>Ga0163163_10001986_pt1 | contig 17299 bp, 19 predicted proteins | sample S65metaG_FD_119766 | JGI IMG/M metagenome (GOLD analysis project Ga0163163, IMG submission 119766) | Switchgrass rhizosphere microbial communities from Kellogg Biological Station, Michigan, USA - S6-5 metaG | ecosystem: Host-associated > Plants > Roots > Rhizosphere > Soil | place: USA... | reverse complement strand
TCGCTGATCATCCAGACCAACTTGTCCTGGATCAACTGATGGCCGGCGATGGGCATGTCGCGGAACTGCTTGCGCAACTTGGCGTATTGCAGTGCCGTGTCATAGCAGGACATCGCGGCGCCGATCGCGCCCCAGCCGATTCCATAGCGCGCCTGGTTCAGGCACATGAGCGCGTTCTTCAGACCTTCGGTCTTGGGCAGAATGTTGGATGCAGGAACGCGGACATCCTGCATGGAAAGGCCGCTGGTAACTGACGCGCGGAGCGACCACTTGCCGTGGACGTCATGGGCGGAGAAGCCGGGACGATCTTTTTCGACGAGGAAGCCGCGAACGCGATCGCCTTCATCGGCAACCTTGGCCCAGACGACGGCGACGTCGGCGATGCTGCCAGAGGTTATCCACATCTTCTCGCCGTTCAGGATGTAGTCGTTGCCGTCGCGCTTGGCGCGGGTACGCATACCGCCGGGGTTGGATCCGAAGTCGGGCTCGGTCAGGCCGAAGCAGCCGAGCAGTTCGCCCTTCTGCATCCCAGGGAGCCATTTGTCTTTTTGTTCGTCACTGCCGAAGGCCCAAATGGGATACATGACGAGGGCCGACTGGACGCTGACAAAGGACCGCACGCCGCTGTCGCCTCGTTCAAGTTCCTGCATGACGAGACCGTATTCAACGTTGGACATCTCGGCGCAGCCATAACCCTTGAGACTGGCACCGAAGAAGCCGAGTTCGCCCATGGGCTTCACCAGTTCACGAGGGAAGCGGCCGTCGCGGTTGCACTGCTCAATGATGGGAATGAGGTTGTCTTCGATGAACTGGCGCGACGTATCGCGTACCATGCGCTCTTCGTCGGTGAGCAGGGAATCGTACTGGATGAAATCGACGCCGGAAAATTTGAATGCAGGCATGAAGATCGGTTCTCAGTTCTTCGTTCTCAGTTCTCAGCTAACGATCGCCGTTCGAGGAACGGCGTGGTTGCTGAAATTGAGAACTGGAATTTCGTGCAGAAGATGGACGCCTGAGGCTCACCTACCCCATAGGAGTGGCTCAGGCGAACTACTGAGGTTATCAGAGGGACTTATAAAGGGCAAAGGGCAGAGGGGAAAGGGTAAAGCTGAAATTCGAGGACACGAAGTAACCGCGGATGGTCGCAGATGTGAGCTGATCTGGAAAAACAGCAATCCTCTAAAAAACTGGCGCTGCTGTGCGAAATCCGCGGTTAGGTTTTAGAGCCCTTCTCGTTCGCGGAGGCCGGTTATGTGGGCTACATGATGCTTGCCGTGCCAGGCGTAGAGCGCGACGTAGCGGTCGAGGTTTACGATGCCGAGTTCCGGATGCTTGAGCTTGCGCTCGAAGTCCGCGGGTTTCATGTCACTCAGTACGACCGTCCAGCGCTCGTGGAGTGAGTCGATGAGTTGGAGTGAGACGGCGATTGGGAGTTCGGAGTAAGGAAGGTTGGCCCAGGCTTTTTCGTCGTAGGGCTTCACGAGCGGCTCGGTCTCGGTGAGCGCGAGTTTGAACCGGATGTATGCGTTCATGTGACTGTCGGCGATGTGATGGACGAGCTGGCGAACCGTCCAACCGCCGGGACGATAAGGCGTGTCGAGCTGCTCGTCACTGAGTCCGTCGACGGCAGCGCGGAGTCTGTCTGGAACTGCGGCGATGCTCTCGATGTAACTGGCGCGGTCGGTTTGCGTGTTGGGGCCAGTCCATTCGAATTTTCCGATGGGGTAAGAGAGGTTCAGTACAGGCGCAGTGCTCATGGTTTCAGAGATGATGGAGTGGGCGAGGGAGTCGCAGGAAAAGAAAAGATCACCACTAAGGACACTAAGGACACGAAGGGCATGACGTAAAAAGCGGCAGAACAATTGCTCGTGTAGAATAGAGGAGCTACCCGGAGAGTCGATTTCGGCGCGTTCGCGTCGAGTCCCCGAATGAGTGCCGTTACCCCTGCAAGCCAGCTTGCCGGGTTTCCAACGCTCTCTTTACTCCCGCAACAGCAAAGAACCGCGGCCCTGGTTGCCGGCGGCACATTTCTGTCAGGAGAACTTAAGTTATGGCTAAGATCGCAAAGACTGGTGACCGTAAGAAGGTCATGGACACATCCAAGAGCACCGATTGCCCGAAGTGCGGCAAAGCAACCCGCATCGTAAAACGGACCAAAGACCGTGAGCGCGGGGTTCCGGGCGGCGTGTATATTTCCTGCTCCGGCTGCGAATTTTACGAAAAGCTTTAGAAGACAAGCCAGGCAGCGCCTGGCGCTACGATGAACGCGTCCTACGGGGCGCGTTTTTTATTGGCTCTGGAGAGGGTCGGTAGTTGGGGCAGCGGGCTGGATATTCAGCATGGTGACATCGGTGACCTTGGCGTCGGGACCGAAAGTGACGGTGAAGTCGCTGCGATTCATCACTCCGGTGAAAACAAACCTAGCCTGCCAGGGAGCATTGGAGTTTCGAATACGGTGGTCGAAGTCGGAAGAGAACTGGTGACGGGAGGGCCATTTTCGCGAAGGCTTGTCTTCGGGAAAACTCGAGGAATTGGTATTCACGGAGGCGCTGGCCGGACTGGTGATCTCCATGTAACGGAGTTCGGACGACCCCTTTGAGGGAACGGTCCGGATGGAGCAGGAAATCCAACCGTGACCGCTGTCCATCACTTCCTGAACGGTCATTCCACGGTGTACTCGGGAAGACATGGTTCGGGCTGGCGCCATGGAATTCCACCAGACGGCGCCGAATACGACGAGGCCGACTATCACGAGAAAAACAACAAATCTCATTAAGCGGTTTGTACCCCCAATAGGTTCACCGAGCAAGAAGAAAGAGGCTTGCTGAAGTTGATTCTGACCCAAGAGAGCTAGCTCAGAGAGCTGGTTTGGAGTTCAAGTTTCGAGCTTCGGAATCAACGAAGGTGGGCTAGCTTATTTCGGCGAGGATTGAGGCGGCGGCTGCGGCGGGATCAGCGGCGGCGGTGATGGGGCGACCGACGACGATGTAGGTTGCGCCGGCGGTCATGGCGTCCTTGGGTGTAACTACCCGGGCTTGGTCGCCTGCGTCGGTGCCGGGTGGACGTACTCCCGGAGTGACGACGGCGAAGCCGGTGCCTAGCATTTGGCGTAGATGGGAAGCTTCGTGGGCGGAAGCGACGATACCGCCACAACCCGCTTGTAGTGCGGTTCCGGCGAGGCGGAGGACCTGGCTTTGAACTCCCGAGGTGATGCCTTGATCTTGAAGATCAGCGTCGTTGAGGCTTGTGAGTACGGTGACGGCGAGAATGAGCGGCTTTGATGAAGATTGAGAGGAGGCTTGGGCTGCGGCTTTCAACATCTTGCTGCCGCCGGAGGCGTGCACGGTCAGCATCGCGACGTTCAGTTTCGCAGCTTCGGAAACCGCGCCTGCGACGGTGTTGGGGATGTCGTGAAATTTGAGGTCGAGGAAGACCTTGCGCCCGGATGCGACGAGGTCGCGGACGATGGCAGGACCTTCAGCGGTGAATAACTGTTTGCCGACCTTAAACGTTGTTGCGGAGCCGCCGACGGCGGTGACAACGCGTTGAGCTTCGGAGGCAGAGGAGACGTCAAGGGCGACGATTAAGCGATCGCGAGGGGAAAGCATCAGGAACAAGGATAACAAAGAGTCTCGAGTTTCTTGATTCGAGTTTCCATAGCCAATGCAGGCCCAAGCTGAAAAGCAACTGCCCCACCCAAGCCCAAACAACAGGCTCGAATGGGGCACCCAAGGCGGATAAGGGTCGAAAATGTGCATGGGCACACCTCTCCCCGAGCTTTAGAGACGTTATTGGGAGTTGGCTTGGGGACTTAGTTTCCGTTACCGGCGACCAGCCGGTTCTGGTTCTGAGCCAACTCTGGTACCTGGACTACGTCCAGGCGGACTTTCTCTACGCCCTTGGCGCGGAAGTCGAGGACTTGCGCTGCGCCGTAGGACAGGTCCATGATCCGGCCCGGAACGACGGGGCCGCGGTCATTGACGCGGACGATGACAGACTTCCTGTTCCGCAAATTGGTGACTCGCACCCAGCTGCCCAAGGGCAGGGTGGGGTGAGCCGCCGTGAAGCGGAACATGTCGTAAGACTCGCCGGAGGCAGTCTCTTTACCGTGGAACTGCTTGCCATACCAGGACGCTTTTCCGACCTGATAGGGTTTTTCAGATTTCTTACTAGCCGGAGCCTTGGGGGCGTTAGCCGGGGATTGCTTGGCCGAGGGACCGTATTGCTGGCCGGGTGCCGCTCCCAGGGTGCTGGCCAGTAAAGCAGCCAACATCAAGTGGGTCAGTACTCGTCGCATTCATTACCTCTCTCATGGTCAAGTTCCGAATCTTCCCCCCTTTGGAGAAGATGCGTAATTGTATGTAAATCAGGGGATTAGAAGCAACCGATAAGTTTTTTGTCCTAAATTTCCGGTTGCAAACCCGGGAAAGTAATGCTAGGCCAAGCCGCCCTTCGAGGTTAATTTTATGGTTAACCCCAAAGATTACTAACTAGTACATATTTTGGCTTGCCAAGCTGCTGCTTTCTTTTCCCCGAACTAATAAGGAGTCGACTCTCAAGGTAAGTCGCACTCGTTCATTGTTAGAACCAGGTGGGGTGTCAGCGGTTGGACGTTGCAACAGGTTTTCAGGACACTGGCCGAATTCCTTGGATGTTCGACTTTAGTTTCAATGACTTACATGTACAAGCGAAGCTATTAGCGGAGCTTATGTTCCGTGATTTAGCGAAGAGGTAGGGGCGTTTGACGACTGCCGATGGTTCCGGCTGTCGTCTCGGATTGCTAGTGACCTCGGCGCGGTGTACCTTGCGGCTATGGAACCGGTCGTCCTTTCTATAGCCGGATTTGACCCGTCCTCCGGGGCGGGGGTGACGGCGGACATCAAAACGGCCGCCGCCCACGGCTGTTTCGCCCTGACATGCGTTACTGCCGTAACCGTTCAGACCACTCGGGGAGTGCACCGGGTAGAGCCGATGCTCGGGGAAATCGTCCGGCAGACCCTTTTTGAGCTCGCGGCCGATTTCCCGATCCATGCTGTCCGGGTAGGGATGTTGGGGTCGGGGGAGGTGGCCGAGGTGGTGGCGGAGTTTTTGGAGACGACCCAAGCTCCAAACGTGGTGCTGGACCCCATCGTTCGCAGCTCTTCGGGAGCGGAGTTGCTGGACGGAAAGGGTCTGGAGGTCTTAAAGACGCGCCTGCTGCCCCTGGCCGACTTAATGACGCCGAACCTTGCCGAAGCAGCCGCACTCACCGGCGGGAACGTGAACGATCTTGCGGAAATGCAATCGGCGGGCCGGGAGCTTTTGAGGCTGGGCGCGAAGAACGTGGTCGTGACAGGAGGACACCTTTCCGGAGAGCACGCTGTGGATTTGCTGCTGTGGAGGGTGGAGGGAACGGAAGAGGTGTTCGAGGAAGAGTTGGCGGGCGAGTGGATCAGGTCGACCTCAACGCATGGGACGGGATGCGCGTTCGCGACATCGGTGGCTTGCCATTTGGCGAGGGGATTTCGGTTGCCGGATGCGGTTGCCGGAGCGAAGAATTTCGTCCGGATGGCGATTGAGAGGGCGACTCCGTTGGGACATGGGAAAGGGCCGATAGAGTTGTTGTGGCCGATGAAGGGCGTGTAGCGGGTTGGTATTCAGAGGGATGCTTCGTGCGCGGCACAAGAAACAGGTCCGGAATCCCGGACCTGTTTTTGTTGAATATCGATATCGCTACTTCTGTTGCGGCGGCTTTTGTGGGGGCGGTTGGCCGGTGTCGGCGTTCGGCGGCTGCTGGTTATCCGGCAGCGGCTGAATGACTCCACCTTGAGGCTGACCTTGTTGATCCGGCGGAGTCGATTGCTGACCGTTCGGCGGCGTCGTGTTTCCTGGCTGCTGATTGTCCGGTAATGGCGGAATCACCTTTTGCTCGGGCTGAACTTGAGGCTGGCCACTCGGCGGCTGTTGGTTATCAGGCAGAGGAGGAATGACCTCCTGTGTCGGCTGAACCTGTGGCTGCGTCGGATTGCCGGATGGCTGACCGCCGGCGGCTGGAGGCTGCTGATTGTCGGGCAACGGCTCCATAATCGTTGGAGTGGTTTCGAAAATAGGCTGACCGTTCGAGGGCTGGCCGGAGGGTTGCGATCCGACGGCTGGAGTTGTCGTCGGACGATTCTCGTTCGGCAACAGGACTGGGTCTGTGGACTCGCGACGAGTCGGATGAATTGGTTGATCGGGCTCAACCACTTTGGAGTTGTCGCGCTTCAAGAGAGCGACGGCTCCGCCCTGTCGACGCCGCGCTTCGAGATCGCGTTGCTGCGCGTCTGAGATGGTTTGATCATTGACGGCTGCGACAGCGCCCATGCGCTGACCTTCCATGTCGCGTCGAGTGGAAAGAGCGACCTTGGTTTCCGCACGGTTTGCTTCGCGGGCCTTCGCGTAGAAATATTCCGCGGTTTCGCGGTCGCTATCCATCTCCGCGATGTAGCCCATGTTGTTCAGCGTGAATGCATTGTTCGGGTCGAGCTTGAACGCATCCTGGAAATATTGACGGGCGAGTTTGCGATCGTTGCGATTGATGGCGGAGACGCCGCGAAGGTTCAGTCGCGCCACGCGGGTTTCGCCGTTCTCGCCGTGCTCGAGTTCCTTCTTTACGGCCTTGGCGTTATCTTCCGCGATTTCTCGTATGGGTTTTCCGCGCCAATCTTTGTTGATCGTGACAATGACGGGCTCGTTCGAGCCAGTGGCAGAAGCCTGTCCGTAATACCTCATCGCCTGTTCGAGCTCGCCTTCTTTCTCCTTGGCGAAGCCGAGATTGTTGAGGGTGAATGGGTTCTTCGGGTCGAGGGCCAGCGCTTTCTGAAGCACCAAGTCGGCTTCTGGTGCCCGATCTTTCATCAGCAGCCCCATTGCGTAAACATTGGAGCGATTGATTTCCATCTGCTGATCGACAGCATTACCCGCGACGTCGGCAACTTCTTTGCCTTTCAAGTCGGGATTCGAGGACTTGTCGATCACGGCTTCCGATGGCTGGGCAGAGGCAAGGCTGTAGAAGCGCTGCGCACGATCGAGGTCGCCATCGAGTTCGGCGATGTAGCCGAGATTGTTCAGTGTGAAGGGATCGTTTGGATCGAGCAGGTATGCCCTGTAGAAAAGCTTCTTCGCGCGTTCGTAATTGTGCTTCTGAACCGCTTTCACTCCATCCTGATTGAGTGCCTGCACAGGTGTGGGCTTGCTGCGCTTGGGCAGTTTGAGGCGGAAGTCCTGGGCGGAGAGCGGTACCGACACAGCGAGAGCAAGCGATCCAAGGAGGATCCATCGAGCAGGGAACGGTAAGGATTGGCGAACTGGGGACACAGTGCCTCCAGCGGCTTACACCAGCCGCTCCGATATTCGATGGGGAATTCGGGATAGATGTTGGCAGGGTTGAAGGTAAAAGTCTCAAGTCTCGCGCCCTAAGAGGTTTAGGGCATTTTCGCAAAGGGTCCGGCAGCACTGGTTGCCTGAAGTGCATCGAAGTGCAAGTGGAGTTCTGCCTTCGCAGTCCCGAGGACCCGAATGAAGCGATTTCTCGTTCTTACGATGAGTTTGGTGATTGGTTGTGTCGCGCTAGCCCAGAGTCCCGGGCAGGGATCGCCGAATAGCAACAGTAACGCTCCCACGACAGATATGCCGAAGGGCATGGCGCCGACGCCGGGACAACAGAAGTCCGACGCTCCTGCGCCGCTGCCATCCGACAAGAGCAGCGCTCCCGCGGCGACACAGCAGCCCTCCTCAACGATCTTCGATGCAACGCAATCTCCGCAGCCCACGACCGAAGTTCTTCCAGAAGGGAAGTCGTCGGGGTCGGCAGATCCCCTGCTCGAGCCGAAAGAATTGCCCGCCAAGCCGATGTCGCTGATCGGCGGCATCGCGACGAGGGTGGACCCTATCCGAAATCGAGTTGAGTTGCAGCCATTCGGTGGAGGCAAAAAGGTTCCAGTACGTTTTGATGAGCGGTCGCATGTGTATCGCGACGGACGCGAGACGACTGTGATGGGAATTCACAAAGGCGATCGAGTCTACGTCGACACGATGCTGCTGGATGGTCAGATATTCGCAAAGAACTTGCGCGTGGCGACCAAGAGCGAGGCGGCAGAATCCCGAGGACAGGTCACGTCGGCGCTGGGTGATCAGATAACGATGCTGGATAACCTGACAGGGCAGACCGTGCGTTTCCAGGTGACTCCTCGAACAGCTATTCAGCGACGTGGAGAGACGTCGACGGCCACAGACCTAAAGCCCGGAACATTGCTGGACGTAATGTTTGCTCCGGGTCAAAAGGGCGGAATAGCACAGCAGGTGTCCGTGCTGGCAGTGCCTGGCGAGAGCTTTATCTTTGCCGGTCGAGTCACCCATCTTGATGTCAGCCAGGGTAGAGTCGCCATCGACAACGAGAGCGACGAAAAGAACTACACCGTGTATTTTGATCCGGCTTCCGTGGAGGATCGAGAGCACTTGACGCTGGGGAGCCAAGTTACGGCGCGTGCGACATTCGATGGCCGCAATTATCATGCACAGCAGTTGACGCTGATGTCGGGGGCGAGCGCGCAGCAGTAGAGGAAGTTTCGAGTTTCTAGTTTCGAGTTTCAAAAGCAAGATCAACTGCAACGGCGACAGCAAGATCAGCTGCAACGGCAGAACACCAAGGTCAACTGCGGCTCCCTCCACTCCGCGCGCTGGCGCGCTCCGGTCGGGATGACGGCAGCAATTAAAAGGCGCGCTTTGCAGCGCGCCTTTTTCGCTTGTCGTAACTGTGTGGGACCGTCTTACGCGGTCTTTTTCTTGTTGAGCAAGATCGCTACGGCGAAAGACACGAGCGCGCCGAGCATCCACTGAATGCGCCAAACCTGAACGGCCTGCCAATCGAGCACGGTGTTGGCGGTATAAACCAGGCCTACGAACACCGCTCCAAGGATGCAGGCGAAACCCAAAAATGTGAACACGAGGGCGACGGCGGTAAGCCCGAGGCGTTCGCAAAGCTGCTCAAAATCGATCCAGTCGCTGAGCCGCGACGGCTTAGACAATTTCATCTCGGGCTCACGCTCATTGCCGCAAACATGGCAAAAACGTGCTCCGACGGCATAATCCGTGCCGCAGTTGCTACAGAGCGTTTCCGCAGCCATTCCTCTCATCTCCGTGCGAGGCGGCTGCACTGGCCGCCAGTATTCTTCCGTCAAATTCCGCGCAGTATCCGACATCTGACTCCCCCTCTTGTTGGTGATAACTGAAAGGGCAATACGGGGGCCAAACTATAGATCTTGTAAGTCCATTGATTAAAGAGGCTTAGGGTCGGGGTGAGAGGGATGGTCGTATTGGCAGCAAGCAGAATTTACGCAAGAATGGCAATGTTGGCAGAAGCAGGTGGAGAGGGGAATCGAGGTGGTTACTGCCGGCGATTAGGCATGGAGAGTACTTTTTTTCCCTTCGGTTTATCGCACCAGTACGAGAGCAACAGAAGGTCAGATTGAGTGAAGTGGACCTCGGCAGGGCGGGGCGTCCCGTTGTTGAAGATATGTTGGTCGAGCAGACGGTGAAGGGTATCGATGCTTATTCCCAGCCATTGCGCCGCCTGTTGCTCGGTGATCGAATCAAATATCAGCTTTGTCTCCATAATGTGGGAATCTCTCCGCGAACACATCGTTTGTACCTTTTCCAGAGTAGATGTCAAATCGGGTAAACTCCTAATACCGCAGCGGTCATGAAACCCTATTACCACGGTTTAACTCGTAGCGTCCTCTGCCTCCTAATAGCCATTTTTGCCGCTCCAGCCCTGCATGCGGGCGATTTTGACAATGTAGTACCCAGTAGAAACCCCTTAGCCAAGCGTGCTTTCGACCATTTCTACAGCATGGAATACGATCGCTCGATCAAGGAATTCGAACAATTGGGCAAGGAGTTCCCAGAAAATCCGGTTGCGAACAATTACCTGCTGTCAGCGGTGATGTTCAAGGAGATGTACCGGATCGGGGCGCTGGACACGGAGAGCTATGCGAATGACAGCTTCCTCGACATCAAGGCGAAGCGGCCTCTGGACCCGGATGTCGTAAAGCGAGTAACCGAGTTGCTCGAGCGAAGCGAGAAGTTGTGCAACGCACGATTACAGGAGAATCCTGACGATATCGACGCTCTGTATGCCAGGGGTGTCGCTCGGGGTATGCGTTCGACATTCATGGGGATGGGTGAAAGAGCGTGGCTCGCAGCAATTCGATCGGCGTTAGCCGCACGACGTGACCACGAACGGGTCCTGCAGCTGGATCCGAAATTTGTGGACGCGAAGATGTCAGTCGGAATCCACAACTACATCATCGGGAGCCTGAACTGGTTTTACCGCTCCATGGTGGCCCTGGCTGGAGTGACTGGGAACAAACAGAGGGGACTCGATTACTTGAGACAGGTTGCGGATTCGAAGAGCGTTGCCAGCATGGACGCGCGAATCGCGCTAGCGCTGTTCTTGCGCCGGGAGCAGAAGTACCCCGAGGCGCTCAGGGTTGTGAAATCGATGCTGGATGAGTACCCCAAGAACTATCTTGCAGCGATCGAGTATGCAAACTTGCTGAATGCGGCTGGTCGCGGACCTGAAGCGATTGAGAGTTACCGCAAGATTCTAGTGAATTACCGGGAAGGAAAATTCCCAAATGCTGACCCCCAGGCCGCAGCGTTCGGGTTGGGAGGCTCGCTTCGAGGGCAACGACGCTTCGACGAGGCGGCTGAGGCTTTCGCGATGGTAGAGGTATTTTCGCAGTCGGAAAAGAAGCTGGTACTGCGGTCCAAGCTCGCGGCAGGAGAGATGTACGACTCAGCTTCAAAACGAGACCTGGCGGTGAAAGAATACAAGGAAGTCTTAGAGGCCGACGCCAGCAGTCCGGAAGGGCAACAAGCGCGTAAGCACCTCGGGAAACCATACAAATACAATTAGGGAACTCTTACGGACCCTTGCGCGTATCTAGACCAGGGGAGGACGTGCCATGTACTGCAACTACTGCGGTAAGGTGATTCAGGACGACGCCAACCTCTGCGCATACTGTGGGCGCCGCGTCGGCCCGGTAGAGTGCCGCAAGCGGCTGATGCGATCGCGGACCGAGCGCTGGGTCGCGGGCGTCTGTGGTGGCGTAGCGGAATACTTCGACCTCGACGTGGTGTTGGTCAGGGTCTTGTGGTTCATCATTGCGTTGTTCGGTGGCGGTGGACTGGTTGCGTACCTTGTTTGCTGGATCGTGATGCCACAGGAACCGGAGCGGGTTTATTACGCTCCACCGGCATCGCAGCCTGTGGGACCGCCTCCGCAGGTTTAGAATTCCGGGCATGTTAGTCCGGAGCGGTGACGCTGATATCTTCTACGAATCGCAGGGCGATGGTGCACCCGTCGTCCTGCTGCATCCTTTTCCCATCCATCACGGATTCTGGCAGCAAGTCTCACAAATTCTCTCGGCACAATACAGACTCATCTTGCCGGACCTACGCGGACTGGGTGTTTCTGCGCCAGGCGAGGGGCCAGCGACGATGGATAAGCACGCCGAAGACTTGAGACGGGTGTGCGACGACGCTCGGGTTGGCAAAGCTGTATTCGTAGGAGTGTCGATCGGCGGGTATCTACTGTTTGAGTTCTGGAGACGTTACCGAGATCGTGCTCTAGGACTCGCATTCTGCAATACCAGGGCGGGCGCTGAGACGGACGAGGGGAAGAAGGGAAGACTCGAAGCGGCGCAGAAGATCGAGGAGCGCGGGACGGAGCAGTTTGTCGATGGGCTGATACCGAGGTTGATCGGTGAGACGACGCGGCGCAATCGTCCCGACATTGTGGACGAAGCTCGTCGGATGGCGCTGGTCTCAACCGGCAAAGGGCTGATCGCGAATCAACTGGGCATGGCGGAACGGCCCGATTCGATGCCGACATTGGCGACGATCACTGTTCCGGCACTTTTTATTGGCGGCACGGAAGACGTTGGCGCACCGCCATCTGAGATCGAACGGATGCACGCGAGCGTCCGTGGCAGCAAGATGAGGATGATTCAGAATGCCGGGCACTATGCCGCAATGGAGAGGCCAGAGGAATTCGCGGATATACTGAGGGAATTCCTTGTGGGTTTGCAGCACACTGGATGAACTGTGACGAGAATCACAGGCTACGGCTGTGTGCGACGGTTTAGAATCGAATGGTCATGATGAATACGTTCCTGGTTTCGGAAAATACAACGGTCACCGCAAAGGGCGATGGCGAAGTGGTTGACGTGAGCGGCGCTTCCAGCCGCACATTTCTACTTACGCTGAATGTGAATGAGACGGTCGAGCAGGAATCGCTGGACGTCAGCGTGTTCGCGTCTGCCGATGGGACGACATGGGACGCGAAGCCGATAACGAGTTTTCCGCAAAAGTTCTACCGCGGAGAGACGCCGATTCTTCTCGAACTGGAAACAAGGCCGGACGTGAGATTCGTTCGAGCGCATTGGGAAGTGAACCGCTGGGGACGTGGACCGGAACAGCCCATGTTCGTGTTCCAAGTGGGAATGAAGGAAGTTCCGACAGATGTGCTGGCTGAGGCTCGACGCAGCCGTTAGGTCACTGAAATAAAGAAATAACAAGAAAAGCCACTCGCGATGAGTGGCTTTTTGCACTTCACGGCGTTCTATTTGGAGGCGGTCGTCGTGAAGGAGCGAGCTTGTTCCAGCGATTGCTTTGCTTGAATTGCCTGCGGGCTGGTTGGATCTGCCTTGATGTACTCTTCGAGTTCCAGGGTGGCCTCATCGTAAATCTTCAGGCCCATCAGTGCGTGTGCTTTGACGAGGTGGATGGGAGCATAGCCAGACTGGAAGCTTTCGGCTTTGACAATGTACTTGAGTGCGGAGCGGTAATCGGATTTTCCCATCATCGACTTGCCGAGTTCAAAATAGCCCTGCCAGGACGTTGGCTCAATCTTCAATCCCTGCTCTAACGTTCGTTGCGCGTCGTCGAATTTGCCGTCGATATTCAATGCCGCACCCATCGCGAAATAGGCTAAGGCATAATTTGGATCGGACTTGAGCGATTCCTGGAGATCTTCCAAGCCACCCTTGGTGTCCGACTTATTGATTCGCAGGATGCCGCGGAGGGTGAGAGCCTGGGCATAGCGAGGTGCGGCCAGTAATGCTTTCTCGGTGAGGGCCCAAGCATCCGCGAATCTGTTTTTCTGGAAGAACTGAAACGCCTTCTGGAATGCGTTGCGAGCTTTGTCCGGCGCGGCGAGCGATTTGGCCGACACTGTGGCGCCGGCGCCGGGCTCAGCGACAGGCGCATTGATTCGCAGCGTTACCTGGGAGTCCGAACGGCTGCAGTGAACACGTTCGTGCGCCTGATCGACGCCCACATTGGCAACGACCTCGTAATCTCCATCAGGAACGTTGGAAAATATAAAAGTCCCGTTGGGGGCGCTAACGGCGGACGCGACCACGTTGCCGTTAATCATTGTCCGTAGATCAATCGTTGCTCTACGTACCGGCCGGCCGTCCAGGCTTTGGACAACTCCCGAAATCGATGCCCTCGAATCGAAGGTGCCATGCTGAACCGATTGAACTGGATCGACTATTCCTTCGGAGGAAGAGCTTGGCAACCGGTTCTGGCAGGGTGAAGCGATTGCGGTAGCGAATAGGGAGAGAGCTAAAAATAAACCCCTGACGTTCATCGAGGACCGTTCCTTACAGATGCTCGAGGGTGATGCCGGGTCAAGCAGGGGTCTTGAACCTGGGAACTTTACCGCTCGGCGCAACACCTTAACGTCGCGCTATAACATCAGATGAACTTCAAACCGGAGAGTTGTCCTGAACCTTAGTTCACCTAGTACAATCGCGATACGACATTCAGAAATTTGGGACAGCAACAAGGCAACCTTAATGAGTGACGGCAGCAATCGCATCGTTCATCCGGCGAAAAATATCAATGGCAGCGTTCGGCTTCCGGGAGATAAATCAATCTCTCATCGATACGCAATGCTCGCCGCTTTAGCTTCCGGCACCACCAAGCTGGAGAATTTTTCTGTAGCCGCAGATTGTCGGAGCACGCTCGACTGCCTGCAAAAACTCGGAGTGCCGGTACGCCAGAATCAGGCGGCGATTGAGATCGACGGTCTCGGAATGCAGCTGGTCGGTCCGACGGAGGCGTTGGACTGCGGCAATTCCGGTTCAACCATGCGTATGTTGTCCGGAATACTGGCTGGGCAGGAATTTGAAAGTGAGCTGATTGGTGATAGCTCGTTGACCAATCGACCGATGGCCAGGGTAATCGAGCCGTTGCGCAACATGGGCGCCAACATCGCCGGAACCGGAGACAACAAACCACCGCTGCACATTCGCGGAGGAAAGCTCAAAGCGATTGAATACAAGCCGAAGGTCGCGAGCGCACAAGTGAAGTCATGTGTACTGTTCGCTGGTCTATTTGCGGATGGCAAGACGGTAGTGGAAGAGCCGGTTCGGACGCGGGATCACGGGGAATTGGCGCTTCGCGCTTTTGGCGCGGAAGTGGAACGAACACAGACTCGTGTGAGCATTGCCGGCGGTCAGCAGCTGAGCGCTATTGAGGCGTACGTCCCGGGCGATATGTCATCGGCTGCATTCTTTCTTTGCGCTGCCGCGTTGTTCCCCGATGCCAACCTTATTCTGGATCACGTACTGCTGAATCCCACGCGCGCGGGAATACTAGACGTACTTACACTGATGGGCGGCCGAGTCTCTTTCCTCCAAGTGGAACAACAACACTCCGAGTTGATTGGAACCATCCGGTTCCAGCCAGGAAAGTTGAAGGGGGCGAAGATCAGCGGCGCACAGGTAGCGGGATTGATCGATGAACTCCCAGTGTTGGCGGCTATCGGACCCTATACAGAGGAGGGAATCGAAATCCGAGATGCGCGTGAGCTGCGTGTGAAAGAGTCAGACCGCGTGGCTGCGGTTGTCAGGAATCTTCAAGCCATGGGTGCAACTGTCGAGGAATTCGAGGATGGGTTGCGAGTTCCCGGAGGGCAGAAATTGCATGGCGCCGAGGTTGAAAGTTTCGGCGATCACCGCATCGCGATGGCGTTCAGTGTTGCGGCTCTCAGAGCCGAAGGAGAGACTCTCATTCATGGCGCAGACTGTGTCGCGGTGTCCTACCCAACCTTCTATGAGCATTTGGATCGATTGATTGCAGGTTGATTAATCCTAGAGTAGCGCTTGTAATTCCGTTCAATCCAGCCCACCCCAGCTAGAGCTCAGCCATCCAATTCTGCGTCCCCATTCTTATCCCCACCAAGCACACTCCAGGATTATGTGTGTGCTGGTAACCAAAAAACCGGAGCTAGTTAGACCATGAAACGGATCCTGTTGGTGATGGCAATAAGCGCGATGCTGGTGACGCCCGCACTCTTCGCGCAGAGTACCGATGATGACCATTTGAATCACGGTGAAATTGGGGCCTTTTTTGACTTCAACCGCTTAGCCCATACGAACACGAATTTCTACGGGGCTGGTGGTCGAATTGGGTTCAATGTACATCCGAATATCCAGTTTGAAGTTGAAGGTGCTTATGACTGGAACCGCAACTTCAGCTCGAGCATTACGGACATCAATGGCAACACCACAATCGTGACCTCGAAGCTGCGCCTTGTGCATGGATTATTTGGCCCGAAGTTCGACATCGGACATGGCGCATTCCGTCCCTTCGTGACACTGAAGGGCGGCATCGTGAACTTCAACACAAGCACTTCGGTGTCCGGCACGTTTAACGGTATAAAGAACGGTGACACGAATGGAGTGTTCTACCCGGGTGGCGGCATCGAAGGTTTCATTGGTTGGTTTGGTGTCCGCTTTGAAGCCGGTGACGAAATGTATTTCGATAACGGAGCGAACCACAACTTCCGCTTTACGGCGGGACCGCAGTTCCGCTTCTAAAGAGGATAAAGTCCTAGCCTAAAGGCAGCTCTCCAAAAGAGCTGCCTTTTTGCATCTTCAAACTGGTAAAAACATCTGTTAACTTCGTACCAGACCTGCCCTATGACGAATCCTCTGCGCGGTTTCACCTGACGACTTCTTTCCTAAAACGCCCGTCGGTCGTTTCCGTCGATTAACGCTTTCTGTTCATAGGGGTGTCGTGTGATCCGCAGAGTGTGTGTCCTCGCTTTCCTGTTTTTATCTACCCTGACGGTGCTGGCCGAAACTCCGCGCCAGCGTCATTTCAAATTCACATATGCTTTTGCGGTTCGCAACCCGGACCAGGGGAAGCCACTGAAGGTCTGGTTTCCAATGGCGACCGGCGATGCCTGGCAGAAGGTGCGAGTCGTGTCCTCCAAGGGCGACCTGCCGTTGAAGCAGACGCAGGAGTCTGAGTATGGCGACAGGATGTTCTACGCGCAAACGGAGGAAGCGAACCGGGCGGAGTATCACTTCGAAGTGGTTTACGACGTCGTTCGAACGGAGCGAGTCGGCCTTCGTGATGGGGAGCCGGTAAAAGGCGGTCCCCGACCAACGCAGGCCAAAGTGAATCGATTCCTTGCGCCCGACCAGTTGGTTCCCGTAACTGGCCGACCTAAGGAACTAGCGGAGCAGGAGACCATGGGCGTCACTGTTCCGCTACAGAAGGCGCATGCGATCTACGAATACGTATTTCGCACCATGCGTTACGACAAGAGCGGGATGGGTTGGGGTCGTGGAGACACGCTCTGGGCTTGCGACGCTAAGCGAGGGAACTGCACCGACTTTCATTCGTTGTTTGCATCCATGGCTCGATCGCAAGGAATTCCGGTTCGATTTGCGATCGGTTTCCCATTGCCTGCGACGAAGCACGAAGGCGAGATTCCGGGATATCACTGCTGGGCCGACTTTTTCGTAGAGAGCGCGTGGGTGCCGGTAGATATCTCTGAGGCGTGGAAAGATCAGTCCAAGAAGGACTATTTCTTCGGTGCTCACGATGAGAATCGAATTCAATTCTCGGTGGGACGCGATCTCAGATTGAACCCGGCGCAAGCGGGCGCGCGATTGAATTATTTCGTATATCCGTATGTCGAGTCCGACGGCAAGAAATACGAAAACGTCAGCAATGACTTCTCGTTTGCGGATGCGACGTCGGAAGAGCTTCAGGCCAAGGTTAAGTAGGGGGAGGCCTGGGCCTGGAGAGCCAGCCTTACGGCTGGCTCTTTTTTTGTCAGAAGCTAAGTGATGTCACAGCGATGGTCCCACTCTTTTCCTGACCCTGGACGTTGACGCGAAGATGATCCTTCTTGTCGGTGGAACTGAGAAGTTTCGCAGCTTCCTCGTTTCCTTTTTGGTCGAACTTTAGAAAT
>Ga0163163_10001985_pt1 | contig 17299 bp, 15 predicted proteins | sample S65metaG_FD_119766 | JGI IMG/M metagenome (GOLD analysis project Ga0163163, IMG submission 119766) | Switchgrass rhizosphere microbial communities from Kellogg Biological Station, Michigan, USA - S6-5 metaG | ecosystem: Host-associated > Plants > Roots > Rhizosphere > Soil | place: USA... | reverse complement strand
TACCAATGAGGGAATCATCCAATTGGTGCTCGGTATACTCTCGTGTGGTCTCACGAACATCATCGGCATCATCGAAGGCATCATCTACCTCACCAAGTCAGATGAAGAGTTTGTGCGAACTTATATCCAGGGAAAGAAGGGTTGGTTTTAGAAACCAGCCCTTCAGTTGCCCCCTCGTAGCGCAAACCTAACTCTCCTCGTGTTAGCCTTAGTTCCTCATGTCCAATGAGTTTTGGAATCGTCGTTCTACCGTAATTGCAATTTGGGGCTTATTAGTTGCCGGTGCGGTTTACGTGTTCTCATTCGAACCAGGTAAGACTGGCTTCTTTCCACTTTGTCCGTTCCGATTGTTGACTGGTCTTACTTGCCCCGGGTGTGGCAGCACGCGCGCGATGCATCAACTTCTTCATGGTCACATCCAGGCAGCGTTCATGCTGAATCCTCTCTTTGTGATCGCACTCCCGTTTTTGTTCTACGCACTACTAAGGCACACCGCTTTTGCACTACAGGGAAGGACGCCCAGACCAAACGCCTTGCCGGCCAATTACTTATATCTAATCTTTTTTGTGGTTCTCGCTTTTTGGATCTTTCGTAACACTCCTTTTTACCCATTCGTCTCTTAGAGTTAGAGGAGGTTTGAAAACTTATGCGTCACCTGATCGCGCTTCTTATGGTAGTCGTCTTCACCTTGTCTACCTTCCAAATCAAGGGTCAGTCTCCACGCGTTGCAAATAGACCACTCCGTCCAGTACACACGTTCTCCATCGTTTGTCGTGATCCAGCCACCGGTGAATTAGGCGTAGCTGTTCAGTCGCACTGGTTTTCAGTAGGTTCGATCGTGCCATGGGCGGAAGCTGGTGTTGGCGCAGTGGCGACCCAATCGTTTGTGGATCCCAGCTATGGAAAGAACGGACTCGACTTAATGCGCAGCGGTAAGAGCGCACCCGATGCGTTAAAGGAACTACTTGCGAAAGACGAAGCACGAGAAGTCAGACAAGTGGGAATGATTGACTCACAAGGTCGCGTTGATTCATGGACAGGCAAGAACGATATTCAAGCCGCTGGACATATCGTTGGTCAGAACTTTGCTGTGCAAGCGAACCTTATGCTAAACGAGCAGATTTGGCCGGCAATGGCACACGCGTTTGAGACTACCAAAGGAGATCTTGCTGATCGCATGTTGGCTGCACTTGATGCGGCGCAACTAGCAGGTGGCGACATTCGCGGCCGCCAGTCAGCAGCATTGATCGTTGTCACAGGCAAACCAACAGGCCAGGCGTGGAAGGATCGGATTTTTGATTTGCGCGTTGACGACAGCCCTCAACCATTGAAAGAACTGCGTCGGCTGGTAACACTGCAGCGAGCCTTCAATCATATGAACGCCGGCGACCTCGCGGTTGAAAAGAAAGACAACGAAGGTGCTCTGCGTGAATATGGAGCGGCGGAAAGGTTGGTGCCGAACAACGCGGAGATGATCTACTGGCACGCTGTCGCGCTGGTGAACATGGGACGAGTTGATGAGTCGTTGCCGTTGTTCAGGAAAGTGTTTGCGATGGATCCAAACTGGATCACGTTGACACCGCGCCTGCCCAAGTCGGGATTGCTGCCGGATGATCCGGCAATCATTAAACGGATTGTGGCGGGCGGTGTGCCGCGTAAGCCTTAATGGCTCCCGAATAACAGTCACTGCTGTATCATTGGAAACGTGATCAAGGACTCGCCAAATCGAGGAATGACCGTAAGGATCATTCGCAATGGAGTTGAACCCAGAGACGACTGGAAGGACTCTACCCCGGAGGATCGAATCGAAGCAGTGTGGACTTTGACTAAACTCTGTCTAACTTGGAACAACCACCAAACTGATGAGCCCAGACTTCAGAGAACTGTTACTAGAATTCAACGCCGCAAGCGTTGAATATTTAGTGGTTGGAGCACACGCGTTAGCCGTGTACGGGCATGTGCGTGCTACAAAAGATCTGGATGTTTGGATTAGACCAGATTCAGAAAATGCCGACAAAGTAATTGCTGCTTTAACATCATTCGGAGCGCCTCTTACTGAGTTGCTGCCAGAAGATCTCACCAGACCCGACACCGTTTTTCAGATCGGAATTGAACCCTTGCGAATTGATCTATTGACATCTATCGATGGGGTTGACTTCGCAGAAGCGTGGATTGACAGGTTTGAGAGTATATTTGCTGGTGTACCCGTCAATGTAATTTCACGCAGACATCTAATCAAGAACAAGCTGAGTACCAATCGACTGCAAGACCGGGCAGATGTAGAACATTTGGAGGCTGATAAGAACTAGGACGGCGGCGAAACAGGTTCTCGCAGAGTCCTCTCAACAATCAAACTCAATCCCATAACGAAATACACAACCATCACCACTTCCGAGTCACCCCAGTTGTAATGAACAAGTCCGCTGGTAAAGAAACCTACGACCCCTCCCAACGCACCAAGCGCAAGACCACGTGGGAAATTATCGCTTGCTGAGTTGCGAATAATTCTTACAAGCATGCGTATGTACATGCCGATCAGAATCAGCCAGACTGTCAACGTCGGCACACCACGCTCCAAAGCTAGTTGCAATAGATTTGAATGCATGTGTCCCATCGGTAAACGGCCGTTGTCAAAAAGTCCCCACTCTCGCCAGTAGGCTTTGATCGAATCCATCCCAACCCCAACGATCAAATGACGCGGCTTGCTCACGAGTAAGTGGAACCCTTCTTTCCAAACCGTCCCGCGCCACGTCGTCGACTGATCGTTTGTATCGTAGAAGCCAACACTTCGTTTCTGTTTCAGCAAAACCACGGAACCAAGAACCAGCGGCAAGGCACAAGCACCCACAACGATCAGGGTGCGACGCGAAACACTCAGCATCAACATCAATGCAACTGATACCGCGAAGCCGGCCCACGAAGCTCGCGTGACACTCATTCCCAGCGCAAATACCAATCCGATCAAAGCGATCGACAGTAGTACTCCCGCGCGACTTCGCTTGTTTTTGAGTCCCAGGAAAAGTCCCAAAGCGAGTGAGGCAATCAACTGGATTACTTCTGCATAAGTAACCCAATGACCGAAGAACCCAGTTGCTCGCCAATCGCGACCACGCGACCAGCTAGCAATCCCCAACTGTTCGAGCGCGTTTGTTCCAGGCAAGAGCTGAGCACGCGGAACATCGAGTGTTGGAGTCCATTCAACGTGGTAAATCGAAACCTTCGCGATCGGTGGACCTGCCGCTAACGCGCTCGCAATTTGCTCGGGAGTATCGACGCGGGTTCCGTCAACTGCCCAGATGATATCGCCACTGCGAATTGGTGTTGGTTGGGTAGTCGTTCTCGTTTTGTAGACGGCTTTTGTAAGTGGACTGGCAGCACTGACCCCTTCGAGCTTCACACCTTTTCCGAACACCAGGCGCTCTGCCGTGAGCAGCACGTTCGCCATGCAGGAACCGATTAGGCAGAAGGCGAGCAACTGAACGAGTCGAAGAGACCGCACGTTCTCGGCAACCAGGTAGACAATCGTAAAGAGACTCGCTGCACGCAACTTTCCGATCGAGGTAAAAGGGGCGTAGGAGAAGAACGCGGAAATGCCAGTTAAGACAAAGAAGGCGAGCAACGAGTAATCGACTGGTGTACGAAAGAGTCGAGGCCTTGGATAGACCACGAGACGAATAATCCAGAGGAAGGTTCCCAGGGCCCATCCGATTTGAGTTACGGCGATGGAGTTCGGTGCGAAGAGTGCTATCAAGAACACGCAGCCGATGATGCCGCGTTCAAGCCAGATGACGATTTTGGGAAGGGGTTCGGAATCGCGGAGGGGCATGTGGTTGAGACTGGTCCGATATGCTTTAGCTTTGTCCGATATGCTTTAGCTTGTCGGAATGAGTTTGATAAAGAGTACCTTGCGACAAGCTAAAAGCTTATCGCACATTGGTGGTTCTTTTGTTCTTCAGGTCGAACCCATTAGAATGCCAGCGCTTTTACTATATTCTAACCTCAGGAAATCTCCATGCGCAGACCAGTCGTGACTTTTTGGTTTTGTACACTCTTGTTCACCTTGCCCGCACTCGTAGTTAGTCAAACTCCACCCTACGCCGATCAAGTAAAGGCGATTCAAGATGACGCGCGCGTCAAATCAGCAAATGAATACATCGATAGGAATCACGATAGCATTCTTCGCGAATGGATAACTATCACCGAGATCAACGCCCCTTCAAAACAGGAACAGGAGCGCGCTAAGTATCTCGAGTCACTTCTCCGCAAATACAAAGTAGACGTTCGCTACGATACTGCGGGCAACCTGATCGCCACTCGCAAAGGTACAGGTGGCGGACCAGTCACCGTGTTTGATGCGCACATGGACACCGTGTTCCAACCGGGACTCAAGATTAAAGCAACCATCAGAGACGGTCGTGTCTATGCGCCTGGCATTGGCGACGATACAAGAAACATTGAAGCCCTACTTGCAACAATTCGCGCACTTGATACTGCCAAGATAAAAACAAAGGGCGACTTGATCTTTCTATTCACCACTGACGAAGAAGCTGGAATGACTGGTGCGAAGTCCTACACAAAAGAGAACAAGGGTAAGGTCGATTACTACATCGCTCTCGATGGCGGCTACGAAGGCTTTACTTACGCTGGCATCGGCATCAACTGGTATCGCCACCATTTCATCGGACCAGGTGGACACACGCGCTCACGCACGCCGCCCTATTCCGCTTCACTACCGTTGGCGCGGGCAATTACACGGATCTATGACCTGAAAGTTCCCAGCAATCCTTCTTCAAACCTGAACATTGGTATGTTGGGTGGATCTGAAGTTCCGAATGCGAAGGCTGCCGACGCCTGGTTCACAGTCGACTTGCGTTCGACTGACAACGCTGTCATCGCAGATCTCGACAAAAAGATTGCAGCAATTCTGGACGAGGAAGCTAAACGAGCGGGAATGACGGTGAAGACCGATATTATTTCGACGTCGCCGGCTGCCATCTTGCCAGGTAACCGTGAATCGAAGTTGGTCAAGATAGCGGATGCTGTTCATCGAGCAATGGGTTTTGATCCACCGATTTCAAACACCGGTTCAAACAATTCCAGCGCAGCGTTGCTACAGGGGATTACGTCTATCTCAACCGGGGCTGGACCGTGTAGCGATTCACACGCGTTAACTGAGAACTGTGAGATCGAACCGCTTTACAAGGGCGTCAAGAAAATAATGTTGCTGGCGATCTCTCTGGCGGGAATGGAATGAATTTCGGATTGCTAATTTCGAATTGCGGATTGTCTGATCGCGAAGTCCAAAGTCAATGGGGAATTTCATGATGACAAAATCCGCAATCCGAAATCCCAAATCCGAATTTCAAAACCCTTCGCCGCCGATCATTACCAATCCGGTTCGCAGAATAATCTTCAAATCCAATAGCAGTGACCAGTTTTCGATGTAGAAGAGATCGAGCCTCACCATTTCTTCAAACGGCAACCGGTTGCGACCGGAAACCTGCCATAGTCCAGTCAAACCAGGTTTCATATCCAATCGCTTTCGGTGCCACAACTCATAGGCCTCAACCTCATAAGGAATCGGTGGTCGCGGACCCACAATGCTCATGTCTCCCATCAAGACATTCAACAATTGCGGTACTTCATCGAGGCTGGTTCGCCTCAACAATTTACCCACGCGAGTAATTCGCGGATCTGCCAGCAACTTATAAGTCGGCTGTCCTCCGTTACCCAGATTCGCTTCAGCACGACCGGCGATAAACGCTTTCTGATATTGCCGGTGTGTTTCTGAGTCGGCTCCAGCGTTCATCGTCCGAAACTTAAAAACCAGAAAGAGCCTGCCGTCCATTCCCACTCGTTCCTGCGTGTAGAAGATTGGACCTTTTGAATCAAGCTTGATTAGCACTGCAATAACCAACCAAATGGGAAACAGTAACATTATCGCCAAAGATGAAATCAGGATGTCGAAGGTACGTTTGAGCAAACGTGATCCGCTTGAGAGTGGTTCGCGAAACAATCTGATCATCGGCATAACGCCGATCTGATCGATTTCAGTTTTACGCGGCAGACAATTAAACAAGCTGGGCGCGATACGAAACTCAACTCCACGCCGTCGTCCACATCGAATCATCACGTCGAAAAGAGCGTCACCATTAACATCAGGGTCAGCGATGATTACTTCGTTCGCTCCGGAGTCGCGAATAGCATCGGGCAGCCCTTCGAGATTACTTACCACAGGCACACCTTCGTATGTTTCCCCGATGCGTCCATCGAAAGGCTTGATGTCGACTACACCTATTACTCGATAACCGAGCGCGGGCCTTTCTCGCATCTCCTTTATGAATAGCGAAGCCTCAGTGCCACGACCAACCACGAGCGTGGGAATCAAATTGATTTTACGTTTACGAACAATTGTTTGCGCGGCCCGCATTGCAAAACGAATGGCGCCAATGCCGATCAGCACAAAGAAAAAATCCGCAACAAAAACGCCGCGCGCATAGGAGAAGGAGCGAAAGGTAAAACCGCCGCGATGTAGAAAAGCGGCTGCCACAATCAAAAGCGAACCGATAGCGGTTGCTTTGAAGACACGTAATCCATCATCGATAAAGGAGAATTCACCGCGAATTCGGTAAAGATTGACGTAGCGAAGACTGAGCAAACGAATGGCGACGACCAGAATCAGCAACGTGCCGTACGGTGCAAACTGATTGCTCCAACGCCACTGACCATCAAAAGCACTAACGCCCTCGCGATACATGAAGGCAATGATGAAAGAGAGCGTCGCAGCAATTGCATCAGCGCTTACCAGGAACACTTTCACGGTCGGCACAATCCAGCGAGGTGCGCGACCGGGGACCCGCACTGAACTAGCGTCCATTAATCGTCTTGGTTTCTCAGCCCACATTGTTCATTGAAGAGACCATCCGCAGATTACGCCGCTTATCCAGATTCATTTAGAAAAGCTTAGGAGTACCCATCTTCTCGCAAAAGAAGTATGCGTAATCTGTGTAATCTGCAGATAACATTTTCCCCTCTTCACTCCAGAATTAAACTGACTACTTCGTCGATTACACCGCGTGACCGACGTGGGTTCAGGTTCTGTTTCTTCGCAACTATCAGCGACTCGATGTCCCGGACTTTTGACAGCCTTTTCAATCGGCCTTCCTTCACCAACTGTTCGTCAACAGCAGCCCACTTGCCGGCATAAACACTCGCAACCGGAACACCCAACGCCGCCGCTTCTCGATTGATGGTACCCCCGGCACTAATTACCAGATCACTCGCCGCAATCAGATTCGCACCATCCAAAGGTGACGGAGGAATAATCAGATTCGCATATGCCGGGACCGCAGGCATCCCCGCCTGCTGGTCAAGATTTGTTGCGCCACTTGCGAATTCCGTTGCTGCGGCAGGCGAAAACGATTGTGGTCCCAGCACCTGCGCTCCCACCACGAGCGATCCCAAATTGCCATAGTGCGCGCGCTGGACATCGCTTCTAGGTAGCAACACCACCCGTACATTGGCGTCCGCAAGCAGCCGCTGGAGTGCTTCGTCAAAGAGCGAATTCTGAAAACGATGGTACAACGCGTCGTAAGCAGGAGGTCGCATCAGTACAAGCACATTATTCGGCGCGATCCCGAGCGACGATAACTGCGATGCAAATGACGGGTCCTGTTCAAAGTCAGCCAGGTAAACATCTTCTTTTGTACCGTGATAACGACGAACCTTACGAGGATTGGCCCCATAACGTCGTAAGCGTTTATCGGGAAAACTTGTCGGAACTATGATCCTGGAGGTGAATCTAAAGGCGAGATGGTTCGCAGGCTGATATTCATAATCCATCAGCGTGACGCATTTCAGTCGCAGGGCAGCTGCGGCAAGGATCTGAGAGTAGGAGTTATGGCTGATGGCGAGATCAAACTTTCGTTTGCGTGCCCACCCAGCAAGGGACCAGGCTCGGTTGACAAGATTGCCGGCTTTGGCGGAAACCGGGCGGCCTCCATGAACTCCAACTACTTCAACAGAAAGCTTGGCGGCATTTGCGAGAGGAACGGTTTCGGCAAAGTCACGAGCCGTGATCTCGACTTCGTGACCTTCGGTGTTGAATCGGTCAATTAACGCTCGAAAGAACGGAACGTGCGGAGAGTTTGCGAGGTCGATCCAGAGACGCATTAGATTTGGTCTTTGGCTTTTGGTCTTTGGCCTTTGAATCCCGGAACTTCGGCTGTACATTCAATAACCAAAGACCAAAGACCCAAGGCCAAAGACGTTTCACAACTTAAGCTCAACCAACCGCCCACGGCTCCTTAGCGATTCTTCAGCCGCTTCTATCATCTGCACCATTCTCAGTCCACCCGCACCATCCGTCTCGGGTTGGCGTTTGTGCTCCACGCAGTCAATGAAGTGCAAGGCTTCCGTCTGTAATGCTTCAGTATTGTCGAGGCGTGGCGCCCACATATCGCCGGAGCGATAACTAACGAGCATCTTGTAGACGGCTTCCGGACCAGGTGTGACGGTAATGCCTTTGTCGTACACCTTCAACTTGTCGCTCGGTTCCAGATCATCGTAAAGGATCATCTTCTCGCTGCCACCGATCAACGTGTGACGTACCTTCACTGGAGTCAGCCAGTTCACGTGAACATGGGCAATTTGCGTATTCGCGAAGAACAGGGTGATGTAAGCGACGTTTTCAGGCTGGCCAGGCACGTGACTAATACCAGTTGCGGAGATCGCGACCGGTTTGTACGGGAGTACGTAATCCATGATCGATAAATCATGTATTGCCAAATCCCAGATCACATTTACATCGTGTTGGAACAGACCCAGGTTTACTCGAACGGCGTCGTAGTAATAAATCTCGCCAAGCGCTCCAGTTGAAATCAACTCGCGCATCTTTCGCACGGCGTCGGTGTACACGAAAGTGTGATCGACCATTAGCACCAGTTGACGCTTGTCTGCCTCATCGATCAGTTTGCGTGCTTGTTCGGAGTTGGTAGCTAAAGGCTTTTCTACCAGCACGTGCTTGCCCGCCTTCATTGCTGACAATGCCAGATCGAAATGAGATGCCACCGGCGTAGCAATAACGATTGCGTCAATGCCCGGGTCATTAATCAGATCGGAGGCCTCGGTATAGACAGCCAAAGTTGGATAAAGCTTTCGGAGTTGTGTGAGGCGTTCTTCACGTTTATCGCAGACAGCAATAACCGACGAACCGGGTGCAGCCATAAAATTACGCACCAGGTTCGGACCCCAGTAACCATGTCCGATTACACCGACTTTAATCATGCTCTTAAATAGATTCAGGACGCTTCATTGTTTCGCACTATCCAAACGACGGACATCGCCGATTATGCGGGCGGGAGTTCCGGCAACAATAGCGAAGTCAGGCACATCGCGAGTCACAACCGCTCCAGCCCCCACCATCGCTGACTCACCGATCGTGATGCCCGCAATGATAGTTGCGTTACTACCGATGCTCGCCCTCGCCTTAACGGTTGTCTTCACCACTACCCAATCAGCTTCTGTTTGTGGCGCACCGTCCGCATTTACCGCCCTTGGATAGATATCGTTAGTAAACATCACTCCATGGCCCACAAACACTTCATCCTCGATCGACACGCCTTCGCAGATAAAACTGTGAGACGAAATTTTGCAGCGCTCGCCGACACTGGCATTCTTCTGTATCTCCACAAACGCGCCAATCTTCGTCTCAGCACCGATCGAACAACCATAAAGGTTGACGAGATCTGGCTGAAAGATTCGGACGTTTTGTCCGAGAATTACGTTGTCAGCTATGGGCATCAGGTTTCATCCACAGATTACGCAGATTACGCAGATTTCTTTACGGACTGCAGGCTATTCGCACAGTTCCAAATTGAATCCGCGTAATCTGCGGATGTTTCTTAGTTTTCACACAATCTCGCCAGCGCGTAGAGCATCCACGCCTGACTCCAACGCATGTAGGGTTTTTTCACTGTATAGAACCGCCGCTTCTGATAATAGAAAAACCCTTGCGGGTCCTGGAGGTTGTTTATTGTCCACCGGGCAACGTCCTCTGCCAGACTCACCGAATTCGGATCCAACTCGGCCAACTCCAGAAACGTAACGATAGCGCTCGCTCCCGCATGCGCATCTGCAGGATATATTTCGTCATCGTAGTATTTGGGCCAACCGTCAGCAAGAAAGAAGTTCTTCTTCCAGTACTCATAGCCCCGCTGCAACGACTGCTTGAATTCAGCACCCAATGAACAAGCATCAATTACTGTTTTCAGCGAAAAGAGAACAAAGGCGGTGTGAAAATTATCAACCCAGCCCTGTTTTCGATCTGCCCCATAAGTCCACGAGCCGTCTGCGCGCTGTTGACGGATCGCATAACGGGCGGCCATCTCAGCCACGGCAAGAAGATCGCCTTCGCCTGTTAGACCACCCACGGAAGCTAAAACTTCACCTGCCATTAAACTCGCGTTGAAGATTTGCGTGTCGCTTTGCGGCGAATAACTAAAGCAGACTTGGTCCGACAAGATCTGACTGCGCGGCAAGTCGTTAACAATGAAATCACACGCACTGCGTGCAATTGACAAGTATTCCCCGTCGTGAAACTCGCGAGCGGCCTCAACAAAAGCACGCACAGCAAAAGCAGTGGGAACAACTGTCGGGGTACCTTTAGGCGCGAAGAAATTGCGACTCTGCCAGTCGAAGTTGTAACCCCATGCAGCGCCGCTGTAACCGACAATTTGCATCGCTAATAGATCCTCTAAAAGACTTCGCGCCTGCATTTCCGACGCAGAGCTCTTCATCCTTCGATGATTGGAGATTTGTGCGAGACAAAAGAGGGCAATGCCTTTGGAGTTTCGTTCAGGAGGAACGCGTGAAAGCGCACGAAGATCGGAAGGTAATCGCTTGACGAGCTGTGTCCAGAGCAGCCGGGCGTTTCTGGAGCGGGCTAAAGGAGTCGACTGGAAGACAGGACTGTTTAAGGCATCGAAAGGATCGTATCCGGCAAAGTCGTGGTCGCGACACCAGGAGAGAAGTTTGGTGTAGGAATCATCGAAGTCAATTGCTGATTTCTGATTGCTGATTTCTGATTTACGGGCCGTCACCGAACCTCCCAATCTTGTTTGCCTGCAAACATCTGAAAAATCAGAAATCAGAGATCAGCAATCAGAAATCAGCTAACTATTCACCGACGTCTCAATCCTTCTCGGTGTCTCGATGAAGCTCTCATGCCACAACTCAAACATTAACAAGGTCCAGAGGAGCTTTCGGTGGTTTGCGACACCTTGCTCATGCTCGTGTTGTAAACGCGAAACAAACTCAGGATTGAAAACACCCGCACGACGCACACGCTCTGGCGACAACAAGTCTCTCGCCATCGGCCGCAGCTTGAACTTGAGCCATTCAGCCACAGGCACGCCAAATCCTTTCTTTCCACGTCGTGTCACAAATCGCGGCAACATTTCATCGACAGCCTTCTTCAAAATGTATTTCGTCTTATGCCTGCGCAACTTGTAACTGCTCGGTAACGATGCCGCAAACTCGGCAACACGATGGTCCAGAAATGGGGCGCGCACTTCCAGTGACACGGCCATGCTCGCGCGGTCGACCTTCGTTAGTATGTCTTCGGCGAGATATAGACGCGTATCCAGGTTCTGCATACTCTTAACGAGATCCTGCTCACCACACTCACTCATCATCTCGCGAGCCTGGCGGTAGATGTCGCCATCCGTTTCGGCGATGGCGTCGCGAGTCAATAAGTGTTGCTGTTCCTCCGGCGTAAAGGAACCAAACCAAATGTGATGACGAGCAACAGGGTCATACTTGACGCCCGTTACAAACTTCATCGCTTTGTAGTCAAACGACAGATTCTTCGTCTTTACCGGAAGTAATCGAATAAGAGGTTCGACGATCCCGGTTCGTAAAAACTTTGGCACCTGCTCATAAATCTCCGCCCACGTATGACCTGCATACATCGGATAACCGGCAAACAATTCGTCCCCGCCATCACCACCGAGCGCAACCGTTACGTGCTTACGTGTAAACCGTGAAAGCAGGTAGGTGGGAACCAGCGAAGGATCACTAAACGGCTCATCCATCCAGGCGCCTATTTCGCTGACTAGATTAGCGGCAAGATTGGCACTCAGCCGTTCTTCGTGATGATCCGTTCCAAGAAACTTGGCAACGCCACGCGCATACGCCGACTCATCAAACGACGTCTCGGCAAAAGAAATTGAAAATGTCTTCACTGCTTCTGAAGAAGCTCGAACGGCTAACGCTGCAATGGCCGATGAATCGACGCCGCCTGATAGCAACACACCAAGTGGCACGTCTGAGACCAAACGCATGCGAACACTATCGGCCAACAGAGTCCTCAGTTGCTCGGCAGCATCTTGTTCACTGGGAACCGGTGATTTCGTTTGATAATTGAGTTGCCAGTAACTATCGACATCGACCCGGCCGTCTTCAAGCACCAGTTTGTGGGCCGCGGGAAGTTTATTGATGCCTTTGTATATAGAGAGTGGAGCGGGAACGTAATCGAACGAAAGATACTGACGGAGTGCTTGCAAGTTTAGCGCTGGATGAACTGAAGGGTGCGCTAACAAGACTTTTGGTTCAGAAGCAAAAACTAACTTTTTATCAAATACCCCCCAGTAAAGCGGCTTCTCACCAAAGCGATCTCGAGCAATTAACATCCGACGGCGCCTGCTGTCCCAAAGCGCGAACGCGAACATGCCGTTGAGTTCATTAACCATGCGGTCGCCGTATTCTTCGTAAAGATGCGGTAGCACTTCGGTATCGGAAGCGCTTCGGAACGAGTGACCACGCTTTTCTAGATCGTGGCGTAACTCACGGTAGTTATAGATTTCACCGTTAAGAACTACCGCTACGCTTTTGTCTTCGTTGAAGACTGGTTGTTCACCTGTGACGAGGTCGATGATGGCGAGACGTCGCATTCCTAGCGCAGCGCCGTTGGTTACGAACAGACCTTCCGAGTCGGGCCCGCGGTGAACCATGCGTTCACACATCGAGTGAAGAAGTTCTTTAGCGCCGTCGAAAGGTGGCGTATGTGAATCAAGAGTGGCCCAGCCTGTAATGCCGCACATAAATTATTGCTGATTGCTGATTGCTGATTGCCGATTGAATCCGAATCTTTCACGGATTGCGTAGATGGGTTTTGCTTGTGATTCGTGATACGTGCGCACGAGCATTTCAGCCAACAGCCCCATCAAAAACAGTTGCACACCAAGAACCAGTGTCACCATGGCCATGACGGGGAGCGGTGTCTGCACGAAGTCTGCGTGATGTGGCCAGCTTGCCCATTTCATCAGACACGCCAGCAGAGCTGATAGAAACGAGATGGCAAACGTTAACAAGCCCGCCCACCCAAAAAGGTAAAGCGGCTTTGTCTGATACGACGCCATGAACTTAATCGTGATCAAGTCGAATACGACTTTGACTGTTCGTGACAAACCATATTTCGACTTTCCCATCGTGCGCGGATGATGCTCAACAGGAATCTCCGTCACGCGCGCGCCGTCCCACGATGCATAGATCGGAATGAACCGGTGCATCTCTCCGTATAAACGCACGTCCTGCAGAGACTCGCGACGATAAGCTTTCAATGAACAGCCATAATCGTGAAGCGGTACACCCCCAATCCACGAGATTAAACGGTTTGCAATCATCGAAGGGATTTTTCGGGTGATCATCTTGTCTTTTCGATTCTTGCGCCAACCAGAAACAACGTCGTAACCCTCGTTCAACTTGTCGAGCAATCGGGTTATGTCTGCCGGATCGTTTTGCAGGTCCGCGTCCATGGGAATCAAAACTTTCCCACGTGCGGCATCGATGCCTGCTGCCATTGCCGCCGTCTGTCCATAATTTCTTCGCAGTGCCACCACGCGAACTCGCGAATCCATTCCAGCGATCTCGCTCAGTATCCGCAAACTGCCATCGGACGAGCCATCATCAACGTAAACGATCTCGGCCGATCGTCCGAGAGCCTTCAAGGCCTCATCCAACTTCGCGTGCAGTGGAAGTAGATTTGGCTCTTCGTTGAATACCGGAAGGAAAACGGAAACCTCTGGAACATCCGCGCTCGATGCCGCCAACCGTTCTACTGCTTCTTGTTCGTCGTAGAGTTTCATGTATCGCTGAGGCTAATTGCTTCTTCGGGCAACACAGATCGCGGACACACCCAGCGGCAAGTTAAAGTGCCGCAGCCAGAAACTTTCAGCGCCGAGAATCATGCCCAGGGGCTTATTCAAAAAACCTACCGTCAAGTTGTTTTCCGACTCAGGTCTAAATCCGGTTATTCGCATCACCACACGCCCAAAGAGCGTCGGCAGGAAGAACGTGATATTTGCAAATGTCGCGCGGTCAATTTCGAATCCGGCTTTTCTCACGGTCTCTTTCAACTGCTTCATGGTGTAACGGCGACGGTGATTACTAACGTCGTCCTGGACGCCCCAGAGAAACATGAAGGCAGGCACGAACAGAAGCGCCCGGCCACCCGGTTTCAAGACTCGCCTCATCTCACGCAGACCGGCGAGATCATCGTCGAGATGCTCAACTACATCCAGACCCGTCACGAGATCAAATGATTGGTCCGGGTAGGGGAGTTTCTCAGCTTCACCTAAGCGAACGCTTTGCAGACCGCGTTGTTTACAAAACGACAGAGCCTCTGTTGAGACATCCACGCCTTCAGCATCACCAAAGTTCGCGAGCATTTCGAGGTTCGCACCCGTACCGCAGCCAACGTCCAAAATTCGTGGACGGTGAGTAAAACCTTTGCAGATACGCTCGATGAATCCCGAAATGATTTGACGTCGCCCGGCAAACCACCAGTGTGTACCCTCGATCTCGTACATGATCGAGTAGGTGTGCTGCTGCATTTGTTGCGGCAGGGTGGAATCAGCGACGTTTGCGGTGGTAGCCATAATGTTTATCGAACTGCGAGGCGGACGGTCTCCCTGGGGCGGGCCCTCTGCTAAATCATTCTATCGTGGCCGACGCTCCTGAACCACTCGACGAATCGGCGTATCCCTTCTTCAATCTGAGTCTGCGGGTTATAGCCCAACAAACGCCGGGCCTTCTCGATGTCGGCAAAGGTTTGCGGGACGTCTCCCGGTTGCGTTGGCTGTTGATCGATTATGGCGTGTGCATCCAGCTCCTTTTCAAGCAGCGATATCAACTCCCGCAACTCGACTGTTCGTGACTCGCCAAGATTAATAACTTCGTAGTCGCTCTTGTCGTATTCAGTGGCTGCAACAACTCCGGCAATGATGTCGTCGATGTAGGTATAGTCTCGCCGAGTCGTTCCGTCCCCAAACACTGGGATTGACTGACCAGCACTGATCAGTTTTGCGAATTTATGAATGGCGAGATCCGGTCTTTGTCTCGGACCGTAGACCGTAAAGAAGCGCAGACAAACGCATCTGATTCCGTAGAGATGCGAATACGTATGGCAAAGAAGCTCACCAGCGCCTTTCGTCGCCGCATACGGTGAGATCGGTTGTCGGATGGGATCTTCTTCACTGAACGGAACTTTAGCGTTGATGCCGTAAACGGATGATGACGAGCCAAACACAAACTGTCGAATATTGTTTGCTTGTGCCAACTCGAGGAGATTCAACGTTCCGTTGATATTCGTCTCGGCATACAGTCCAGGCTCAGATAGCGATGGGCGCACGCCCGCACGCGCTGCAAGATGAACGATGCAATCGAAACGCTGTCCCGCAAAAACCTTTTCGAGTGCGGCGCGGTTGCGAATGTCGGCTTCGACTAGACGATAACGTGCATCGCCTTTATGCGTTCCTATGTTGGCACGCTTGATCTGGGGATCGTAGAAATCATTGAAGTCGTCAACCACAGTGACGTGTTCTGCACCACTCGACAACAACCGGTCGACGAGATGCGAACCAATGAATCCGGCGCCGCCTGTTACAAGAAAGGTGTTCTTCATAATTGCGCGAGCTTAATGTTTAGTACTTTGTGCTTTGTTCTTTGAATTATTTCGCTGATGAATCCTTACCTAAGAAGGCACAAAACTCAAAGCGCCGAGTGCTGGGAGCGCAGGCGTCCTCGCCTGCTGTTGACCACTCTAGTTATTAAGATCTAATCAGCAGGCGAGACGCCTGCGCTCCCGCCCTTGCCGACTCACTTCTCCGCATACACCCACAGGTGCCAGCCCCAGCGCGACGCCAGACGTGACTCAATCGATCGGGGCAGAACCATTCCTACAACCGGTATCCATTTCTTATTGAGGAAGTAGGTACGCAGTTCGACTTTAGAAAAACCCTTGAACAACTGCCGCGCTTCGTCGCGTGAATACACTCTCGCGAGAGGATTACCTGCCCCGTCGGTATTCTGACTAAGGAACTCTGCCGAACTCAGAAAGTCCCGGTCATTCTTCAATCGCCGGGCGTGTTCACGTAAAGCATCTTCAGTCTCACCGGTCAGCAGATGTACAAGCTTCACGCCACCCTGCATTCGAAGCAGATGCACGCCCGCGCGTCTGAGCATCGAGATGTTGACGCGATAGTTGTAAGAATCACGGTGGTAAAGCATGACAACGGCGCGTCCGCCCGGCTTTAGGACCCTGTGTACTTCTCTTATTGCTCCGGCAGTATCCGGTGTGTGATGCAATACACCGTGCGAGTAAACAAGATCAAATGATTCGTTTGGAAAGTCGAGCTGTTCAGCATCGGCGGTGCGAAAAGTTCCCGGCAAATCAAATAGCTCAAAACGCTTCTGTGCAAGTTCGACGGCGGCATCAGTTAGATCTACGCCCGTGTAAATTGCTCCGGCTTTGGCAAACTGTGCACCGTCGGTTCCGAGTCCACAGCCGATTTCGAGTACTCGGAACCCCTTCGATTCTGCAAAGCCTGCTGCGGTTGGTATGTGCCACTCTTTTGTGTAGCGATGAGTCTCCACGAGTTCGTAGAAACGTCGCGAGCCGGGCGGTGCATCGGCAAACTTTGTTCCGCACGGATTCTCTTGCCAGAACGCACGGACCCGCTCTTTGAGTTTTGCATTCGCTTCCGACATTCAAACTGGGCAGGATAGCGGATCTTCACGCGATTGCCGACTAACGACAAAGAACGATCAACCACAGATTACGCAGATTGCGCAGATTTTTTGCGAGAGGAGGTGTTGACCCAAACCTCTCAAAGTCTGTCTGCGTAATCTGCGGATGGTTTTCCTTGCAACATCACATCTTCATGTGGCGAAATAGAAACACAATGACAAATCTTCTTTCGATTAGACCAACACTCATCCTGGTCGTGCTCGTGTTCTCCAC
>Ga0163163_10001984_pt1 | contig 17301 bp, 10 predicted proteins | sample S65metaG_FD_119766 | JGI IMG/M metagenome (GOLD analysis project Ga0163163, IMG submission 119766) | Switchgrass rhizosphere microbial communities from Kellogg Biological Station, Michigan, USA - S6-5 metaG | ecosystem: Host-associated > Plants > Roots > Rhizosphere > Soil | place: USA... | reverse complement strand
TGGGGAATCTAAAACTGTATCATTTAAAGTTCCGATGCTGCAACTGGCATTTGTAGGAATCGACAATCAAAAACATCTGGAAGAAGGCGAATTTAAAATTCAGGTGGCTGATCAAACAACCAATTTTAAAGTAACACAAACCAAAACTTTCTGATGATTCTATATTGATTCAAAATTCTAATAATCACGGCAACATGTGACCTAAGTAAAAATATTTGAATGCCCAGGTTGTATCCGTATTGTAAAGCAAATAAAGACAGTTTATGAAACAAATGGTTTGTTATATATTGTTGTTATGTTTAGTAGCCTGTAATAAAAAAAGCAATACCCCAGATCCGGTTGCTCCTCCGGTTGACACTACAACAAAACCGGCAACTGACCCGTCTGTCGCTAATACGATTGGTTTTTTCCTGGATGATTGGACACCAAAAAATTTTGCCGTTCCTGCTTATGAAGATGTACCGAAGCCGGCAGAAACTGCCACGGCATTGATTACCATTGATGCTTCAAATATTATTACCAAAGTTCCAAAATTCATTGCGGGACAAAACTCCAATATATGGATGTCGCAGATGATTACGGAAACAGCCTTAATGAATCATCTTACCAATCTTCGTCCCAATGTAATCCGTTTTCCAGGTGGAAGCATCAGTGATGTTTTCTTTTGGAATGCACAAAAAAATCAGCCGCCTCCGGATGCACCGGCTAATTTGTTAGACGCTAACGGGGTTTCTTCACAGGTAGGTTATTGGTATGGAAAAAACACGGAATCATGGACTTTCTCCGTTGATAACTATTACAACATGTTGCAACAAACCGGCAACCAGGGCCTCATTACCATAAATTACGGTTATGCCCGTTATGGTACAGGATCAAATCCGGTTGCTATAGCAGCACACTTAGCTGCTGACTGGGTGCGATATGACAATGGTCGTACGAAATACTGGGAAATTGGAAATGAATGCAATGGAACGTGGGAAGCAGGCTATCGAATTAAAACTTCAGATAACAAAGATGGACAACCCGAATTTGTAACGGGTGCGGTGTACGGCCAGCATGTTAAAGTCTTCATTGACTCCATGAAGAAAGCAGCCCAGGAAATTGGCAAAACCATTTTCGTCGGTGCCTACATTTTGGAAAAGCAACCGGAATCATGGCAAACACAAACCGATAAAGCATGGAATACCGGTGTATTAAATGCCTTAAGCAATAAGGCAGATTATTATGTAATTCACAGTTATTATACAGCTTATAAAACCAACGCTTCAGCCAATGAAATTTTAACTACGGCAAACTCTGTTACCACCGACATGATGAACTATGTAAAGACGAGTATTTCTAATTCCGGTTCAATCGTTAAACCAATTGCTCTGGATGAATGGAATATTACATCGGAAGGGGCCATGCAGCAGGTTTCATTTATCAATGGAATGCATGCTACCATACTGCTTGGGGAAGCACTGAAAAATAAGTACGGATTAACGGCAAGGTGGGACCTGGCAAATGGCTGGTCAAATGGAAATGACCACGGGCTATTTAATATTGGTGATGAGCCCAACGTAACTAAATGGAATCCGCGTCCTGCTTTTTATTACATGTACTATTTCCAGAAAATGATTGGTGATCGTATGCTGAGTGCATCACAGGTTGGAGGTGCAGATGTTATGGTTTACGCATCTTCGTTTTCTTCCGGTGAAAAAGGAGTGATACTTGTCAATAAAGGTGCTGCAACACAAATAGCAAACATTAGTTTTCAAAATGCAAAACCAGGTAATCGTTATTACTGGTATACTATGACGGGTGGAACTGATAATGGAGATTTTTCAAGAAAAGTTTTTGTAAATAGCCAGGGCCCGACTGAACCATCAGGCGGTCCATCCAGCAGTTATACTTCCATCAAACCGTATTCGGCAAGTACAGTGGGTGGAATTAAAATTTCTCTTCCTGCCAGATCAGTAGCATATGTTGTGATTGATAAATAAGGTTTTTTCTTTGGTTAACCTCGATAGATTTTATAACGCAAACTTTTTATGATAATCATTCTTTAAATTAATGCTGATGATTGTGTACTTAACAAATTAATACTAGCGACGGCTTTTGTTTCAGGCAGCATCGTTCTAAAGGGGAATGGGTTGAACCACAAAGTACACAAAGGAGGAAAACACAAAGCGCACAGAGATTTCTCCGTGCTCTCTGTGCAAAAACTTTGTGAACTCCGTGGTTAAATAAAATGACAACGATAAAGACGTATCACGTCTCGTCAGAAGGGTCCGGAAGTTAAAGTAAAATGGTAATCATGCCAAGCGACTCAACAACCAAATCAAAATTTTTTTCTCATGATAAAAAAACAATTTTCTTTTCCTTCCATTTTAGCTCTGCTCCTATTTTCAACGCTTTCCACTAAAAATCTTTTTGCGCAAAAATTTGAAAACCTTGCTCCTACTCCTCCAATGGGGTGGAACAGCTGGAATACCTTTCAAACAAATATTAGTGAGCAACTGGTGAAGGACATTGCTGATGTATTAGTATCATCAGGAATGAAGGATGCAGGTTATACATACCTTGTATTAGATGATGGGTGGATGGCTATGGAAAGAGATCCAAAAACAGGCGATTTAATTCCCGATCCAAAAAAATTTCCGAATGGTTTAAAGCCAGTGATTGATTATGTGCATTCAAAAGGACTGAAGTTTGGTTTGTACAATTGCGCAGGAACAAAAACCTGTGCAGGTTATCCAGGTACACGTGGATATGAATACCAGGATGCAAGGTTGTATGCATCACTTGGCACCGACTATTTAAAATTTGATTGGTGCAACACGGAAGGTATTAATGCAAAAGAAGCCTACACTACCATGAGCAAAGCATTGAAAACTGCCGGGCGCCCAATTGTTTTCAGCTTGTGTGAATGGGGTAATAACCAGCCCTGGTTGTGGGCCGAACCGGTTGGCCAGTTATGGAGAACCACAGGAGATATAACTGCACAATTCGACGGTATTAAAAATCACGGAACCTGGCATGCCAACGGTGTGATGACTATTGTTGACATGCAGGATACACTTCGTAAATACGCTGGTCCTAATCATTGGAACGATCCAGACATGCTTGAAGTTGGAAATGGATTAACACCTGCTCAAAACCGTTCGCATTATTCTTTATGGGCCATCTTATCCGCGCCTTTAATTGCAGGTAATGATTTAAGAAAGATGAATGATCAAACAAGAGCCGTGCTTACTAACAAAGATGTTATTGCAGTAAACCAGGACGGTTTGGGAATACAAGGATTTAGACACAGGAATAAGGACAGTGTACAAATATGGATTAAACCATTAAGTAATGGCGAGTGGGCAGTTTGTTTCGTTAATAGAAGTTCTGTTGCAAAGCAAATTGAGTTCAACTGGCAGAATGAAACCATCATTGATAAGGATTTCAACAAAACTTTAGACACAAAAGCTAACACCTACAAACTGCGAGAGCTTTGGACAAAGAAAGATGCCGGTACAACAAAAGCAGTGCTAAAAGCAACTATTCAACCTTACGATGTTTTAATGCTACGCTTAACTAAATAAAAATTATGGATAGGAGAGCATTTGTAAAGAATACAGGCATGCTGGCTACTGGCATAACTTTATCGGGAACATCTGCTTTTGCTTTAGATCTTCCTGCAAAAAACAAATTACCTGAGTGGAGAGGATTCAATCTGGTTGATTTCAATACACCAAACCCACGTCCTGATAGAAGATATACAACGGAAGAGCAATTAAAATGGATGAGCGACTGGGGTTTTGATTTTGTTCGCTTACCAATTTCGTATCCTTATTATGTAAAGTTTGATAAGACGCAGAAAATTACTCCTGATGAAGTTTACAAAATTGATGAAGCATCGGTCAATAAAATTGAACAACTGGTTCAATTAGCTCACAAGCATAACCTTCATGTGAGTGTAAACTTGCATAGGGCACCGGGATATTGTATCAATGCAGGCTTCAATGAGCCTTACAATTTGTGGAAAGACCAGGAGGCACAAAATGCATTTTATTATCACTGGAATTTCTGGGGTAAGCGATTCAAAAATATTTCCAATAAAAAAATAAGTTTCGATTTATTGAATGAGCCTTGCATGAGGGAAGACATGAATGATCAACATTCAAAAAATTCTGCGATACCAGGATTTTTATACCGTGAAGTGGCAAGAAGCGCGGCGGAATCCATCCGCAAGGAAAACAAAGATCATTTAGTGATTGCCGACGGGAATAACGTTGGAAACGATCCTATTTTGGAACTAACCGATTTGAATATTGCACAAAGTTGTCGCGGTTATTTTCCTCATGCTATTTCGCATTACAAAGCTCCATGGGCAAATAAAGATCCGGACAATCTACCAATGCCGAAATATCCCGGCCAGGTAGGTAATCAATATCTTGATAGAGCACTGCTTGAAAAATATTATAAACCGTGGATTGATTTAAAAAATAAAGGGGTTGGAGTGCATTGCGGCGAATGTGGGTGTTGGAATAAAACACCTCACGATGTTTTTCTTGCCTGGTTTGGCGATGTCGTGAATAGTCTCTCTTCCAACAAAATTGGTTTTGCTTTGTGGGAATTCATTGGTGATTTTGGAATTTTAAATTCAGGTCGTGCCGATGTTGATTACGAAGATTGGCACGGATATAAGCTCGATCGAAAACTTTTAAATCTTATGCAGAAGAAATGAAAAACTATTTTTTCGCAACCGTCCTTTTGTTTGGGTGTTTTTCGGTAGCTGCGCAACATGAAACACGAGTTAGTTTCAATGAAGGCTGGAAATTCAAGTTAGATAGCGTTCAATCATACACCGATGCTACTGTCAATGATGCATCATGGCGAATATTGAATTTACCCCACGATTGGAGCATTGAAGGAAAGTTTGATAAAAACGCTCCCGCAGGAACCGGTGGAGGCGCATTGCCCGGCGGTGTGGGATGGTACCGGAAAATATTTTCAATTCCGGTTTCGCAAAAAGATAAATCGGTATATGTAGAATTTGATGGCGTATACCGTAATAGTGAGGTATTTATTAATGGTCATTCATTGGGGGTTCGTCCTTATGGTTATTCCTCTTTTCATTATGATGTAACTCCCTATATAAAATATGGAGAAAAAAATCTTATTGCTGTGAAGGTGGATAATCTCGAACAGCCAAATTCGCGTTGGTATAGCGGCTCAGGAATTTACCGGAATGTTTGGTTAACCACCTTAAACAAAACTCATATTGATCATTGGGGAACATATATTACAACACCGGTTGTAAATACCAATGAGGCCCTGGTAATTATTCAAACAAAAACAGTTAACCAATCCGGGGCGGGGTTGATGCTTACTACAACTGTTTACGATCCTAATGGTAAAGTAATAGAAAAACTATCAACCAGCCTTTTAGGCAGTGAAGCAACTCAGCAAAGCAGGATCCCTCAACCAAAGCTTTGGAGTATTGAACATCCTGTTTTATATAAATCAGTTTCTGAATTAAGGGCAGGCAGTGTTTTGTTGGACAGCTATACTACAACATTCGGTATTCGTTATTTTAATTTTGACATTAAAAAAGGTTTTTCACTCAATGGGAAGCCGGTTAAACTTTTAGGTGTTTGCGATCACCATGATTTGGGAGCATTGGGCGCAGCCATTAATACCAGGGCACTCGAAAGACAATTACAGATTCTAAAAGCAATGGGTTGTAACAGCATTCGTACTTCTCATAATCCACCTGCACCCGAATTGCTTGACCTCTGTGATGAAATGGGTTTTGTTGTGATGGACGAAGCTTTTGATATGTGGGCAAAGTCTAAAACTAAATATGATTACTCTCTTGACTGGAACGAATGGCATGAGCGGGATTTAAGAGACTTCATAATACGAGATAGAAATCATCCTTCCGTAATGATCTGGAGTATTGGTAATGAAATTTCAGAACAATGGGGTGATGAGAAGAAGGGAGATACAGCAGGAAGAAATATTGCAAGAGAATTAGCTGGTATTGTTAAATCACTTGACACCACCCGTCCTATCACTACTGCAAATAATGAGGTAAATAAATGGAACAATTTGATCCAATCAGGAGCTCTTGATCTCATTGGATATAATTACAGTCACAAACGCTGGGGCGATTTTCTGAAAGATTATCCGGGACAGAAATTGATTATTACAGAAAGCACTTCTGCATTGGAAACAAGAGGCCATTATGATTTGGTTCCTTTCGATACCATTCGTCGTTGGCCAAGACGCTGGGATGAAGCATTAAAAGAAGGTAATCCTGACCTCACTGTTTCTGCTTACGATCATGTAAGTGCTCCATGGGGTTCAACCCATGAAGAAAGTATTAAGCCGTTACTAAAATACGATCATGTTTCAGGGATGTACATCTGGACGGGATTCGACTACCTTGGGGAGCCAACGCCCTACCCATGGCCGGCAAGAAGTTCTTATTTCGGAATTATAGATCTTGCCGGTTTTCCGAAAGATGTCTATTATCTCTATCAAAGTGTATTTACGGACAAACCCGTATTACATATTTACCCTCATTGGAACTGGAAGCAGGGCGATACGGTTGATGTTGTCGGGTATTACAACAATGCGGACGCAGTGGAGTTATTTCTCAATGGCAAATCATTGGGCAAACAATCTAAACAAGGCGATGAACTGCATGTAAAATGGCGGGTTCCATTTACACCTGGAACATTGAAAGCTGTTTCAACAAAAAAAGGGGAAACAGTTTTGACAAAGGAAATAAAAACAGCAGGAGAACCTTATAAGTTAGTAGCAAAAGCAGACAGGCGCTCAATAAATGCAGACGGTAAAGATTTATCATTTGTTGAAGTGAACATAGTTGATAAAGATGGAAACCTCGTGCCTTATACTAAAAACCTCGTAAAGTTTTCGATAAGCGGACAAGGTTTTATTGCCGGAGTTGACAGCGGTGATCCAGTTAGTATGGAATCGTTCAAATCCAATCAACATACGGCTTTAAATGGTAAGGCCCTTTGCATAATACAGTCTAATGGAAAGAAAGGTTCTATATCGTTAATCGCAAGCGCCGATGGTTTGCAATCATCAACTATTCAAATAACAACTAAATAACTGACCGTGTATCTATTAAAAAAGCATTCTGTTGGGATATTCTTTTCGGTCATTTTTATGTTTACAAGCTGCCAGTCTTTTTCTCAAAACGGTAGCGATCGCATACAGTTAAACCAGGTTGGGTTCATACCCAATTCGAAAAAAATTGCTGTTATAACGGGTAAAACAACCTCTACGAAGTTTTTTGTTACAGCTCATGATAAAATTTATTTTACAGGTAATCTTTCCGAAGAAAGGCAATCAAAGAATTCGTCAACCATTACCAGGATTGCTGATTTTAGTTCTTTCAAAACGGAAGGAATTTATAGTATATCAATTCCTGAAGTAGGTAATTCATTTCAGTTCCGAATTGGCAAAGATGTCTTCAATGATGTTTCAAAAGCAGTAATAAAGGCATTTTACTTTATGCGGTCTGATATGCCACTTGAAAAAAAATATGCAGGTCAGTGGGCCCGCAATGGTGGCCATCTTGATACGAAAGTATTGATTCATCCATCTGCAGCCAGTGAACTTCGATCAACGGGTACAATCATCTCTTCACCCAAAGGATGGTATGATGCTGGTGATTACAATAAATACATTGTGAATTCCGGCATTACAATGGCAACGTTGCTTTCTGCCTACGAAGATTTTCCACAGTATTTTAAAAATTTTAAAACTGATATTCCTGAAAGTGGTGATGCCGTTCCGGATATTTTGAACGAGGTATTGTACAATTTGAGATGGATGTTTACCATGCAGGATCCTGGCGATGGAGGCGTGTATCATAAACTGACGAATGCTGCTTTTGATGGAATGGTGGCACCGGGGCTGACAAAAGATCCAAGATACGTTGTTCAAAAAAGTACTGCGGCAACGCTGGATTTTGTAGCCGTGATGGCGCAGGCTTCAAGAATATTTGCATCATACAAAAAACAGCTGCCGCATCTTTCTGACAGTTGTTTACAGGCAGCGCTTAAGGCATGGACCTGGAGCGAAAAAAATCCAGCCGTACTTTATAGTCAACGAATGATCAACGAAAAATTTGATCCTGATATTTCCACCGGTGAGTATGGTGATCGTTCATTAAATGACGAATGGTTTTGGTCGGCCAGCGAACTTTTTGTTACCACAAAGGACCAAAAATATTTTTCACTGGTGACTGAAAGAATGAGAGACCGTGCCGGCTTACCCGGGTGGAATAATGTTACCATGTTGGGTTATTATACTTGCATCAGGATGGAGAAAAAACTAAAAGAAACTTCAGGAATGATGCAAATGATGAAAGATACTATTATCAGAATGGCCAATGTTTATTTATCCAATCAAACTACAAATGCTTTTGCCACTGTAATGGGAGGTAATCCTCGTGAATTTGTTTGGGGAAGTAGTGCAGTTGCAGCCAACCAGGGGATTCTATTGATTAATGCGTACATGTTTACAAAGGACATAAAATATCTTGATGGTGCACTAAGCAATCTTGATTATTTGCTTGGCAGAAATGCAACAAATTATTGTTTTGTAACCGGCATTGGAAGTAAGCCCCCCATGCATCCACATCATCGTCCTTCTGTTAGTGACAATGTTGATGATCCAATACCTGGCATGTTGGTAGGTGGTCCTAATCCTGCGCAACAGGATCATTGCAGTTATCCTTCCAAAGAGCCTGAACTATCTTACGTTGATTCGGATTGTGCCTATGCCGCAAATGAAATCGCCATCAATTGGAATGCACCGATGGTGTACTTATCAAATGCACTTCGGGCTTTACTTAAATAAAAAACAGATCACTTGTTTGGTGATCTGGTTTTTTATTTTACGATTTTTTCTTTCCGTAGGTGTCTACAGGTTCAAGTGTTCTGAGATAGTTATAAATGGCTTTCAATTCATTATCTGTCATTCTTCCGAAGGACTCCCAGGGCATATGACTGTAAGGGATCAACTTTCCTAACCTGAAACGCTGTATAAACGTTTCCTGGCTCCATCCATAAATTCTTCCGGATGGATGTGGGGTCAGGTTGGGTGTGATGAGGGTAGGCTTCCCCTCTTCTTTAAATTCAGTTCCGCCTGCTAATGGCTTTCCAACAAAATCACCAATCCCGTTTCGCTTCGTATGGCATTCGTTACAGTTGGCTACGGCCATAACCAGGTGCTTCCCATAATTGGCACTGGTATCTGCTTTAATGGTTGCTGTTATCGGTTCTGTTGGTTTTACTGGTTTAATTAGAAAAGCTTTGATCACTTTGCCCATAGCATTGTATTCGTGATCAGGGACATTATTTTTTACCGGCTTCAATGAACGCAGGTAAGACACAATAGCTGTCAGGTCATCATCGCTCATATTTTGAAAAGGCATAAAAGGAAGAACAGTTTCTCCATTTTTCTTTACACTGTACCGCAATACCCGGGCAATTTCACCATCGGTTAAATTACCAATGCCGGTTTCCTTATCGGGAGTAAGGTTGCGGGTAAAAAATTTTCCAAATGGCAAGTCAAACTTATTACCTCCTGCCAATATAGGATCCTGGCCAAGTTTTAATACAGAATCGACATTTTTTATTGTGCTGTGGCAATCCACGCAATGTCCCGGGCCCAGCACAATATGTCTCCCCTTTGCAATAATTGCAGTGTCAGTTGATGCTTTGATTTCGGGGTAGGGTGCTGAATATGTCAGATGTTGTCTTGCCATCACCGTTACTGTAAGACCCAGGATGATAAAAAGGATCACAAGGCCTGTCCACTTTAATATTTTCTTCATCAGATTTGTTATTTGATGAAGCGAAAATATTGGCTGAACTATCCGGGTAAAAACAGGTTTTGTATGAATTGCACCAAGCGGTGAATGAAATGTTTTTCTGCTAATTTCTGGATTGAGGTTATTTAATCAACCGGCTGAAGTTTTTAAGATCTGCAAGCTCGCTACTGCTTAAAGGTTCATTATTTTGATATTTTGACTGAAGAAAAAGAACCCTTTTGTGCTGTGGATATTTTTTAAGGATGGTTTCTATCAATTGACCCGTGCTTTCATCTTTTTCGTATAAAGGTTTTATGGTAGTTGGTGTTTCAGATTTATACCGGTTGGGCATTTTATTGATGATGGCTTCCAGTGCAGCAAGCTTTCCCGGTGACAGGTCATTTATTTTTTGAGCCTTGTCGTGCAGGCCCTGAAGTTGTTTTTTGGTGAGCCATCCCCGGCTGATATATTGTTTGTATAAACTAATTATGAACGAGGACACAGGATAGGCAAGAATGCAGGCCTCCAGCACCTCATTTACAATATCAATACCTGGTTTTTTCTGTTCCATTTACAATCAAAGGTATAACGAGGTTGGCAACTTAATTTAACCAGAAAGCACACAAAGGAAGAGAAACACAAAGGCCACAGAGATTGCTCCGTGTTCTTTGCGTAAAAACTTAGTGGCCTCTGTGGTTTCAAAAACGCTCAATATCGTTTCAGAACTTATAAGTGAGTGATGGCGCCTTGGTCGCCACAGTCTACAACGAAAGATGATAGTAGTAATGTGTTGATTAAATAATCATCAATTTTATTTTAAAGAACTATTGTATTTAAAAGACTTTTTCACCTAAGCTCCCCCACCGGGGACAGGGGGCTAAAACTTTGTTCCCAAATAATGCGGTAAAACATGCCTCCACGTGTTCCAGTCATGAGGCCACTCGGCACCCCATACATCCAGTTCATAGTTGATTCCTTTATCATAAAGAATTTTAGCGAATCGGCCACTGGCACCTGGATCCTCATAAGCACCACTGCCGGAGAAGATATGAATATGATGGCTTTTTCTTATCTGCTCCAGTAGATAATGGTCATTTAAATTGGGCATGTAATGCTGCGGGCTGTTAAAGTACACATCTTCATCATAATAACCCTTAGAGTATTCGGTAAGATCGTAAACACCACTCATGGCAATAACACCATTTAAGAGATCAGGCCTTTTTAAAAACAAATTCATGCTGTGCAGGGCGCCGAAAGATGCCCCGCAGATGACAACGGGCGTTTCATTACTGGAGTGCGTTTTAATGAAGGGTATAACTTCCTCGTGCACATAATCATTGAAAATACGGTGCCGGTTAATTTTGGATCTGGGGTCAACCTGATCGTTCATCCAGCTTTCATTATTGATGCTGTTGATGGAAAATACCTTCACCTTACCACTATCAATAAAATGGCTGATTGAATCGATTAACTGAAATCTTTCATATTCCAAATAATCTGCCGCAGCGGTGGGAACAAGCAGTAAAGCAAACCCATAATTACCATAAACAGCTATTGGCATTTCTTTTTGAAGACGGTGACTATACCACGAACTGGTCCATCTTTCCATAAAAATTGATTAAAAACAACCATTGAAGGTTTCCAAATTACGTTAAAAGATTTTAGCACACGGAAAAACGCTTAATTGGTTAACTTGCCGGCCGGAAATCGTGTTCGGGCAAAGCAAATAAAAAATTTCGATGAACCCCTGTTTGGTCTAAAATGGAAAACCGTCCTACAAATAACTTGCTGGAGAACTATATTTATTTTTCAAACGAAGAGGCTATTGACATTTTACTAAACAGTCTGGATGAGATTGTTATGATGATCGATAATGAGTTTCGTATCATTTATGCAACAGAAATTACCAGGCGGGGGGTACGAAAAAATTACGGTATTGAATTTACGTCAGAAACAACCATTTTAGAATTAGCCCCTGTTTCCCATCGTGCTTTTATTGTAGAAATTTGCAAGGATGTATTTGATGGAAATGTGAGGGAGCTAACTACCGAAATACAAATAGATGGCAAACCCGCCGCTTTTCAAACTTATTTCAGGCCGGCCCGAAATGCAGCTGGAGACATAGTTGGCGCAATAATAAAGGCAAAAGATGTTACCAGGCAAAAGAAGGCTGAAGATGAATTAAAACAAACCGAGGAACGTTGGCGGTTTGCGCTGGAGGGTGGTAACCAGGGTGTTTGGGACTGGAATGTTCAGACAGGGTATATCTTTTTTTCAGATGCCTACAAAAAAATGTACGGTTATGGCCCGGATGATTTGAATGGAAGAATAGAAGAATGGGAAAATTTCATTCATCCCGATGATAGAGAAAGAATGAGGAAAGCGGTAGATGAACATTTTGCGGGATCAGATCCCTATCACGAAAGTATTTATCGCGTTAAAACAAAGGATGGTAGTTATAAATGGATATTAGGCCGGGGAATGTTAATACGCGACGTGGCAGGCAAACCGTTCAGAATGATCGGCACACATACGGATATTACCAGGCAGATAACGGCTGAACAAACTTATAAAGTACTTTTTTATAGTAATCCGCTCCCGATGTGGACTTATGATTTGGAAAGTCTGCGCATTCTTACTGTGAATGATGCAGCAATAAATCATTATGGTTATTCGAAAGAGGAGTTTCTTTCCATGACCTTAAAGGATATCAGACCTGAACGGAATGTTAACACGCTAATGGAATGGGTGTCGGAGAGAAAAAAGTCAGGACGTTTTTTGCGGACAACCAATCATCTGAAAAAGAATGGCGAACTCATTACGGTTGAATTAACCACACATAAACTGGAAGACAGCAATACAATACTTGTAGTAGCACAGGATATCACATCAAAAATAAAAACCGAAGAAGATTTAAGAAAAAGCAATGAACGTTTTCGACTGGCCAGCCAGGCCACATCTGATGCTATTTATGATTACAACCTTGAAACAAGTGATGTGGATTGGGGAGAAGGGCTCCATAACCTTTTTGGTTTCAGCCCGGGGGAAGTTCCAATTTCTGTTTGGGAGCAGCTAATACATCCGTTTGACCGGAAACGTGTTAAAAACAGTATTCGGTCAGCTTTGAAGCATGCCGGCAAAAAGTTCTGGAAAGAAGAATATCGGTTTGCTAAGAAAGATGGTAGTTACAGCCATGTGTTCGATCGGGCCTTTATCATTCGAAATGCAGATCAGAAAGTGGTTCGAATGATTGGCTCTTTACAGGATATTACAGAACGCAAATACGCAGAACAGGTTTTGTCACTCGAAAGATCAGTATTCGAATTATCGAATCAACCCGGTATCGATTTTAAATGGCTTGCCGAACTGGCTTTAACAGGATTGGAGGAAATACATGACGATGCCTACACATCATTATTTTTATTAAAGGACGACAATAGTTTTGAGATGTTTGTTGCGCCGAGACTGCCTGAGGGCTATTGCAAAAAGATTAACGGGCTTAAAATAGGTCCTGAAGATGGCTCATGTGGTGCTGCCATAGCAAGAAAAGAAACAGTTATAGCAGAAGACATCAGTTCAGATCCTTTGTGGAAGAAATATAAGACCACTGCATTAGAATTTGATTTACGTTCGTGTTGGTCCCTTCCCATTATCCTCACCTCTGGAAAAGTAATAGGAACCTTTGCCGTTTATCATCAAAAAATAAAATCTCCTTCTGTCCTTGAGCTCAATACAATTGAACGTGTACGAAACATTTTACGCATCCTGTTGGAGCATCATTGGTCGCTTGACGAGATTAAGAAAGCAAATGAGCGTTTTGACATTATCATGAAAGCGACGCATGACCTGGTGTGGGAATGGGACCTGGAAACAGGTAGTTTATTTCACGATAAGCTGGGTTTGCAAAAGGTGTATGGCATTTGCGACAATAAATCGGTACAAACTATTGAACAATGGCTTACACACATTCATGCAGACGATTTGCAAAGAGTTCAAAAACTGGTTGACAATATTTTATTAACCAACGACGAAAATACATTTGATTTAGAATACCGTTTCAGAGGTGCTGACGGCATTTACAGGCACGTGTATGACAGAGGCGTGGTCTTAAGAAATGAAGACGATAAACCTGTTCGTGTGATGGGAGCAGCCCAAAACATAACTGAACGAAAAAACCTGGAAGATGAATTACTGCGTAATGAACTGGACAAACAGAAAGCTATCAACCAGGCTACAGTGGACTCGCAGGAACAGGAAAGGACAGAGATTGGTAAGGAGTTGCACGATAATGTCAATCAAATTTTAACGACTACTAAACTTTACCTCGACCTTGCATCGAGCAATGACGCGTTAAAAGATGAATTAATTAAAAAATCAAGTAAGAATATTATAACGGTTATAAATGAAATCAGGCAATTATCAAGGTCGCTGATGGATCCAACTATTGGTGATCTGGGCTTAATTGATTCGATCAACGATTTGATCGAAAGCATTAATCTCACCAGGAGATTGCATGTAAGCCTTGATGCTGATCGTAAACTGCAGTCAGTGCTTAGTAAGAACCATCAGTTAACCGTATTCAGAATTTTGCAGGAGGCATTGAATAATGCCATTAAGCACGCAAAAGCAACAACTGTAAAAATCAGTTTCAAATTTCGGGTCCATAATGCGGAACTTACCATAACGGATGACGGAATAGGTTTTGAACCATCTGCCGTAAAAATGGGAGCGGGCATGAAGAATATTCAAAACAGGGTGTATCTTATTAATGGCACGCACAGCATTATAAGTTCTCCAGGTCATGGATGTAAAATCATTATTAATTTCCCAATAGTTAAATAAACTGAACTTAAGACGACAATGGAAAAAATTACAATTCTAATTGCTGACGATCACACCCTGGTGAGAGAGACATGGAGCTTTATTTTAAATACTGACCCACGCTTTAAGGTAATTGCCGAAAGTGGAAGTGGTGAAGATGCCGTGGAACTGGCGAAACAATTACGTCCAAATATTGTGATAATGGACATCAACCTCCCAGGCATGAATGGTATTGAAGCCACCCAGCAAATACGTAAATATTCACCCGGCTCAAAAATTCTTGGTGTTTCACTTCATACACAACCCACCTATGCACGAAAAATGATTCAGAAAGGTGCAATGGGTTATGTCACTAAAAATTCTTCCAGGGAGGAAATGTTTAAGGCAATTATGGAAGTTCAGCATGGCCGGAAATATATATGCGATGAAATCAAAAATATTTTATCCGAGCAGGTAATTAGTGGCGAGGATCAACAAAGCGGCTTGAATTCTTTGTCTCAAAGAGAAATTGAGATCATTGCTTTTATCAAAAAAGGCAATTCGTCAAAAGAAATTGCAGATTCCCTCAGTATCTCCGTAAAAACGGTTGAAGTCCATCGATATAATATTTTAAAAAAATTGAACCTTAAAAACGCCGCAGCGCTGGTTAATTTTATTAACAACAGCCAGCTTGATTTTGAGGATTGATTCTTTGGAATCTCCAGCGTAAGTCAGGGAACTGATTATTGAGCACTCAATCAATAATTTTCATTGTGCCGGGTTGGCGTGATAGGATTAAATTTGCACTCCAATTTCGATTAAGGCATGAACACTTTCCTTTCTAAAAATTTTGAACCGCAACAGCTGGAAGACAAATGGTATGCGCATTGGCTTGATAAAAAATATTTTAATAGCCAGCCAGATGAAAGAAAACCGTTTACAGTGGTTATTCCTCCACCAAATGTTACCGGCGTTTTACACATGGGCCACACCCTCAATGAAACTGTTCAGGATGTTTTAGTGCGCCATGCAAGAATGAGTGGATATAATGCATGTTGGGTTCCGGGCAGTGACCATGCTTCTATTGCTACAGAAGCCAAGGTGGTTCAAATGCTTAAAGAAAAAGGCATTGATAAAAATGACCTGTCAAGAGAGGAATTTCTGAAACATGCTTTTGAATGGAAGGATAAATATGGAGGCATCATATATCACCAGATAAAAAAATTGGGATGCAGTGTTGATTGGGACCGGGTGAACTTTACCATGGATGATCATTATTATAAGGCAGTGATAAAAGTGTTTACTGACCTGTATAAAAAAGGAATGATCTATCGTGGTGCAAGAATGATTAACTGGGACCCGGCTGCAAAAACAGCATTGAGCGACGAGGAAGTAGAGTACAGGGACATCCAGGGAAAACTTTATTATGTAAAATATAAAGTTGTTGGTACCGACGAATACGTTTCCATTGCTACTCAACGCCCGGAAACTATTATGGGAGATACGGCACTTGCCGTGAATCCAAACGATGAACGCTACCGGTATTTAAAGGGGAAAAAAGTAATCGTTCCACTGGTTAATCGTGAAGTGCCTGTGATTTTTGACGAATATGTAGATACTGCATTTGGAACCGGGGCCCTAAAAATTACCCCCGCTCATGATATTAATGACTATAATCTTGGATTGAAACACAATCTTCCTGCTATTGATACTTTAAATGAAGACGGCACTTTGAGTGAAGCAGCAGGAGTGTTTGTTGGCCTGGATAGGTTTGAGGCGAGAAAAAAGGCAATCGAAAAATTAAGGCAGGATGGTTTATTGATGAAGGAAGAAGAATACCAGACGCGCCTTGGTTTTTCTCAAAGAACAAATGCAGTGGTAGAACCACGAATTTCGACGCAATGGTTTGTAAAAATGAGAGAGCTTGCAGACCAGGCATTGAATGCAGTGATTAATGGCGAAGTGAAAATTCATCCTGAGGAACGTTTCTTAGCGACTTATAAATACTGGCTGGAGAATGTTAAAGACTGGTGTATCAGCCGCCAACTATGGTGGGGACAAAGAATCCCAGCATGGTATGATGAACAAGGACGTTTTGTTGTAGCTGAAACACAAGAAGAAGCAAAGAGCATGTTTAAGCAACAGCATTCGTTAAGTGATGTGCAGTTGACACAAGACGAAGATGTATTAGACACATGGTTTTCTTCCTGGTTATGGCCAATTGAAGTTTTTCATGGCCTCACTCAACCAAATAATGCTGATATCAATTACTATTATCCTACTTCTGTATTGGTAACAGGGCAGGACATTATTTTCTTTTGGGTTGCAAGAATGATCATGGCGGGTGAAGAATACATGAAGGAGAAGCCATTTGAACATGTGTACTTCACAGGTATGGTGCGTGATAAGCTGGGCAGGAAAATGAGCAAACAATTAGGAAATTCTCCTGATCTTTTGGAATTAATTGAACGTTTTGGTGCAGACGCTATGCGTTTTGGGATTCTTATTTCTGCGCCTGCTGGTAATGACCTGTTATTCGATGACAGTAGTTGCGAACAAGGAAGGAACTTCAATAATAAAATATGGAACGCATTGAAGCTGGTAAAAATGTGGGAAGGAAGGCAATCAACCGCCAGCAATCTATCGCCAACCAATTTTGCTGTTGACTGGTTTGA
>Ga0163163_10001982_pt1 | contig 17324 bp, 11 predicted proteins | sample S65metaG_FD_119766 | JGI IMG/M metagenome (GOLD analysis project Ga0163163, IMG submission 119766) | Switchgrass rhizosphere microbial communities from Kellogg Biological Station, Michigan, USA - S6-5 metaG | ecosystem: Host-associated > Plants > Roots > Rhizosphere > Soil | place: USA... | reverse complement strand
GTCGCGTCGTGACGTGAATCTTCTCCCAAGTGCATTATTTGTTATTGAGGCACTCAGGACGCAAAACAGTCGCATTAAGAAGTCTGACAACCTCCGGATCTGTAACAGATTGACCGGTCGTCCGCTTCAACTCCTTTCGAATTGCGGTAACGACATTTTCTGAACACAAGACCCTTGCCAGAGACTTCGGCGATGTCGCTCGCTTCGCCTGCCACAATGAATCGATTTGTCGTCGCTTCAGCGATTCCTTAGTCAGGTAATACAGCTGGTTCGCCTTTTGGGCCAACGTCTCCTCACCGAAGAGATCTACGTCGAGAGCGAGATCGACGACGATAGGTAGACCGCCGGTTATGTGATAAACCTGCCAAACGACTCCGCTTGTAAGGATTACCCATTCTACACCTTCATTGACCGCGTATGTTTCGACCTGACGAAGATGTTTTGCGGCTAATTTTGTAGCGACGCGCTTAACCTCGAGAAAGGCGATTAGATCTTTGTCCACGCGAATGCCGTAATCTGCAAATTCACCTTTAACTCTGTACTCGGTGGTTAACTCAGAGTATTTGTCGAAGGCAAAGCCTTCGCAAAGCATGTCCGTTACCAGCAGGCGCGTGTCGCCCTCATTGGCATCTCGAGCAACAAGATCTGCGAGGGGCTTGTTGAACTTCTTAATGGCCGCCTTCATGCGTTCACGCGCAGCTGTCTCCCATTTTGGACTTGTGGATGAAGGTTTCTGAGTGGAGGTCTCGAGCGAAGGTCGCTGATCATTGGGCACGACTACGGAATCAGGCTGTGAGTATTCATTCATAGTGAATTCCTCGATCTGAACAAAGCCAAAATCAGAGCTTGGCCCTGTACATAAAATCGCAACCACACTTAATGGAATTCACGAGTGATTCATTACGACCAAATGGGTGGAGTACCGCTTCTCAGATGAAATTTGACCCGTGGGTCCGAAAGAAATCAGTTGATGAACTGAATACTGGCGACCACTCGATCGAAGGCTTCGCGATAAATACCGATTTCGGTTTCCGGAGCGACAGTGATCACGTAGAAGAAACGTTTACCGGGAAGTATTGCGGTGTAGACCGTCACGATCTCCGGCTTGCCTCCGGTACCTTTTCCGATGAGCACGGATGCCAACGCATCAACACCACTCATCACCACCGCCGTTGAGTTACCATCTCTCCGCATCGGAGAGTTGCTTTTTATTAGCTCCTCGACAAAACGATCTGATATTTCGCGCAGACTACCAGTAGCAGGCTGGGCTACTCCCGTCATCAATCCGTGAGTTATCTGAGGCCGCCCGTTATTGAAACGATAAGCGCCGGCAGGCCCTAACGTAACCGGGTTGGCCGCCAACTCGGTCCAATTCTCAGGAATTCTTACGCGACAAAATTGATTGACGTATATTCGCGACTGCGCCGACGGAGTTGGCACGTTTGCTGGTTGCGGTGAAAGCGCCGTCGATTTTGCTGACGTCGCTCGTGATGGACCGTCAATCACAACGGTAAATTCGGTGCCGGTCTTGAATTCCAAATCCGGTCCTTTCATTGCCAATGTCGTCGTCATCCCAACGCTGGCTCCGATCGCTGCACCGACCGCAGCCCCTTGTCCCCCGGCAACGGCTCCGCCGACAAGCGCGCCAATCAACGCTCCGACGGCTGCCCTTTTAATGCTTGTCTTAACTGCAGTGGACTTGCTTCTGATCGTCCCTTCGTTATCCGCCACGCCCTGGTCCTTGGCGTTGACGACGTCAAACACTTCGACCACCGTGCCGCTAAAGTTACCGGTGCGGCCATCGTTCAGCGTGATCCTATCGAACGCCAGATCGAGCTTCGACTCCTTGTCTGCTTTTCCCGATCGCTTTACGCTACGGACGTGTCCTTCGACGACTGCACCAGCAAACTCGATCGGGGTGAGAACCTTGCAACTGAACTTGTCTCCCTTCTTGCTAGCGGCTGTCGAGATCGGTGAAAGAAGTTGCAGCGATACTTTCGTGTTCGCCGGAATCAATACGTCTGTTTGGTTGAAGCCATTCGCGACGGTGAGCGATGTAAGTACAAACAACATTAGCTTGAGGATGCGTGAAGTAGAGTAAGTGAGTTTCATTGTCATACCTTTCGGGGTTGATTAACGTGCGAAGCGAAACTGGAGGATCTGTTCGCTTTCGATAGCCTGGCCGTCGCGCATTGCCGGCCGGAATTTCCATTTGCGCGCCGCCTCCTCAGCCGCACGCCGAAACACGTCGGGACCTTCAATCACTTTGATCGCGATCACCGAACCCTCGGCGTTGATGGTTACCAGGATCAGAACGCTACCACTTCCCTGCGAGCTTCGCGCGGCGGCGGGATAGTCGGGTTGCACCTTGCGAATGGCTTGCGCAGGAATGAAATTAGTTGCCCGATTATCGGATTTGATTGCCGGTGCGCTCGCCAACGATCGCCAGTTGATTGCGAAGCTAATGGGCCGGCGCTTTTCATCCTTTAATCGCACTCGCACCACTATCGACGCCCAGCTATTTGCGGGACTCGGTGCTTCAACAATTGAAGCCTCAGCAATATTCTCAAGCTTGATAAGTTCAACCTGGCAAGGCAAGCCATTCAGGTTGCCGTTGACGGTGTTCATCGCTGGTCCATTCATCGACACATTTATCGAACCAACGGTCTTGTCAGAGTCGCCTGACGATCCGTGCAAATGAAACACCAGATACTTGTCCTGGCGTTGTAGAGTGAAACTCATCGGAGTACCGATTGGTGTCGGTTTTGGGGTTGGCGGAGGAGGAGGTAACAACTCGAGCAGTAGTTCCATGTAAACCGACTCCCCAGGGTTGACTCTGAACTCGCGGGTGGCGAGCTTGTATCCTGTTTTTGACACAACAATTTGATACTGTCCCGGCGGAAGTTCGAACTGGTCCAACCGATCGGTATAGCGGCCCAGGCTGAGGTTTGTTTCGAGACTCACGATATCGAGTTCAGCGCCACCAACAGACGGTGCGACTGTCAGTTTTCCGGGGCTCGGTATCAGCCTGACAGGGAACACATTTTGTTCCGGGTCTAGCGTCACTGTGATTGGTGCAGAGTATTCGCGGAAGTCAGGTTTGCGAGCCACTAATCGATACTGGCCCGGTCTGATACCCTTCAAAGTAATAACACCGGCAGATCGTTCCGATGTCTTCACTTTATATCCGTCGATTAATAGAACCGGATCAGTAATCAGACTTGTCTCGACCGGCACGTCGTTGAGCCAGATCCGGCACCCGGGTGGAATAATGATGGTTATCTGTGTGCCAGGTGCAGCGACTGGCCGATTACCACCGGGGATGTAAACCGAGGGCGAACTCGTTCCTTTCGTCGACGTTTTTTTGGGAGTAGGTGTGGGTGATGGCCTTCCACCATCGCGTGCTCCAGGGTCCTGATACGCGCTGGCAGAGTTCAAACCGAAGTAGATTAACAACAGCGTCGTCAGCAGTATCAGTAATCTCTGTAGATATGAGGACTTCATTTTTATCTCTTTGGTTCTGCTGTAGTGGGAAGTGGACCAACTTCTTTCACACATCGAAAACCGGTGGCCGAATAGTCTTTCGCATTTGTTACGTGCAAATAACCTCGGTACGTTGTGCTGGTCGCTTGTTTGCTAGCTTGCCAGGAACCACCTCGAATCACCTTCACATCTTCGGGAACAGGTGCTGACAAACTGCCACCGGGATAAACAACAACATCACTGGCAGTCCACTCCCAGGCATTACCGATCAGGTCCATCACGCCAGCGGGCGTCTTCCCAATTGGGTAAGAACCAACGTCCTTCAATCGCTGAGCACTGGAATCACCAGCATTCGCCGCGTTAGACCGCCACTCATTCCCCCAGGGATACGTCGCGCTCAAAACACCCCGCGCCGCGAACTCCCACTGCTCTTCGGTCGGCAAACGCTTCCTCGCCCATTCGGCGTATGCCTTCGCGTCATTCCAGTCGACGCCAGTCACCGGTTGATGCGCAGCACCTTGTTGGCACGTTTGCGTGGTCCAACTTCGAGGATTTCTGCGGGCTGTCGCCTTTAGGAACTTCAAATAGTCTTCACAGGTGACTTCGGTGACGTCCATAAAGAAAGGGGTGACTGTTACTTTGTGAGCAGGCCTTTCATATTCGTCGCCGTTGTTACTTCCCATCATGAAGTCGCCGCCCGCGATGTAGACCATGCCGGGCGGGGCGTCCGGTCTAGTAGGTTTAGGTTCTTCTGGCGGAGGCCTGTTTGAGTTAGTTACCGCCACAACTATGAGAATAGTTACCGATAGCAGGGCCACCGCTCCGCCGATTAACCATGGCGAGCGGCTTTTTGAGGGCACCGATGGGAATAAATTTTTCCGGGAGGTGTAGGTTGCGTCAGATTCGGCAATGGGCTCATGGATTGAGTCCTCAACTTCTTGATCGAAGCAGTCTTCTTCCGTCGATTCTTCATCGAAGTCTTGGTCCACCCCTTCTTCTTCTGTTTGTGCTTGAGCTGTTCCACACTTCTTACAGAACCGATAAGGCGCTACCAACTCGACGCCACATGAGTTACACAATGGCGCGCTCGTTTCATTCTCTTCTTGAACATCAACGTCGGCGATCAATAATTCACAATAGAGACAGGAACGTCGTGCACTCAGGAAGCTGATCCCAAGTTCCGGACAATCGTGTTCGAGGACTATTTTTGCAGGAGGAGATCCGCAACCGGGACAACTTGGCTTGACGCCATTAGTGTCGATTGAATAGACCTTGCGATGTATTTGGACAACGGTTTCTAGGGTGAGAACCTGACAAGCGGAACACAGACATCGTTTGGCAACTTCTCGTTCACAGACAGGGCACTCAGTAAGTTGTGAGTGATGCCCTGCCGGATCGTGTGGGGAAAAGGTTGCGCAGGCACAACAGTACGTCCACAGCGACTCATGGGGAAAACCGTAACCAACCGCATGCGATGCCTGGTCACACTCAATCACCTCCGCCGGTGCAGCGTGAAAGCGAACTTGATGCACCGGGCAATAGAAAGCAACCGAGCTGTTTCCGTCGTTGATCATTCGTTGGCCTTGAATGGCACCCGTAACGCTGAAGTCGTAGGCGATTGCTCGCGTCTGATGGCGCTGCCCGGGAGAGACTTCGAGAATTGGTGATGGTCCAGAACGATGGAGCCGTTGACGATGACGTATTCCACTCCGGCTGGGATTGAAAACGGTTTCTCGAACGTAGCCGTATCGATAATTTTGTTTCGATCAAAGATAACCAGATCCGCCCAGTTGTTTTCCTTGATTAGCCCCCGATCCTTCAGACCAAACGTCTTGGCCGGCAACGAAGTCATTCGTTGCACTGCTTCCTCGAGGGAGAACAGACCCTTCTCCCGAACATAAACGCCGAGAATTCTCGGAAAGGTGCCCATCCCGCGCGGATGCGGCAGCACTGCCGGGTTCTCTTCACGTACACTGCTGTCGGATCCGAACATGACCAAGTGGTTCTTCATGATCAGCTCGACGTCGTCTTCACTCATGTCAAAGAACACCATTTGTGCTCCACCATGACTGAAAAGATCGATGACGGTGTCGGCCTGCTGTCCTAACTCGTCGTCGCCACTCGCTTGATTTGTGGGTTCTGAAGTAGTAAACGCGGAACGGACGATCGCGGCGCGTGCTGAAAGCGTTTCGCTAGCTCTTCTGCGGGTGATCTCTGCGATATTCAATCCGACCAGCGATTGATCGAATTGATAGAAAGCAATTCGCGCGAACGCGTAGTCCTTCCAGCCGTTTCGTTTGAGTTGGGCCAACATTTCGTTGCGCACACGTTGCCGCGTCGCGGGATCTCGCAGCTTTTGCTTTGCTGAATTGAGATCACCTTCGGAAAGCCACGATGGGAGAAGCACCGCGAGACCCGTACTGGATGCTGTGTATGGATACTGGTCCAAGGATACAGTGATGCCGCGGTCATTCGCCGCTCGAACCAATTCCAAACGACTTTCAGCGGAGCCCCACTCGTTTGGCCCCTGCACCTTGAAATGCGAGACATGAACGCGAACGCCGGTCTCCTCGCCGATCGATATCGCTTCTTCGAGTGCTTCTCTTCCCTTTGATCCTTCGTCGCGTAGATGCGACACGTAAATCCCGTTCTCATTTGCAACGATCTTCGCCAGCGTGGAAATCTCTTTAGTCTTTGCGAATGTGCCGGGGACATAAACCAGGCCTGTTGAAATCCCAAGTGCACCATCGCGCATCGCGTTTATGACCAGCTTTTCCATCTGATCCATCTCGGCCTCAGATGGAACGGATGAGCGTTGCTTCATCACCTGCGACCGAACTGTGTTGTGCCCAATGAAACTTGCAACATTTAGCTGACTTCCATTTGCTTCAATTCGGCGGAAGAACTTTCCGATTTCAATAACTGATCGACCGCAGTTGCCGGTGATCACCGTCGTCACACCTTGCCGCACGAAATTTGGAGCAAAGAAACCGGCCGTTTGCGGAACGTTGCGTTCAATGTGGGTATGAACGTCGATAAAGCCGGGAGCCAGGGTTAAACCGGTCGCGTCGATTACGGATCGTGCTTTTGCTTCGTGAAGGTTTCCGATACACGCAATATGGCGTTCCCGAATGCCAAGGTCGCTGCTGAACGATGAGCGACCTGAGCCATCTATGATCTCTGCTCCGGTGATCACCAGATCAAACTCTCCGTCGCAGTTCGGCGCTGGTTTGGTATACCGGTTCCAAAAGACAAAAAGGAGCGCGACCGGCACCAGCACTATCAAGACGAGTGTCAGCTTTGGAGATCTTTTGAGCACAGAGGGTAAGGACTTCATCAGACGTGAGATTCGGTCAGTATTGGAATCCTGAGCGTTCCCGAGCGAGATCGAGTTGTTTTTGGATCTTTGAGAAATCCATGTTCTTCGTACCCGTAGCGTTGCTATCAAGAACTAGAGAAAACTCTTTTACAGCCGTGGCGTAGTCTTCTTCCCTCATCGCAATGTCACCGAGCCAGGAATGTGGCCTGACCCATTGCGGTGCGAGTTGCGCCGCCTTCTGGTAATAACCCTTTGCCTCGGAATAGTTTTTTTCCATGTAGTAGGAGGTACCAATGTTGTTGTAGGGAGGAGCCCAATTGTGGTCTCGCTGGACCGCGTCTAAATAGTAGGTGCGTGCCGTGGCGTATTTCTTTCGCGCCGTATAAATGAGTCCGATGCCATTCACCGGCAAGGCCCAACTCTTATCTGCGTTCGCCGCGCGCGTCCATACTTCGATTGCGCGGTCCTCGTTCTTCGTCAAAAACGCCAAACGACCTTCGCAGTACGCTGCTCGCGCAAGGAGTCCCTGGTCTTCCGGCTTAAGCTCGGAAGCCCATCGCAAAGAATTAAAAGCAGTTTGCCAATCAGTGAGCGGCGGCTCCTCGGCGCCAGGCACCACGAACGAGTTCATCATCTGATAGAAGGGGTTTGTGAGGAGCGGCGTTAGCTTTTCGCGGTAAGAGCGAAGACTCTCCTGGCTCGCGCCGCTGTCCTTCAGTTGGTTATACAAATCGTGAGCGTTGTCCGTGGTTGGGGTGAGTAATTGTCCGCGTGATATCGCGCTATCAAGTCTTTGTTCCAAAGCGCGAGTCTTGTTGTTGCTGGCAACAACCGCGATGATGGTGATGAGAATACCCAGGCCTGCGATGCTTCCTACGGCGGCTAAGATCGTCTTCGGCTGCAATCCTGAATTCTGGCTGATCTCATTTGACGCTTGCACTGTCGGCTGTTGTACGGGTGGCGTTGCGTCGCGAGAGTACGGCGAAACTGATTCTCGCGGAGGGCTGGCGTCACTGGTCCGAGTTGAACTTGTTTCTGCTAAGAGTCGCGTCCCACAGCGCTTACAGAAAGCATGGCCTGTACTACCTTCAGTTCCGCAAAACGAACAGGTGATTCTCGGTTGAGAGTCAACATGGATCTGCGGCGCCGGCTTGATCTGAATAGACCCGGCTTCCCTCACCTGCCACCCGCCCTCGGCCACTTCAACAATCGCCGGACTTTGAATTATTACTTCACCGGCCACCGGGTTTTCGCAGTTGAAGAGTTCGTAATAAGAGTTGTAGTAGTCCTGCTTTGAACTCAGAGATTGAGATTGAGGAATAACCATTGACAGCGCTGCGTCGCGCACAACCGGCACCAAATAACACTCACCGGAAGTCGACTGTTGGACCAGACCGCTCTCGGCGTTGAATCTGACAGAAACCGCTGAAGACGGTAACTTCTCAATGTAGGCAGAAACCAAACAGGGAAACGCCGGCGGTGGTTCGATGCGTTCATCACAGAATGGGCAGGCTTCGCGCGTGGTGAAGAAACTGTGCCCATAATCCTCACACTGGTGTTCTAAGCACTGCCTGTTTGCGCGGCGCAGGCAGCCGGGGCAGGTAGGCGCTACTGTACCTTGAGATGAGATTGAAAACGTTTTGCGTCTACCTGGCTCATCCGACTCGATACTTATCACCTTACATTCAGCGCAAACGAATCGCCTGACGATCTTCCGCTCGCAAACGGGACAATCGTTGCTTCCCTTGCTACCCTCGTCGACGGGACCGTAATGCTGACAGTCGCAACAATATTCCCAAAAGCTTTCACTCGGAAAGTTTCGGGCAAGTGTGTGTGATCCGCTGTGGCACTCGATCGTGGAGTTGGCTGCTATGACAAAGTTGACCTTATGAGTCGGGCAATAAACCCGAATCGTGCGCGGAGTGAGTGATGAAGGTTCAGCAGCCATTTACAAGCTATTGCGATCGGATCGAGGTTTGAATCAGCGAACTTCGAGCATTCCTTTCTCTCGCAGTTGCCAACCACCAGTTACTTTTTCGACCACGGCTGGACCAATGATCCATACATCGCCGGCAGTCGGCCTGAGGCAGTCGTAGTACTTCTGGTAGTACGTGTAGAAGTCCTGCTTGGTGTGAAATTGAGTGGCGCGGGGAATCACGAAAAGTGGTTGTGTATCGTCGCGTGAGTCGCGTATCAGTACAAACTCGCCATCGCCGTCCGGAGCGTTGACAAGAATTCCGTTCTGGAAGTCTGGCTTAACCACGTTCCCAAAGCGATTCATTTTGTCGAGATAGTTGACTGCTGAAACGGGAAACTCAGGCTCGTCTTTGGGTGATACGTCTTCGGCGTACGAATTGGGCGAACTATAGGAAGCATTGCGATCGGACCGTCTGGCGAGTGAGTCGCGGATTAAGCGTGCGAGGGAGCGGACTTCCGTATCCAGTTCAGTTAGTTTGCTGTTTATCTCTGTTTGGGTCGAGGCCAAGGATGATAGTTTTGGTGCGTAGTCGGGTTGGCCGTCGCGAGCGGCAACGACGTGAGCCTTTACCAGTTGACCCACATTTGACTCGAGAGTTTTCCATGAGCGGTGCCAGAGATATTGGATGGTACCCACGAACAGGACCAGAGCGAGTAAGACTGCTATGATTTTGCCGGACACGATTAGGGCGCCCCACCACCAAGGATCAACCGCGTCCTTCTTCGTCTCACTGGTTGTTGACCTGTCGACTGCGGTGGTTGCTGTGCTTTTGGGCGCAGCAGTGCTTAATTGTTTTAGCTGGTTAGCTTCTGCAGATAACTCTATAGGCAGATCCGTTCTAACATCTGGGGCGAACTCAGCGAACTTTTTCTCTGGATCGCTGCCAAGTTTAGATGATATCGCCTTCAGAGCTTTCCAAACCTCAACGGCTCCATTCTTCGTGTCGACATTGCAGTTACCACACCGTTGCGATATGTCATTCTCATCTTTTCCTAATTTCTGAATAGCCTTGTTGATTTCACTCTTTGCGGCCTCGACGGTTGCGGCAGGTGATTTCAATTTTGTTACCGCATTTTCCACATCTTTCGCGGCGTCCTCAAAGTCAATCTTGTTTTCTTGTTCTCGCGAGAGAGGAGGTGAAGAATTAGCACCTGGTGTTGGTGAGGATCCACCGAAGATGGAGTCACAACCGGATGTAACCAACACCATAAAGATCAACGTGCACTGAAGTATTCGCTTCATTGTCATTTGCTGCTAGTCCTCCCGAGAATTCGCTTTGTAATTCCCGTTCACTTCCGCAAGCGTGTCTAGATAGTCGTTCGCCGCCTTCTTGGAATAAAGCACCTCCGAAAGGAAGTGATTGATCGGCGACACCTCGAGTCGCTCAACATTCCCTCGCAACGAAGACACAAACTCAGTCAGCCGCCCATTGATGTTGGTCCATGCCGTTACCGGCATATTGTCCTGGTCCTGATTGCGCACATTCCCGATCGCAGTAAATGCCGAAAGCACTCCGCTAAATGGCCGCTCGAGATCCTCCGGAACCGCGAAACTCCCGTCCTCAACCTGCTCTACTCCCGGAAACTTCTCCTTAAAGCTCGCGCTTCCCCAACGTTCGCACCAGCGAATCGTCTGCGGATTCGCACCACTCAGTTGCAGATCGTCGAGAGTGACGCCGGTATAAGGCATCGTCGTGCTGCGATCGCCGACCCCCCGAACGCGATCCGCATTCAAGGCTCCCATTGCGACATTCGTCTTGGCCTTGCTCAGGTTGTCTTCGTTGAGTAGTACGAGGTTGGAGATTTTCAATGCGTCGAGATACTCGCGCTCTTCAGGCGTTGAGTGTTCGGCAAGCAAAGTCTTGAGACTTTTAAGAATCGCCTGCGCCTCATCTCGCAACCGTCCGCTGTCCCGCGGAAACTCAGCAAACAGCATCAGACCCCAGCCGTTCCCGCCAAGGATCAGATTGATTCCACTCGACAATTTAATGCGGTGATCGACCGCGGCCGCGCAGGATTGCAGAAGTGAGTAGGTGATGATGTGCCTGAAGAGTAGTCGCGTTCTATACCGCTGGTACGAATATGCGCCCATGCCCTTGCGGAGAATGGCTGCTTCCCGTTCTCTGAAGAGTTGATCGTTAAGTCCACTGATACCGACTGAATAAACTATATCCAGACTGAAACTCGGATCGGGGTTGATCAGCCTTAACTCACCATCATTCGCACCCTGGATGAGTTTCCCAAGATGCTTCCGAAACTGAGGCGAGCCCTCGAGTTCCCTATCGAAGTTCTTCTTTGCAAACTGGAAAAACGTCTTGCCTGCAACTCGAATGCTATCGAGCACGAGGAACCGTCGATCATGGCTGACCGCAATATCGCAAGTGCCTCCGCCAACATCGATGAAGAGTTCCATCGTAGCCTTGTTACCAACTGCGCCAACCGACTCTGCAATCGCAGTGCTCTCGTCAACCTTATCGTCGTAACTGATGTTCGTCACTGATCCTGGACCATAGCAGTAGTAACGAATTTGTTTGAGAGCATCTTTGACCTTGTTGTGGAAGCTTTCCCGGTCATCTTTTCGGAAAGCGAGCGGAAAAGTGAAAACGTAATGGTCCACCATGGCTCGTTTGTCGAAGAACAAGTCCGCATGCGCGTAGAGGAGGGTTAATTCGAGAAACAGCGTTCGCCATGGTTCGGTTCTGCCTTCGAGATCCCATTTCAAGTTTGCGTGTGGTTTCCAGGTAGTGTTGAGGCTGCCTTCATAAAGACGTTGCTCCATGTCCTTGTGCAAACCGGGAATGTCTACTTTGAAGAGATGATCTAGTGAGATTTCGTCTGGTTCCAATTCGTCCGTCAGCCGCGGGTCATTTCTCCTCGACAGTAGAAGAGTTGGATAGAAACCCTTTGTAGTTGTGGCGCTCCATTCATAAGGAAAGAATCCCGGCTGTTCCTTCAGAACATCTCTTCTCGTGCCCCAGATCGGGCGAGGTGTTAATTTGAAACGCAGAGTCTCCGGTTGACTGTTCGTAAATGAGTAGGCGAGTGACGTATTGCTGGTGCCAAAATCCACGGCCAGCTTTGCTTCCAACTCGTGATTAGGCGTTTGATCTCCGCCAAAATCCGCAAGAAACAGAACGCCTCGCTCGCGGTCGTTACTGTCACAAAGCACCAAGCCACGTGGCTGGCTTGGATTCGCGGAGCCATACAGCACACTGACGTACTCCTCTTCATCAACGTCGATCAATTTCCCGAGGCGGCCATTTTGGTCGACAAGGTGCCAGCGTCCGGAATCCTCTTTTGGACCAGCGCCATAAGCAGCATAAAGACGCCATTCACTCGAACATTGCGGCGGCCAGAGCGCCACCGAAGAGCTCGGCAGACCTTTTGCATAACTTGGTCTGGTTTGCCACGTAACTTCACGGCCTTTTATTGGAATGGACCACTTGACTGAGGAGCCTTCGATACTCGGTAGCGCCTTGATGCGATCAGTTTCCCTGAAAAGCTCAGGAAAGTGTTTCAACATCTCACTCGAGATCGGAGCCAGACAAACTGCCTGGTCCTTCTCAGTGACGACAGGATCACGAAGATCGATTTTATGAAGTGATTTTATGTGCCCAACGTAGTTCTCCGAAGTGCGGGAAATCTTGCACCAATGCGGCACGTCTGCAAGAAACAAATCTTTAAGTAGAACTATGCTGTCATTCTCTCGCAGATCGCATTCAAAACGACGTCCGGGCAAGTCGACGACGATCTGCTTGTCGTTTAGGCGACGATACTGATAAGGAGCTGGTCCGCTTGGGACTATCGCGGTCTTCATCCACGGCGAGTACTCCGGGAGTCCGTTAACCAAATAGAAGATGCGGCCTGCTTCCTCCCCATCGTCTCCACCAACCTTGTTTGGCTTTACTAACGGATAGAGATTCAACAGCTCGTCACTTGGCCAAGCCTGCATTCCCGGCACTTCCCACCGCGACGGATCTGCCTCCAGGCTCACTGTTACATCGATTCGGTCGCGGAAGTTTGCTTCGCAGAAACCGTACAGCCGGTCTTGTAAACTGCGACTGCGCATTGCGTATTGAGCGACCGATCGCAGGTGCGTGTGAAACGCCTGCTCTTCTCTTTCACTGGTGAGTAGTAATCGTCGGCTTCGTATCCAGGAGAGTTTGTTGTCAACCAGATAATCGTCGAGAGTGTCGTCCCTAAGCCAAGCTGTGCGATCGCGCGCTGGGAAGAAGATAACTTCCGGGTAATAAGCGCCCACGACCGTCTGATCGTGTTGCAGCAACTTTATTGATCGCGGCGCCTCCTCACGCGCGCTGGGATACGTACCACTGAGCGCCAACCATAAATCGCGATCGTACTCTTGTTGCAGTTCGCTCTGTCGTGATTCTGAAAGGTAGACGATCCCAAAGTAGTGAAGCAGGAAGAGTGTTACCCACTCATCGAGCGCCTCAGAGACATCTTGAACAATTTGTCCGTTTTCTGATGGCTGTCCGGTTTTTCCGGAAAGGTCGAGCACTTTGCGAAATGCGTAGGCTGCGGCCCACGAAGTAGGAAAAGTCTCGAAGTATTTGGGATCGTAATCGGGGCTGGTTAGATACTCGGTAAGTACAGCGCGAAAGCCACGCTTCTCTGCGACACCTGCGCCGTCTCCAAGAATGCCGCTATTCAGAAACTCTTTTCGATTACCATTCATCATAGATTCCAACTCCTCATACCGGACAGCGGGGCTCGCTTACTTTTCACCAGCAGACACACGCATGCGCTTGTGGGCCAACGCTAACAGGTTGGACCATACGAGCCGCAGATATTCGCCTCGAGTGAAGTCGGCGCTCTCAGGACACCACGCGCCGAACTCAAAGGTCGAAACGCGCAGCGCCGAATCGCCCAATTCCAACTCGCCCTTAGCCTCTTTCCCCATGAATTTCTTCGCTGTCTTCGCGGTGATCTCTTTCACGCTGCTTGGGTCGTTTGATAGGTAAGGTTCAACGCGTGTGACATCTTCGATCGACCATCCGATAGTGCGTTGAGGATTCGGATCGATCGTGGTCATCAGGAAGTTAGCCAGTAACGCTGACGCGCTTTGAAAGCGGTTATGGTCATCCACCTTGCGACTCTCGTTGTCCTGATAGATTTTCCGAAGCCGCTCAATTTCTTTTGGAAATCCTTTGGCAGGCAGGTGCCACGGAATTTGTTTGGTAACGAGGTGGTGCATCACCGCAGTTGCGAGGAACACCTTTTCCGGGTCGATCTCATCTTCGCCAACCGTGTAACAAGGCAAATCGCGAAGTGTCATCTTTTCCGAATCGAGGTTCTCGGTCGAGCTTGGAATAACGTACGATTCGGGACTTCCTGTACCAGCACGGGAGAAGAAATTAAGAGCTGCAAGCGCGGCGACTACTTCTGCCGAGTTCAAAGGATTACTCTGACTCTTTCCTCCGTTGCTCCACACCTTGAGCTTATCGGGCTCGGGCTTTCCGGCGAGATACAATTCATCGAAGTAGTCGGCACTATGATCGCGGTAATAAGCGAGGCCCTGGCGCGCACGCGCTTCCATCGCCTCCGGCTCCGCGTAAAACCCCAGCAGGATTTGTTCGACAAGCTTTCGTTTGTCTTCGATTGTTAGTCCAGCGAAAGCCGGCTTATCGCCATGTTCTTTGACAAGGTCATCGATCTGTTGTGAGGTCGGCGAGCCTTCGCGCAACGCGCCAAAGGGCGGTTGAGGTGGAACGCAATACGGCGTCAGCAAACAAGCACCGACTCGCCAATCCCAACTCTGATTATTTCGCTTAAGAGAACCAAGATACTTGCCCATGATGGGAACGCCAGACGCACCCGTCCCACCGTGCAAGCTGCCGCAAAGAAAGAAGTTTGTCGCTACGTTCTGAAATCCTGTAAGGCTGCACGCCTTTCCGCCCGGAGAGTTTTCATCTCTTAACGATTCAGCGAATACTGCCATTACCGCAGCGCCGATGAATGGCTTCTGATAAAAACCTCGGTCAATCTCAACCGACAGATCTTTCCTTTCATAAAAGGGGGCAAGGAACGGAAGCGACTTTTTGACAGTCCCATACCTGGAATCGAGAATACCTTCCAGCGTCTTGACGCTATTGTCGGAATCAGTCATGCGTGGTAACTGAAGCGGATCGAGATGCCGAACTCGCGTATCGATGTCCATGGCCCAGCGACTACTTGCAATACCCGGAGTCTTGTGGACGCCATTCAAGAGCGATTGCAGCTCTTCGTAATCTTTGAGGTAATTGCCAAGCGAGATTGCCGCACCGGAGTTACGATCTGGATCGAGTCGCCAGATCTGTAAAGAGTCGCCGGCGCTGGTGAGAATTCCATTCTCTCTGCGAGTCGGAAAACCGACAGCCAGCAGGCGAACCATCGCCTCCGCCACCTTTGTTCCGCTGCCGCCTACGGCGATGAAAACATTTCGCATCTTTGTAGCCCTCGGTTAAATAATTTCTCTACGCCACGGACTCAGCAGATGTCCGGTAAACATCATCACCACATACAACAGCCAGGCGAATACCACTCCTTTTAACAGTCCGCCCATACCGACGTAGTTGAAGAAATTTCGCGTCGTATACCAGATAATGAGGAGCACGATTAAGACCGGGAACAAGCCGGCAATGATCAGAATTACCGTCTGACCGCGGCTCCACGCTTTTTGTATGAGGTTAATGGCGGCGTATTTCTTAAACCACTTCACGCCGAGCATCAGCAGCGCACAAATAATGGCCACGACTACAGCTGCAAGGACCCAGTTCAAAGCCGTCTCTTCGCAGCCTTCGTCCTCGCACGAGTCAATGAACAATTGAAGAAATCCTGAACTCTGCAGTAGTAGTGCAAGCATGTCGAAGACGTCCTTTCTCTTACTTTGGGCCAATCCTGAGATAAGCTTCTGCCACAACGTGGTCCTTCGTAGTTGAAGCACTCCAGAGACCGAGTAGAGCTGTTTCCAGGTTGAAAGTGCGGTTACCGACTTCTCTCGTCGTATCGAGATCGACAGACCATTCTTTTATCCACGACGGGCTAATCTGATTCAGGTTGAGCTTCGCCTGGATGCGACAAACACGCCATGAGGGCTCGCCTGTACCGGCGTCAAATCCTGCGGTTGCGTCAATCGTGATCTGGCCGGGACTATCGACGTGTGTTTGCACGATCTTCACTTGCGGAAATCGCTTACCACCGGATTGGGCCTGCGTGGGATAAATGTCTTCAACTTTCCAGGTCAATAGTTGAGCTAGTTCTGCTTCGTTAGCCGTATCGAGCGCGTGGTCCGACCACGGCAGTTTCGCGAGGATCGAAAATGGCTTGGCGCCGGATTTTTCAGTATCGACGTCGACGCGGAGTGTCAGTTTCGCCGGTGGACCTTCGCGGTCTTTGCTGCGCTCGATAAATCCTCTCGCGACCTTCGCAACTGACGCCTCAAACTCTGCCGCCGCGGTTGTGTAAGGAAATGATAGGTTCAGTTCGCGGATCGGTTCTGACCTTGGGACAAGTCCTTTCAATCGCTGCTTGAGTGCCGTAACGAGTGAATCGAGCGCCTGCGGATCCGGGGAGAAGACATACAAATAAAACGGACGGAAGGTTGCCGGATCGTTAGTGTGAGTCTCGTAAGGAATGGCCGAATGATTAACCTCGGAATAGACCTTTCCATGAAAGTCAGCACGAACGCCGAGAATGCAACCACCCCATTTGGCTTGCAGCAGTTCACCGATCCTTTGTCTGACACAGAACTGGTCGGAGCCGGTCGCGCAATCACGTGTGGCACTTCCCTGTTTAGTCGACTGCACGCCGTCAGTGACCAGAATGTGAAATCTTGGTATGGGTTCGGTTTTGGGGTTTTCTGAGGAGGAGGCTTTGGCCTTTTCTGTTTGCGGCGGAGTGCTGCTTATGCGAGTTGTCGGAATTCGGAAACTCTGGATAGCGCCGGCCAGGTTTGTTTCGCCGCCTCGGTAGACGCTTTGATCCTGTGAAGCACTTGTCAATTCCATGTCGGCGAGGGCCGGACCCACGTCCGATGCGACTCGACGGACAAGGACTTTCGCATCAGAGTTGGCAAACGTACCGGTTGCAAAACGGAGTTCACGCAGCGTTTTGCCGAAAACCGATTGGCCGTCTTTGGTAACGTACCCCGCCATGCTGGAGCTGGTATCGAGATAAACGATTAGTTCGTTCGTCGTTTCCAGAACAGGTGAAGGTAAGGGTGATGGCGCCGGCGTAGCGGACGCGAATACATCCTTCCACTCGGGTGGACCACCATTACAGGCTGCAATCGAGAGAACCAGAACAAGCAGCCAGCCTAATAGCAACAAGCGGCGGACGCTTGATATGTGGTGAGAACAACTACTCGGTTTCAACTGGCGACTCCTGAAAAGGTTAATTGTTCGACCCCGCGTTGGCCCTCGCGGGTGGGAATAAGGCAGCTCCCGGTATCTCCATCTTCACGGCCAATACTTCCTGCTTCCTCACAATGCTCATCTTTCGTATTGCGCGTAGACTTTCTCGATCGCGATTGTCGGTCGCTGCTAAT
>Ga0163163_10001981_pt1 | contig 17328 bp, 13 predicted proteins | sample S65metaG_FD_119766 | JGI IMG/M metagenome (GOLD analysis project Ga0163163, IMG submission 119766) | Switchgrass rhizosphere microbial communities from Kellogg Biological Station, Michigan, USA - S6-5 metaG | ecosystem: Host-associated > Plants > Roots > Rhizosphere > Soil | place: USA... | reverse complement strand
GGTTGAACTATTTTTAAAGGAGATTAAAAAACCGGGAAGAGTGTATCTCGGTGCCTCTATCTATGGTTGAACTACAACCCCACCCCTTCATCACCACTGTAGTGGAACGGTTCTTTTCCCCTCCATGTGGAGAGGGGAAGTAGAGTCTTCAGGCTGAAGACTTAACCGAGGGTGAGGTAGAACTATTTTTTAAAGGAGGTTAAAAACCGGGAAGAGTGTATCTCCGTGCCTCTATCTATGGTTGAACTACAACTTCACCCCTTCATCACCCCTATAGTGGAACAGTTCTTTTCCCCTCTCCATGTGGAGAGGGGAAGTAGAGTCTTCAGGCTGAAGACTTGACCGAGGGTCAGGTTGAACTATTTTTTAAAGGAGATTAAAAAACCGGGAAGGGTGTATCTCCGTGCCTCTATCTATGGTTGAACTACAACTTCACCCCTTCATCACCCCTATAGTGGAACGGTTCTTTTTCCTCTCCATATGGAGAGGGGAAGTAGAGTCTTCAGGCTGAAGACTCGACCGAGGGTAGAACTATTTTAAAGTAGAAGTAAAAACCGGGAAGAGTGTATCTCTTTGCCTCTATCTATGGTTGAACTACAACCTCACCCCTTCATCACCCCTATAGTGGAACGGTTCTTTTCCCCTCTTCATGTGGAGAGGGGAAGTAGAGTCTTCAGACTGAAGACTCGACCGAGGGTGAGGTAGAATGTTTCTTTAAAAGAAAAATAAAAAAACCGGGAAGACTCCCCTCTCCCCGGCCCGAAACGTAGAACAACAGTTGGTCTTAGCGCTTAATCCAACGTCTTCAGCGTCACATATTTTTCCAGCTTATCATAATTAAATCCTTTTGATCTCATATCCTTGAGCCACTCAGGAGTCACACCGACAGCTTTCACAGCAACAATCTCATCAAGATCTATATTCTTAAATCCAGCAGATTCAAAACTCTTGATGTATTCAGGAGTTATGTTTTGTGCTTTCAACCCTGTCAGGTTATCAAGGTCTGTCACCTTATATCCCGCAGCCTGGAAACTTTTTACGTAATCAGCAGTAATACCCAATGCCTTGAATGCAACAAGGTCTTCGGGTTTTACATTTTTATACCCAAGGTCAGTAAAGCTCTTCATGAATTCTGGTGTAACGTTCTGTGATTTCATTCCAACAAAATCTTCCGGGTCGATATCTTTAAATCCTAAATTATACCAGCCTTTCACATATTCAGGAGTCACACCCACTGCTTTGAAAGAAACCAGTTGGTCATGCGGAATATTTGTGAGACCAACTGCTTTGAACGAATTGATATATTCAGGAGTTATGTTCATGGCTTTATAGCTTACAATGTCATCAGCATCATCATCTTTACTTCCTTTATCACCTTTGTCACCCTTCTCGCCTTTATCACCCTTCATCTGGCGAACAGACTCGATATATTTTTTATCAATACCCTGTGCTTTAAACGCAACCAGTTGATCAGCCGTGATATTTTTGTACCCTGCGCTCCTGATCTCCTCGATATACTTCCCATCAATGCCCAATGCTTTCATTGACACGAAGTGTTCCAATGACTCGTCTTTGAAACCCGCATTCTTTATTGAACGCAGATAAGCCTGGTCTATTCCGAGTGCCGCAACAGGTATCACGTCGTCTTTATCAAGATTCGTATATCCTTCACTCTTCAGCATAGTCACAAAATCTTTTTTGATATTGATAAAGAAGAACGCCATCTGGTCATCCTCGTCCAGGTTTTCTTTCAATTCTTTATTCATGTAGTCAACATAAGCCTTATCAGCAGTGAACTTGTAAGTTCCCATACCGGTATTGCCTTCAAACTTGCCGGTCATTTCCATTTTACCTGCTTCACGGGTGATCGTAAATGTGCCTGATGTTCCTTTAGGCAGAGTTCCCAGGTCAGATAATTTGAAGGTTTCTCCGCTGTATGAATGATGATGAGAGTCATTATCATCATCCATTTTTTCATCGCTGAAACGGATATTAACCTTATCATTCTTGATCACAGCAAACCAATAACCTTCGGTTTGCATTCCACGTTCACTGGCCTTCTCGGCTTTCTTTTCGTTTTGACTTTCATTTTTTATGTTCTCTTTGTCAGTCTGCTGTCCATAAGCCACCGGCTCATTCAACAGGCAGGCTAAAAATGCTAGGACAGGCACAAGGAAAAAATATTTCCATGCCGTGTGCAGATTTGATCTTTTACTGTTCATCATGGCTATACGTTTTTTAAGAATTGACTGGTTATAGTTGGTTGTTAAGCTTAACGGAAAATGAGGAGCCGAGACCTTCATCAGGCTGAGTTGATAACTCTTTTTTTCTACTTGGTGATGCTCCATCAATTGGTCGTCTGTTAAAAATTCAAGATTACTTTCCATTTCGCGACGGTAGACCCACGCAAAAGGATTGAACCATTGAAAGATAAGGACCAGCTCAGCAAGAAGGATATCGAGAGTATGTCGTTGCTCGATATGAATTTTCTCGTGAAGCAATATCTGGTTGTAAGTATCCCAATCATATTTTTCAGGATTAATAAAAATATTGTTGCCGAATGAGCAGGGTGCTTTATCACCACTTACTTCAACAATACGATACTTTCCATCGATGATCACAGGATTGCGATAAGCACGCCAGAGCAATACAACAACCTGGAAAAGGAAACTGATGGCAAACACACCCACACCAAACCAATAAAACCAGAAGAGCCAGGTCATGAGCTTATCAAACGTGAAACGTGAGACGTGAGACGTGAGAAAATCTGAATTCGTTTCTGCACCACTCGCTTCAGTTGCTTTTGATTTTGCCGGTTGCTGGGAAGGGGTCCCGTTGAACTGGTTGCTAGTCGCTTGTTGTTGGTTGTTGGTTGCTGGCTGGGTTCCGGTTATCGGTTGCTCCGAAGGAGTCCCTTTGGACTGGTTACCGCTTGCTTGTTGCTTCTCACTTTCCACTTTCAACTTTCCACTTTCAATTTGATTCATCTTCCGCAATGAAAACTTCTGCGGCACTTGCAACAACGGCAATGCAAAAGAAATCGCCAGGCAGGTGATAAGCATATATCGATTCACTCTATAAAATGTCTCGCGGCGCAACAAGAGTTTATAGAACACCAGGCAAGTGGCGAGTATCAGTGCTGTATTGATGATATATGGGAGTATCATGATTTACCTGATTTGATCATTTGAAGAATTTCTTTCAATTCGTCTTCAGAGAGGTTTTGTTCTTTGGCAAAAAATGCCAGCATGCGCGGATAAGAGTTATCAAAATATTTCTGCACGATGTCCTTCATATCATGCTTCTGGTATTCCTCTCTTGAGATTTTCGGAAAATAGCTGTACACATTGCCAACGGCTTCATGATCGAGGAAACCTTTTTCTTCAAGGATCTTTACAATAGTAGCAACACTGTTATAGTGCGGCTTTGGATCGGGCAGGTGAGGGATCACTTCTTTAATAAATGCTTTCCCCAGGTCCCAGTACACCTGCATGATCTGCTCTTCTCTTTTTGCAAGTTTCTTCATACTCATTGATGTAATTCGTGATAATTAATGCGTTTAGTGTAATTCGTGTCAAACATACTACTAATTAATTAGTAGACAAACTAATTTTTTAGTAGTTTGTCGATCTGCCATCAATTATCACACGTAAATCAATTCATTCAGAGTCAGTTAGAGGGAAGATAAAAAATCTACGGGCCATTGTCCTTAAGGGCATTTGTTTGGGCTTTTAAGGATTATTGCCTCGCCCTTTAGGGCGAGGAAACAGCAAATGAAACAGAAAAATCTCCGGGCTTTAGCCCAACTCCTTCTTTAATTTCAAAAAAAATCTCATGCCCTTCATCAGAGTCTGGATTCATTATGTCTGGTCAACAAAAAATCGCGAACCGGTTTTGATTGATAAATTCAGATATCCATTGTTTGAACACATCAAACAGAATGCATCGGCTAAGAAAATCTACCTGGATCGTGTAAATGGATATCATGATCATGTCCATTGTTTATTGTCATTGGGCTCAGATCAGACTATTGAAAAAATGGCTCAATTGATAAAAAGGTGAATCCTCTTATTGGTTCAACAATAAATCATTTTTTAATACCCGCAAGCTGGAATGGCAGGATGAATATTTTGCTGTATCAGTAGGTGAATTCTATCTAAATTCTGTTAGAACTTACATAGACAATCAGCAAACACATCATCGAAAGAAAACCTTTGAAGAAGAATACCTAGATTTTATAAGCAAAAATGGATTTAGGCAATTTGGCTGAAGCCAATTTCAGTGATCTGAATAATTTCTCTGTTTCTTCAAATAAAGACTACCTTCCTTATTCAAACCTCATTGCGTCTTCTTCCCTGTTGATAACTATCTCCTTATTTAACTTAAAACAATTTATTATGAAAAGAACTTTTTTATGTCTTTGCTTCGTCATGTTTTTATTCTCCTGTAACAACAGTAAAACTGAATCGGCATCAACCAGTACTGATACTACTGCTAAAACTGCCATGACCGATCTGCCTTACACGGCTTCTTATTCCAGCAATTTTACCGACAATGTTTCGGATGCTGATCTGAAAATGGTATTAATGACCTATAAGGACTGGGCCGATGGCAATATCAGCAACCTGGCAAATTCTATGGCTGACAGTGTCTATGTGGAATTTAATAACGGTGATAAATTTAACGGAGCAAAGGCCGACCTGCTGAAAATATGGAACAAAACCCGTGACAGTTTGAGTTCTGTCACTATCGAAATGCAAGTATGGAAAAAATTGTATGAACCCAATAAAAAAGATGCTGCTATTCTTACCTGGTATAAAGAAATTGATACCTATAAAACCGGGAAGGTTGATTCAGCCTACTACCATGATATAAACGGGATAAAAGATGGGAAAATAAATTATTACGACCAGTACAAGCGGCCGGCTAAATAATACCTGTTCGATAAAAGCCCCGTTACCGCGGGGCTTTTTGTTGGTTGTCTTTTAATACAAGGCGATGTACTGAGGCAGATATCACTTTAGCTTTTTTTCTTCCTTACTTACCTTTGAACAATGCGACAACTGGCCGCTATACTATTTGCCGACATGGTTGGTTACACATCCCTGATGCAGGAGAATGAACAGCTTGCCCGTCTGAAACGCAAAAGGCTGAGGGAAGTGCTTGAAACTACCGTTGGCAAGTTCAACGGAAAAATTGTGCAATACTACGGCGATGGCTCTCTGAGTATTTTCGGTAGCGCCATTGATTGCGTAGATAGCGCCATCAACATTCAGCAACAATTACAGCAAGAACCAAAAGTGGCATTGCGCATCGGCATTCACACCGGTGATATTGCTATCGAAGATGAATCTGTCTATGGCGATGGCGTTAACCTTGCTTCACGGATAGAATCGTTGGCAGTGCCCGGTGGAATTTTTATCTCCGAAAAAGTATATGAGGAGATAAGGAACCAGCAAAACATATCGACTCGTGAAATGGGATATTTTGAATTCAAGAATGTGAACTCACCGATTCGGATTTTTGCCATTGCGAATGATGGCGTCACGGTGCCTCGCCGCGACGAATTGAGAGGGAAAACAAAACAGACCAACAATCGGCTTGCCGTATTGCCTTTTGTGAACATGAGCACCGACCCTGATAACGAATATTTCAGCGATGGCATTACCGAAGAATTATTAAACGCATTGACAAAAGTGGACGGCCTGCAGGTCACATCCCGCACTTCGGTTTTTGCATTTAAAGGAAAAAATACTGATGTACGTGATATTGCCATACAATTAAATGTCGACAGGATATTGGAAGGCAGTGTCCGAAAATCGGGCAATCGTGTACGCATCACCGCGCAATTGATCAATGCGACTGACGGTTATCATATCTGGAGCGAGACATATGATCGCAACCTTACTGATATTTTTGAAGTGCAGGATGAGATCAGCGGCATCATCGCCGGCAAGTTAGGTAAAATGCATACCGAATCTGATCACCTTGTGACAGCGCCAGTTAAAAATGTGGCCGCTTACACACATTATTTAAGAGGACTTCATTATTTAAATAAACTTACCCCGGCTGATTCGCGCAAAGCGATCGAATGTTTCGAAGAAGCGATCGCACTCGAACCAAATTACGCGCTGGCTTATGCCAGGGCTGCAGGGGCTTACTGTTATCTTGGAGTCATGGGGCAAATGATACCCGATACAGCTTTTGAGATTGTCAAACGCTATGCAGACAAAGCATTGCAAATAGATGATGGCATTGCCGAGGGGCATATCGCAAAGGGGAGCGCCTATTTATTTTACGATTGGAAATGGAAGGAGGCATATGATGAATTGCGAAAAGCGATTGAGCTTAATCCCGGCGCTATAGATGCTTACCAGTTGCTTGGCTATTATTATTTAATCATGGGACAAAAGTTGAAGGCAGTGGAAATGCTGGAAGAAGCGGAAAAGATTGATCCTCTCTCACCTATCATCAGCCAAGCGCTTGGTAACATGTACCTGTTTGCAGGACGATTTGATGATGCCATCGTACAAGCCGATAAAATGCTCGACTTAAATCCGACGATGCGCATCGCCATCGAAATGAAAGGATGGGCCACCGGCATGAAAGGCGATTGGGAGACAGCCCTCACATTTTTCAAAGAGGTGCACCGGCTCACCAATCATCCGTTGAAAGGATTGATTGGTTTAGGTTTTGCCTATGCCTATCTTGGGCAGAAAGAAAATGCATTAGAAGTAATCAGTAAAATGGAGCAAAGACAGCAGCAGGAACCTGGTTCAGTTATAGATCCCGAGATCGCCTCGGTTTGGTTCGCTTTAGGAAATTATGATAAAGCCTTTCATTACCTGGAGCGGGCCGTTGACAAAAAAATTGGACCTGTCTCCTATTTCTTGGAATACCCGGCGTATAAGAGTGCCAAAAAAGATCCCAGGTACAAGGAGCTTTTAAGAAGACAGGGGTTTGGAGAGGAGTTAATAGAAAGCCTGGTAAATAGTTTTTAGCTGACAGCTTCCATTTTTTTGTAATAATTATGTAGCCGGCTGAATTGCTACTAACAACTTCTGTTGCGTCGCACTCTTGTGCGCCTGTCCCGCTGCGCAGCATGACAGCCCGTTCAGTATTTGTTATCTACTTTCTTTGCTTGTGCAAAGAAAGTAACAAAGAAAGCACAGCCGATTTCGATGCAGAAACTTGCCTTTGCTGAATATTTCTTCTACCGAAATCGGCATTGAGGCAGTTCCCTCTGTCGAACACTTTAAGTTGAACATGATGCAAGACGGTATGGATTGTCTCTGTTGTGCACCCGATGCCGAGCGGGTTTCCACAACGAAGTATGAAAGCTTTTTCCGTCGAAGAATACAACCCGAATGGATAAGTTCAATTGAGTTGAACGTTGGAGTGGTTCAGCGCCTTATTTTTCGCCGAGTTGGAGAAAAAATTTTTCATCAGTGAGAACTGCAGGAAAAAAATACAGCGATGTGCAGTATTTTCTATTTTCTTTCTTTTGCTTGCCCAAAAGAAAATCGTTTTGAACAAGGAACCGTTCGCCAAAAAACTCTTTCATATCCTGATTTGGTTGCCCCGATCGGCACAGATCCTTCAACTTAACGACTTCAATCCGCCTTGCGCCAGGTTCGACCTGAAGCCGTTCAACAGCATGCTGTTACTGACTCCCGATTTTGGCCGAGGAACTATTCAACCGAAGAATGTCACCGCATCCCTGCCTGCCGGCAGGCAGGAAAATCGGGCGTGCTTTTCTTTTGGTTCTTTTCTTTTGCACGAGCAAAAGAAAAGAAGGAAAAAAGAAACGTCATTGACTTTTCACCACCAGCTTCACCGGTATTCCGATCGTTTTACAAACTCCGGTAAGTATAGCTGTCCAGATATACGCCACAAAGTTTTGATGGTGATCACGACCAACACTAACCTCCGGTTGTCTTGAATCTTTTCCCTGCGAATTTTCATTTTTGATAAATACGACGTTGGCAAAAAAACTTTTCAGATGATTTTTTTTAAGTTCTCCGTGTGCGCTGTCAGATTTTAACGGTGTGATATGAAGATCGCTGTAGAATATTTCAACAGTGCCATGCACGTTAAAATTATCTCCTTCCATATGAGCGGCACCTTGCTGCATTTGTCCGTTCTTCACCGTAAAGCGTCCGAGCGGTTCAGCAATAGGATTGATCGTGATCTTATTCAGCGTGTCCATCTTCACATCCACAGAAAATTGTCCGGTTCGATAATGGGCCAGGTTGAATTTAAATCGCAGATCCATAGGCACCTTGTTCATGAACAAGGCTTTTGCTGTTAATGAAGTATAAGGCGATCTCCTGATTTCACCGGGCATGTTGGTGATGTGCCTGGCGGTACCGCTGATGTTGGTGCACGTTACCGTACCGGTTGATTTGGTTTCAGGATTGTATTGTTGTAAAACAACTTTTAACTGGTGAAAATTTAATTCGGGTACCAATACCGGAACAGGGATCATCATCACCAGCTGATGCGGAAAATGATTCATCGGCTTATTATCACCCAGTGGCAATGACAGGTCGGTGAATACGGAAACGATTCCACCATAAATATCTGTTTTGGTGGAGACTATTTTTTCCCGGTTCAACAGCTGCCACCAGTTCACATTATACAATACCACTTTGGGCAATGTCACATCATACATTTCATCCCTGCTGCGCAATTTTTTTTCAAACTCCTGCCGGCTGCCACGATGCTGTAATTGCGCATTGAGCACGGTCACCTCATGCTTTTCTCCTACAAGGCTTATTTTGCCAAGCTTCACGTAGTACAAGCTGTCTGGTGTAGGAAATTTATAATTATGGGTTTCAAGCACGGCGTGTTTAGCAAACAGGAAGCGGCTGGCATCATATTGCGTGGAAGAATCAATCAGCACATCATTCATTCGTACCGTGATGTCATTAAATTTCGTGATACGTTTTGGTTGTTCCACATCATGAATGAGCAATGTGCCGTGTTTAATATTGATCGCCGTAATGGCGATCTTTTTCATTTGTCCCATCAGCCGTTGGTAGAGGGTCAGGCTGTCATTTTTTTTACGTTCGTCTTTATTGTAGGAGCGGGCTTTATGATATATGTGAATCACCGGATCATTGATGAATACGCCGCTGATGTCAATATTTTTTTTATGCAGCAGGTCCTCGATGCCGATTCCATCAATATGGAGGGAATGAAATTTTATATTGAACACATCATCCGGAAGTATTTTTAATTTATCGAGTTGCTGCATAGCAGTCGTATCAACGGATATCGTTCCGTCTATTACATCCAATTTGGAAGCAAGCACATCGGGTTCTAATTTGTCAATAGTTAAAATGTATAGTCCCTGTGACGCATCTTTCACTACCTGCTGCAATTTTGCGATGATCGACGGCCCCAGGTCCAGGATGGATTTTGCTTTAGAGCTATCAGGTTTAAAATCTGGCGCTTTTAAGAAATCTTTTTTAAAATATAAAAATCCGGCGCAAACGATGAGGAGAATGACACCCGCTATAATTATTAATTTCTTCACTGTGCATAAAGCCCCAAATATCTAACCAGTTTGGATTGTGGGGAAGAGAATACACAGAAGCGCAGCTCCGGCGTTTCTGTTGCGAAGCGATATTTTCAACTATCAGGGGCTATATGTGTGTTTACCTGCGCTGACTGGTGCGAGCATTAAGATATTGCTTGCTGTTCATCAAGCACAACGAAAATACAGCGCGTGCAGAATTCTCCGTTTTATTCCACTTTTTTTCTTGATAAAAAAGTAGGATAAAAACAAGGCGTCGTGACAGCGTCTGCAGTATTTGTTATCTACTTTCTTTGCTTGTGCAAAGAAAGTAACAAAGAAACACAGCCGATTTTCCTGCCTGCCGGCAGGCAGGGATGCGGTACATTTCCCCTGTTGAGCTTTTCATCTGCCATAATCGGCGTTTAGAGACTGAACTTTCTCGAACACTTTCGGTTGAACAGCAGGCAAGACGGTAAGAATTGTCTCGGTTAAGCACCCGATGCCGAGCGGGTTACTCCCGAAGTATGATAGCTGTTTCTGTGGATGTTCCAAACCGTTTATAAAGGTTGTTCCAGCGCCTTATTTTACGCCAAGCTGGAGAAAAAACTCACACCTCAAGCTCTAAGCGAAAAATACAGCGCATTGCAGTATTTGCTATTTTCTTTCTTTTGCTTGCCCAAAAGAAAGAAATAAAGAAAAGGGCAGGCGAAATCGATGCGGCGACTGAACTCTGTTGAACAAGTCCTCTGCCGATTTCGCCATTCACGACCGAACGCCCGCGAACACTTTCAGTTGATCATAATGCAAGGCGACGTGATCGCTTCGACTGAACACTCGATGCCGAGCGGGTGAGCAAGACAAATTATGAGAACGTATTCCTTCGAAGAGTATACGGCGAAAGGATAGCGATTATCAATATGACAACCGAATGTTCGCCAAAAAACTCTTTCATCCGTCGTCTTGATTGCCGCGGTCGGCACAAGGTCTTCAAAGAGACGCTTCATACTGTCGTGCAGATTGCTCTGCCAGCGCATTTTTTACCTCACCCATTCAATACTCATTAATTCACACATTTCCTCTCCCTCTCCATATGGAGAGGCGAGGTTCAGCATCCGCCGCGAGAGATCTTCCACCAAAACCGCTTTCTAAAATTATCTTGGGCACCCACTCGGCATAGACTCTTCCACAGAAACGACTCATACCGTTTTGCTTGTTTTTCGACTGAAAGTGTTCGATCAAGTTCTGACTCTAAACGCCGATTTGGCGGAGGAGTGGTCAGCAGGAGAAATGTCCTGCATCAAATCGGCCGTGCTTTTCCCTGCCTGCCGGCAGGCAGGTTTTGGTTCTTTTCTTTTGCACGAGCAAAAGAAAAGAAGGAAGAAAAAGAGGATGGAACCGGCGGCAATGATACATACTAGAAAACTCTCCCAAATTCCCGATCTTCATTCAACATAATCATTAAGGGTGATTACAAAAACATTTAGCGTTCTACTTTTATTGACAATAACAATTGCGCTGTCCGCCCAGGACATCCCCATCAACTACGACGAATCAAAAATTCCCCGATATACTTTACCCGATCCGCTACAAACAAAAGACGGCAAACACATAACCACTTCACAACAGTGGGAAAAGCAACAAGGCCCTGTCATGCTGAAATTATTTGCCGACAATGTCTATGGCAGAATGCCAGGCAAACCAAGAAACATGCGGTTCAAAGTTTTTGATGTTGATTCAAATGCATTTCAAGGCAAAGCCATTCGCAAACAAGTAACCATTTATTTTAGTAGCGGTACTGACGCGCCATCGATGGATGTGCTTTTGTATTTGCCAAAAACTATAAACAAACCTGTTCCTGTTTTTATGGGTTTAAATTTTTATGGTAATCAAACCATCAATGCAGACACCGGCATTCATCTCTCCACGCGATGGGTGATGAATGATGAAAAACTTGGGTTGATTAACAACAGGGCTACCGAAGCTTCGCGAGGAAAAGATGCCGGCAAGTGGGCCGTTGAAGAGATCATTGATCGCGGCTATGGGTTAGCCACTGCATATTATGGTGATCTCGAGCCCGATCACCCCGATGGCTGGAAAACGGGTATACGAACCACCATGAAAACAGAATTATCCATCGATGAAAATGAATGGGCGGCTATTGGTGCATGGGCCTGGGGTCTGAGCCGGATGATGGATTATCTGCAAACTGACGCAGCGGTTGATGCAAGCAAGGTGGTGATCACCGGGCATTCGCGGCTGGGCAAGGCCTGTTTGTGGGCGGCTGCCAATGATCAGCGATTTGCCATTGTCGTTTCCAATGATTCCGGCGAAGGCGGCGCTGCATTATCCAGGCGCTGGTTTGGCGAAACCATCGAAAGAATAAACACTTCATTTCCGCATTGGTTTGTGGCCGCGTATAAGATGTACAACAATCATCCTGAGTTATTGCCTGTTGATCAGCATATATTATTGGGCCTAATGGCGCCGCGACCTTTATATGTTGCCAGTGCTGCGGACGATGCATGGGCGGACCCCAAAGGTGAATTTCTAAGTGCAAAAAATGCCGAACCTGTGTATGCATTGTTTGGCAAGCAAGGTCTTGGCGTGACCGATATGCCGGCCGTTGATCATGCTGTTGGCGAAACGATACGATATCACATCCGTACAGGCAAACATGATTTCACTTCGTACGACTGGCAGCAATATCTAGATTTTGCAGACAAGCAATTTGCCCATTAAAGACGCCGACTCTATTTCAACAATTTTGCCTTTGACAAGAGTTTGTTGGCTTTTGCAGTCTTTGTGGGGAAAGCCTCCCCTGACCCCTCTCGAGCAGGGGGCTTAGAGACACCTCGACAAAGGACACTTTCCAAAATTTGTTTGCTCACTCACTCGGCATTGAGTGTACAACTGTGACACTTCACTCGGTCCCGCATAATCGATAACTATGCGTCGTCGCATTCAGGAGAAATATCTATTGCTACTGGTGTGTACATTCTGATTAGTCATAACACAATTCATAACCCTGTTAATCGATTATTAGCTTTGGTCGTGTTGGAAACATTATCTTATCTTACTTTTCAATGCCAATGAATCAAGATTGGTCACCTAAAGAGGTTAGGCTAATCGTCAAAGATTATTTTGACATGCTTCATTCTGAGTTAAATCGCTATGATTATAACAAGACTGAGCATAGAAAATCTTTATTGCCTCTACTTAATAAAAGGTCGGAAGGCTCAATTGAATTCAAACATCAAAATATTAGTGCTGCACTAATCAATATGGGCCTCCCTTTTATAAAAGGGTATAAGCCAAGATTCAATTATCAAAAGGAAGCTATCGAGAAAGAAATCTCTGATTTTGTAAAAAAAGATCAGGTGGCACTGGAAACGGAATTTGAAGGATTTTCCTCAAAGTTGGTCCTACCTAAAATAAAAGAGATAGACTTCACAAAGATGTTAAATGAGGAACCAGTTTTGTCGCAGGTAAAAGAAGACGAGCCTCTATTTAGGCCAACAAAAATTAATTACCTTGAAAAAGAACAAAACAATCGATCACTCGGTGAAGCTGGAGAGGAATTAGTAATAAAATACGAAAAGTGGAGATTGATTGAGTGTGGGAAAGAAGGTCTAGCTAACAAAATTGAGTGGGTCTCGAAGGAGCGAGGTGATGGAACTGGGTTTGACATTCTTTCAAGAAATGCTAATGGAACAGATAGATATATTGAAGTAAAAACTACTAAACTTTCAAAAGAGACGCCGATTTATTTAACGAGAACTGAACTTAGCTTTGCATCACTTAAAACGAGCAACTTTTATTTATATAGACTTTTTAATTTCGATACCCTTCCGGAATTTTTTATCAGGGCTGGCAAGTATGAAAGCTTTTGCCAATTAAAGCCTCAAACATTTAAGGGCTATTTCTAAATTCTATACAGCATTTCCGTTTATCAGATTTCGTTTCTATCTTGTTTTTCCATTCCGAACCACTATGAATCGTATAATTACCCACCAGTCCTCGCAGGATGGCAAACGCGGGGATTCATTTGAAAAAGGCCGACTGTTTGAGGAATACATAATCAAGCTTTTCAATGAAAGGCATTTCAGCCTACAAGAGTGGAGAAAATCTGAAAAAAGAACTGGTTTTATTCCATTTACACATTCATTTCCTGACCTGGAATTAATTTTCATGGGAAAAATGAATCATCGTTTTGCCATTGAGTGCAAGTGGAAACAAGAGTTCAAGAATGGGAAAATTGAATGGGCGGAAGAAAAGAAGATCCGCGTGTACAAACAATTTCAGAAAGAAAAAAGAATGATTGTATTTATAGCGATTGGAATAGGTGGTGAGCCTTCTAATCCAGAAAAGCTATTCGTTACTCCTCTCGATAAGATTTGCATGCATTGCGAAGTATATGAGTCTGATCTACTAAAATACAATCATAAGCCGACGAGAAGATTTTTCTACGATACCGTTCAACTAAGATTGTGGTAACATACAATGTTGAGCCGAGTTAACGAACGTAAAAGAGTGCGACGCAACGAAAGCTCCATAGCAATTCAAAAGCTGGCAACATAATGCACCTGACCGACGGGCGATTGTGACAACACTGAAATCTAACCATTGTAAAGTAGCTTCACCAGTTTTCCAATCTCGTACCACTCGAATCCTGTCTCAACCCGGTTATGCTTTAGCGCCGGAACTTGTGTGGTAATTAAAAGTATAGCTCTATCAAAGTCTGCCCGGTGATGCTGTGGTATTTGTCTCCCGATTCCTGTCGGGACTATAGCCAAACCGACTTTATTTCCAACTGTGACCTTACTTCACTAAAGAAACTTGTTCCTTGTGATGCGCTTTCCCGGGGATTTTACGTTTCGCTTTTGATTCTTTGTTTCAGATGATCTGAAAGTCTCAATGTTAATGCAATTAGCGTAAGTGTAGGATTTGGAGCTGCCGCCGTTACATAATTGGAAGCGCCTGCTGTAAATAAATTGGAAATGCCATGTACTTTGCAATTAGCATCAACTACTCCATTCTTGGGATCATCACTCATGCGGGTAGTACCCATATGATGCCAGCCTGCGCCGGCGAAAGAAGGCCATGAGTGGTCATTTGCATTTTCCAAAAATTCCATGAGTTTTACACGACCTATCCCTGCGATGCCAACTTGCCGGCCGATCAATTCATAAATGGTGCGGATACTCCTTTTTTCAAATGCGGTCAATTCCCAGTGAAGCATTGCTCTTGGTACACCCAACGCGTCTTTGTCCCGATCCAATGTAATACGCGACGCAGGATTGGGCGCTTGCTCGATGCGGGTAAAGAGTTCAAAGGATTTATTTGTTATGTCAGGAGATACAGATGCAGCCTCCTGCCCGGCCCTTTGAAAAGCTGATAACATGCTGTCCATGTTTTTTCGCGGATCATCGTCCTTCCATATCTCAATCATCGGCTTCAGGTGCTTCGTAACTTCCAAAGGAGTCAATGAAACTGTTCCGTTTAATATTTTATGTTCCTCCTGTTTTTCTTTGGTAATCGCCAACTCAGCACGGGCTTTCGTCACACCAAAATCTATCATGTAAAGCTTTAAAGGATTTGGCCTGGCCAGGTGTAATTCGGCAGATTTTAATTCCAGGTGTTCCATAAAATAGCGACCCACATTATCATTGTCGTTACCCAGCCCTTTGGATGCTTGTGAATTGGCGGCCAGTAATAACCTCGCATTCTGAATAGAACAACATGCAAGAACAAAATACTTTGCTTTAACACGGTGTGTTTTCCCTGCATGATTCTTAATTGTCACTTCTTCTATCGAAGAAACATTCCCATTGGCTTTTATATCAGTAACGTTGGCATAAGTATATAAGTGAATATTCTTTGCTTTTACAATTGCATCCTTGTATTTAACTCCAAATTGTGTAGGCGGACTGAATTGCCACATTTTATTCCACACTACTTTTTCATCAAGCGGCAATGAAATCAGCGCCGGATCATGCTTTTGCCAGTAAGCAACATCATATTCATAAGGACCCAGTTCAGGATTTTTCTGTGCCCTCGCATAAAATGGATCAAGATCTTTCCTGGTGATGGGCCAGCCGCTATGCGGCACCCAGTCTCTTTTAATAAAATCAATCTCATCAAACGGAGAACAGTAACCGGCCCAGTGACCAGTTGTGCCGCCAAAATAATGCAGGCGTGCAGATTTCAATGGATAATATGGCTGTCCAGTCGTTTTGCCGGCATAGAGTTCCTGGACCTGCGGGTCATATTCAAAACCACCACCTTCAAGAAGAATTATTTTGTGTGGCGCATTGATCCATTCAAGTGCCATGCTTATTCCTGCAGCACCCGCGCCAACAATACAGACATCCCCTTCGATCAATGATCCGGAGTCAATCGTTCTTGCATCAACGTGCATGGTGGTTTTATTAGTTTTGGGTTAAAGAGAATAACGCACATTGCCTTGCCTCAGTTACAGAAAGAATCCATCCTCTAATAATTACCGTGTTGCCTGTTTCAAAATCCTTTTGAATCTTTTGTTCCAGCAAAGAATTGATGACTGCCTCTTCAGACGTTACGGGCACAACTTTATTGGTGCTATCTGTCAGTAGAATATTTATCAATTGCTTTTCGTGGTTCTCATTATTGAACTTTTCCCGGTAACTGGCACCAATTTCCCTCACTGTCTTTGCATCACAGATATGCGATAATAATTGCGGCTGCACCCAGGGCTTATTTGCGACTTCACTGGCAGTACCGCAGCCGAAGGAAGAAATGGTAATAGCAGCGCCGCTATAAAGAGAAAGCTGGATAAAACTTCGTCTTTTCATTTGGTCGTAAATTTATGTCATTGTTGGTGATGCTAAGCAATCTATACCGATAACAACCTTGAAGCTGGTCATTCGGCAGCTGCTGCGGTAAAAGTAATTGCGCCTGTCAGGTTCCCGAATTTTTCGGCTATGTGAGGGCTACTCCCTCTTTTCTTTTGTTTGCGCAGTACTTCCTTTCTTTGTTTGTGCAAAGAAAGGAACAAAGAAAGCACAGCCGATTTCGATGCAGAAGGTTTCTTCCCTCGACCCTCACCAGGCCAAAATCGGCGTTGAGTAAATGAACTATATCGGACACTTTCTCTCGCACACCATGCAAGGTGGTATGAATTGTTTTATGTTGCGGCACCCGATGCCGAGGGTGGCACCAAAATGAATTACGCAAGAGTTTTAGATAGAGTCAAATTAATTCATAGGAAGCGCACTGCACGATCTCAATCCTACTTTAGAAGTCGCTATCGAAGTTGTCAAGCTCACCCGCTCGGCATCGAGGGTTCCATATAGTTCATCATCGACGTCCGGCAGGCTGTTCAACCGAAAGTGTTCGGCTGAGTTCTTTAGCAAATGCCGATTTTGGTAAAAGAAAAGTTCGGTTAAGGGCATTACCGCATCAAAATCGGCTTGAACTTTTGGCGCCACCTTTTCTTTCAAGAGAAAAGGTGGCATCAACTAACATCATAAACTTGCTTTCACCAGTTTTCCAAACTCGCATCAATCGAATCCTGTCTCAAGCCGTTTATTCTTCAGCCGGAAACCGGCGTGGTAAATAAAAGAATAGTTCCATCACTGTCTGTTCGGTGACGCTGCGGCTGGACGGTCAAATTAAAACTCCAACAAAGGCGTTAATTTTATTACTTTAGAAGGAATGATATGCCTAACAATAAACCCCCCAAACCTGTTCATAAAAAACGTCCAAAACCAAGTTGTGTCGGTGGGCACACCGATCATATAATCCCAATTGTGTACGGAGAGCCTACG
>Ga0163163_10001980_pt1 | contig 17331 bp, 18 predicted proteins | sample S65metaG_FD_119766 | JGI IMG/M metagenome (GOLD analysis project Ga0163163, IMG submission 119766) | Switchgrass rhizosphere microbial communities from Kellogg Biological Station, Michigan, USA - S6-5 metaG | ecosystem: Host-associated > Plants > Roots > Rhizosphere > Soil | place: USA... | reverse complement strand
TCCAAGATCTGCCTTGACCAAGATGATCTTCCCGTGAAGAAGGGGTTATTGGAGGGGCGCGTTTGCCACGGGTTGCCCCGGCTGTAAAGGTCTTTTGAAGCCCCTGATGGATAACGCCAATCCCGCACCGCTAACCGCCCGCCGCTCCGGCCCCCTCAAGGGAACGGCCCAGGTTCCGGGCGATAAGTCCATTTCCCAGCGGGCCCTCATCCTGGGGGCCCTGGCGGAGGGGGAAACTCGCATTTCCGGGCTTTTGGAGTCCGGGGATGTCCATTCCACAGCCGGCGCCCTGCAGGGTTTTGGCGCGGAATTGACCGCCGAGGGGCCGGGCCGCTGGCGGGTCCGAGGAACGGGGGTGGGGAACTGGCAAAGCCCCAAAAGTGAACTGGATTTCGGCAATTCCGGCACCGGCTCGCGCCTGGTGATGGGGGCCATGGCTACCACGGCCATTACTGCGGTGTTCACCGGCGATGCCTCCTTGCGGTCGCGGCCCATGGCGCGGGTGGTCGATCCGCTCAAGGCGTTCGGCGTCACTTATGAAGGGCAGGGCCCCAAAGCGCTGATGCCGCTGACCCTGCATGGCGCGAAAGAAGCAAAAGCCATCACCGAAACCGTCAAGGTCGCGTCCGCGCAAGTGAAGTCCGCCTTGCTGCTGGCCGCGCTGAATGCCCATGGCACCAGCCGCATCACCCAGACCACGCCGACACGCGACCACACCGAGAAGATGCTGGCGGCGTTCGGTGCGAAGATTTCCGTGACGCCGAATCCCGGCGGCGGCGAAGTGATTGCCGTGGAAGGCCCTGCCGAACTGACTGGCTGCACGGTGGAAGTGCCGCGCGATCCTTCCAGCGCGGCGTTCCCTCTGGTCTCGGCCTTGATCGTGCCGGGATCGGAGATCGAACTGCCCGCCATCCTGCTCAATCCGCGCCGCATCGGCTTGATCGAAACCTTGCTGGAAATGGGTGCCAACATCGAGATCACCAACCGGCGCACCAGCGGCGGCGAAGAGATCGGCGATTTGATCGTACGCCATTCGGAACTGCGCGGTATCGAAGTGCCGCCGGAACGCGCGCCGTCGATGATCGACGAATATCCCATCCTGGCCGTCGCTGCGTCCTTTGCCAAAGGCAAGACCGCCATGCGCGGCCTTGAGGAATTGCGGGTCAAGGAGAGCGACCGGCTGGAAGCGGTGGCGCGCGGATTGAAAGCCAATAGTGTGAAGTATGAAATCGAAGGCGATGACCTGATTGTGGAAGGCGGTACGGTCCCGGGCGGCGGTGTGGTTTCGACCCACATGGACCACCGCGTCGCCATGAGCTTTCTCACCATGGGACTGGCCAGCGAAAAGCCGGTGACCGTGGATGATGTCGCCATGATCGCGACGTCTTTTCCGGAATATCAGGATTTGATGCGCGATCTCGGCGCCAAGCTGGAATCTCCATGAGCCCCGTATCCCAATCCATCGTCATCGCCGTCGATGGTACCGCGGCCAGTGGCAAGGGTACCCTGGCCAAGAAGCTGGCCCAGCATTTCGGCTTCGCGCATCTGGATTCCGGCGCCCTCTACCGCCTGACCGCGCTGGCGGTGCTGGAGGCCAATGGCGATCCCAAGAACGAGACCGATGCGCTCAAGGGTGCCCAGACCATCGACTTCAACCGCGCCGGCGACCCCAAGATCCGTACCGACATCGTCGGCTCAGCCGCGTCCCATGTCGCCGCCATCCCGGCGGTGCGCCAGGCGCTGTTGGAGTTCCAGCAGAATTTCCTGGCCCATCCCCCCGGCGGCAGCCCCGGCGCGGTGATGGACGGCCGCGATATCGGCACGGTGATCTGCCCCACCGCCACCGCCAAGCTCTACGTCGACGCCCAGCTGGAGGTGCGCGCCCGCCGCCGCTGGGCGGAACTCAAGGCCATGAGCATCCGCCGCACCGAGCAGGATGTGGTCAACGAACTGGCCACCCGGGACCTGGCCGACAAAAACCGCCCCATTTCGCCCCTGAAACAGGCCCCTGACGCCGACTTGCTGGATACCTCGGATTTGGGTATAGACGCGGCGTTCGCGGCCGCCCTTGCCCTGGTTTCTCCCAAGGTTGAAGGCGCCCTCAAGGACCGCCACAGGGGCTAAAGGAGGCCCGGCGGACGGCAGGGCATCCGCTTACTTCTTTCCGACAATCCAACCGCCCATGCGGTCTCTTCGGCTTTGAAGGGACTCGAGGGAAGTCCGGCAGCTGCAAGCTGTTTGGCATGAACCCGTATAGGAATTCGAATGGCTCGCGCCGCAACCAAGGAACGCACTACCGAAGCTTCGATCGCCACTCCCAGCCGCGAAGATTTCGCGGCCATGCTGGAGCAGAGCTTCGAAACCCAGAGCCCGCAGGAAGGCTCCGTCATCAAGGGCACCATCGTCTCGATCGAGAATGATTTCGCCATGGTGGACGTCGGCCTCAAGACGGAAGGCCGTATTTCCCTGAAAGAATTCGCCATGCCGGGCATTCCCGCCGACGTCAAGGTGGGCGACACGGTGGAAGTCTACCTGGAGCGCGTCGAGAACGCGCTGGGTGAAGCCGTGCTGTCGCGCGACAAGGCGCGCCGCGAGGAAAGCTGGGTCAAGCTGGAGAAGGCCTTCAACGACCAGACCCGCGTCACCGGCGTGATCTTCGGCCGCGTCAAGGGCGGCCTCACCGTCGATCTCGACGGCGCCGTGGCCTTCCTGCCCGGCAGCCAGGTCGATGTGCGCCCCATGCGCGATGTCGGCCCGCTGATGAACCAGCCGCAACTGTTCCAGATCCTGAAGATGGACCGCCGCCGCGGCAATATCGTGGTGTCGCGCCGCGCCGTGCTGGAAGAGCGCCGCGCCGAGGAACGCACCTCGCTGGTCGCGAGCCTGCAGGAAAAGCAGATCGTGGAAGGCGTGGTCAAGAACATCACCGACTATGGCGCCTTCGTGGATCTGGGCGGCGTGGACGGGCTGTTGCACGTCACCGATATCGCCTGGCGCCGCGTCTCTCACCCGACCGAAGTGCTGCAGGTGGGCCAGACCGTCACCGTGCAGATCATCAAGATCAACCACGAAACCCAGCGCATCAGCCTGGGCATGAAGCAGCTGCAGACCGATCCCTGGGAAGGCGTCGCCGCCAAGTATCCGGTGGGCGTGCAGTTCAAGGGCAAGGTCACCAACGTCACCGACTATGGCGCCTTCGTGGAGCTGGAGCCGGGCGTGGAAGGCCTGGTCCATGTCAGCGAAATGTCCTGGGTCAAGAAGAACACCGCCCCCTCCAAGCTGGTCACCCCCGGCGCGGAAGTGGATGTGGCTGTGCTGGAGGTGGATTCCAACAAGCGCCGCATTTCGCTCGGCCTCAAGCAGACCCAGGAAAACCCCTGGAATGCCTTCACCGCCAACCATCCGGGGGGCACGGTGATCGAGGGCGAAATCAAGTCCATCACCGAATTCGGTCTGTTCATCGGCCTGGATTCGGAGATCGACGGCATGGTGCATCTCTCCGACCTTTCCTGGTCCAAGCCGGGCGAGGAAGCCATCAAGGACTATCAGAAGGGCCAGGTGGTCAAGGCCAAGGTGCTGGACATCGACGTTGAGAAGGAACGCGTCAGCCTGGGCATCAAGCAGCTGGAAAGCGACCCGATCGACAAGGCGGGCGCCGGCGGCGGAGCGCTCCGGAAGAACCAGGTCGTCACCGGCACGGTCACGGAAGTGAACGATGGCGGCATCGAAGTGGAACTGGAAGGCGGGGTGAAGTCCTTCATCCGCCGCGCCGACCTGGCCCGCGACCGCAACGACCAGCGCCCCGAACGCTTCGGCAAGGGCGACAAGGTCGACGCCCTGGTCACCAGCGTGGACAAGGCCAGCCGCAAGGTCTCCCTCTCCATCAAGGCGCGCGAAATCTCGGAAGAGAAGGAAGCCGTCGAGCAGTATGGTTCCTCCGATAGCGGCGCCAGCCTGGGCGACATCCTGGGCGCGGCGTTGAAGAAGAAGACGCCAGGCAAGAAGAAGAGCGACGAGTAGAGCTCTGCTCACCGCCAAACCGGGCAAGGTCCGGCGCGGCAGTGATGCAAACGTACAAATCAGGCGCGCCGCGAGGCGCGCCTTTTTTGTCGGTCGCGCGTTGAAGAGAGGCTAGCCCCTCACGCCCTTTCTGTTTGTGGGGAGAATCAACTAGCTTCACGCTTTCAACAGTTGAGGAGTTGGGTTCATGGCAAAGAAGAGCAAGGTGGCGGCGCGCGCTGCCGAATTGCAGGCGGCGGTGGTGGGATTGTTCACGGGCGAGCCCGCCCCGGCACCGGTCAAAAAGAAGAAGCGCCGCAAGGCCAAGAAGGCCAAGGTGGTGAAGGCCGCCAAGAAGACGGCAAAGAAGGCGAAGAAGGCCGCAAAGAAGGTGGCCAAGAAAGCCAAGAAGAAGGCGAAGAGGTGAGGCGGATTAGCCGAAGCTCCAGTGGAGCTTCGGCCCGCCGAACCGCCAAGCCAAGCGCAGCTTGGCGCGGCAGTTCGCTATCGCGACATGAAAAGGCGCCTTCTCGCAAGGCGCCTTTTCTTTTGCCCCTTCCTTTTGGCCTCCGCGCCGCTAGAGTTGCCGGAAAACAACAAGGGAGGGAGCGCATGACATTCCATCGCATTCTGGCCGCCGCCGTTCTGGCTGCGTTACCGGGCCTGGCGGCAGCCCAGACCGCCGCGCCGCCTGCGCCGCACACCACGCCTAATGACGCCTTCGTTTATCAGCCCGCGACTGAGGTGCAGGCGCTGACCCACCGCACCGACGGCAAGCCCCAGTCCAAGATCGTGATCGATCATGAGAATTACTTCATCGAATATGTGACCCGGGTGATCAACACCAACGCCGAAGCCCATAATCATTGGTACGATTATATCCATGTGCTGGATGGCGAGGGCAGCATCACCTATGGCGGCACCCAGGAAGGCGCCACCGACGCCGGCGCGGGCGAGATGCGCGGCGGTAAACTGGTGGGCGGCAAACTCCAGTTGCTGCATCCCGGCGACCGGCTGGTGATCCCGCCGGGCATGCCCCACATCTTCACCGCCACGCCGGGCCACACCTTCACCTACCTGATCTTCAAGCAAAAGGTTTGAGACACATGCGCAATCTGTTGATCGCCGCCGCCGTCCTGGTATCGCTTCCCGCCCTGGCCCAAACCGCCGCGCCGTCCGGCGGCGTCCTGGTCGTCCCGGCCAAGGACATCGCAGCGCGGCTCGATGTCCCGCCGGCGAAGCCGGGCGCTGCCGTTTCCTCCATCATCACCACCACCGGCAGCCACATAACCATGTTCGCCCACCGCACCGCCGACGGCACGCCGGAACAGCATGGCAACTGGATCGACATCATGGTGATGTTACAGGGCGAGATTACCCTGACCTACGGCGGCAAACTGTCGGGCAATACGGTCGATGCCAATGGCGAGAGCCATGGCGGCACCATTACCAATGGCACCACCCTGGTGCTGCATGCCGGCGACTATGTGCAGGTCCCGGCCGGCGTGCCGCACCTGATGACCAAACCCAAAGGCGATTTCCGCTATTTCGTCACCAAGGTGCATGGATGATTTTCCGGAGGATTTTCGACATGCGTTTTCTCATCGCTGCAGCCGTCCTGGCGTCGCTTCCGGCCCTGGCCCAGACGTCAACAACCACCGCCAAGACCCCATTTACCGCGGTGGAAAGGCTGGCCCCCGAAAACACCGTCCGCCGCCTCAGCGGCCAGGAGCTGGGGGACACCATGAAGAAAGGCATGACCCCGGGTGCCTTCTATTCCCAGATACTTTTGTCGAAGCATGACGGCTATCAGATCATCAACACGATCCGCGACAAGGACGGCCAGGCGGAGGTCCATGCCGACTGGAACGACAATCTCTTTGTCCAGGAAGGCGAGGCGAGTTTCGTCACCGGCGGAACCGCGGTGGAAGCCAAGGTGACCGCGCCGGGTGAGCAGCGCGGCACCGCCATCAGGGGTGGGGCAACCATGACCCTGCGGCCGGGCGATTATTTCTTCGTGCCCGCCGGGACCCCGCACCAGATGAAGGTGGCGCCGGGCCAGCGAATCCGGTTCATCGCTTTTAAGACACACAAGTAACGTCACAAATCCGGCCGACAATCCGCTCCGGCAGACTCGGAGCAAGCGAAATGGCGGCGAAAAAATCTTCGAAGACCCCGGCGGCCAAGCAGGATCGGGGCATGGTCCAGCGGCTGAAGGATCAGCGTCAGGTTTATCGCAAGGCGCAGGAGATTCATGAAAATCCCCGCGTGCTGAAGGAGCGGGCTTTCTACCCCGCCCACGATAAGCGGCTGGAAACCGCGGCTTATAAAAAGGCGCACGACCATCTGACCAAGACCCTGGACCTGCCTTGCCTGGTCTGCGGCGTGAAGAACTCGACCCTCAAGGACAAGGCGCAGAACCGCTATGGCGCCAAACAGATGGAAACCCACCATCATGTGATCGAATGGTCGCTGGCCAATGCGATCGACCCTGCCAAGTTCAACAAAATCATCCTGCCGCACCTGAAGGTGCGTCATCCCCAGAATCCGGACTACCGCAAGGATGCGTTCGGCGCGCAGGACGTGGCCGACTGGGTCGATCACAGCGAGGACAATCTCTGGGTGTTGTGCGACGTGCATCACCGCGCCGCCTATCTGGGCATCCACGAGATCACCTATCCCATCTGGTGCCCGATGGATCTGCTGCGCGACGATTTCGAGGAATATGTGCGCCAGCAGATCCAGGAGCAGAAGGCCACCGGCAAGAACACGGCCGGCAAGGTGAGCGCGAAGAAAACCGCTTAGGTTTGGCTGGCCTCTCCGGCAATGGCCTCGCGGCGTGGCCCCCGGCCGCTCACCTAAGTTCGCGGCGTTCGTCGCTTGAAACGGTCCACTGGACCGTTTCATCAGCCTTCGGCTGACCGCGCCTCACCCACAGCAAGTTCACCGCCAGTCCCGCCATGATCAGCAGGGTGGCGCCGATCTTCCATGCGGGCAGGGGCTCGTGCAGGATGGCCGCGCTGGCGCCAAAGCCGAACACCGGCACCAGCAAGGACACGGGCGCCACCGTGGCGGCGGGATAGCGCGACAGCAGCCAACCCCAACAGGCATAGCCGAACATGGTATTGCCGGCGGATTGCCACAACACCGCGGCCCAGGTGATTGGGGTGGCGCGATGGATGCCGTCAAGGATTGCCGTGGGGCCTTCCATCAGCAGTGACAGGATCAGCAGGGGCGGCACCGAGAACAGCGCCGCCCACACCACATAGGCCAGCATGTTCACTTTGCCGGCTTCGCGGCTGGCCTGGTTGCCCAGCGCCCAGCCCATCGCCGCCAGCAACACCAGCGCAACGCCCAGGATGCTGGTGCCCTGACCATTGTGGGCGGCGATCACACCCATGCCGGCGATCGCCAGCGCGAAAGCGGCCATCTGATGGGGCCTCAGCTTTTCGCCGGTGCGTATCATGGCAAGCGCGATGGTGAAGAAGACCTGCATCTGTATCACCAGCGACGCCAGGCCCGGCGAGATATGGCCCTTCATGGCGATGAACAGCAGACCGAACTGGAACAGGCCGATGCAGACGCCGTAGAGCGCCAGGTTGCTCCAGGCCACTTTCGGTTTGCGCAGGAACAGGGCCACCGGCGCAAAGACGAAAACGAAGCGCAGGGTGGCGAAGAACAAAGGCGGAAGCGCGTTCAGCCCCACCCGGATCACCACAAAATTGGTGCCCCAGACAAAGACGATCGCCAGCGCCAGAGCTGCGTCGCGCCAAGAAAGATGAGCCTTCATGCAAGCCCCTTCAACGGCGGAACTATAAGGGTTCCCTGTCTGTCACGCTTTGCAAAAGTCGCATGACCGCCAAGTGAGGAGCCGCCGCCAGCGAAACCGGACGCTGGGAACCACATTGTTTGAAGGTGACATCCGTGAATGGTGATTATCGTGACTCTGGCCGAAAAAATCAGCGAAGTGCCTGAACTCTATGACAAAGGGAACAAGTCCACTGCCTGTCTTTTGCGCGACACCGGTATCCTGAACAGCCCGGTGCCTTTGAAGGTGGAGGAGGTGGAAGAAGCCTTGGAGCATCATCCTTCACGGGCCGACCGGTGGCTGGAGCGCGGTCACGACCAGCTGCTGGCGGGCGGCTGGGGCATCGAATGCGATCATGGCCAATATCGCGTGCAAAGCTATTCCAGCGGCCGGCACCTGCTGGAAAAGAAAAAATTGCATGCCGTAGCCGAGTTCGTGGTGCGTTATGTCGGATTCATGCGGGCCGTGCTTCTGCGTTATCGCCGCCCCGCCCCGACAGGCCGGCCTTAGCTGGAACCGCGCCGGCTTTCCGACCTGGGCCCGTGCACAGCAGCTGGATCAACGAAAGGCTTAAGGACGGAAGTGGCGACCACACCTTCATGATTCAGTTTCTGGACAGCGGTGTGCAGGCCTTCGCGTTTACCTTTGGCCGAGGTGCGACCTAATATCACCCATACTTCGTTCACCATCTTTCATCGGAACAGACCTGCCCTGGTTCGGATTATACCGGCGAGGGAACGGGGAATCAGATGCCGGCGTGCTTTCGGATGAATGAAAAAAATCAGGGACAACGGAAGGACCCGGACGGTTCACATCAGGCCTTTTCACATCAGGAATGGCGCGAGCCGCCCGGCTACCTGGGCGAAGCGGTGCGCCGCGCCAAGTTAATACCCAGCCTTGCCAAGCGCCGGGAGCATTCGAGTTCTCCGGATTGAACTATTGTCCGCATCTCTCGCCTGTGTCACAGCGGGATTATGACGGCGCTGGTGATCCTTTTCTGTGTCGCGGTGTGGGCGGGCATCCAGAATGCGCTGGCGGGCGGCGGTACGTTCCTCACCCTGCCGGCGCTGATGTTCACCGGCATGACCGCGCTGTCCGCCAACATCACTTCCACCGTCGCCCTGTTTCCCGGCCAGGTGACGTCGAGCTGGAGCGGGCGCGGACATTTCGCGGGCGTTGGCGGTTTGCCCTTCCGGGCGCTGGTGGCGATCTCGCTGGCAGGCGGCATTGTGGGCGCCATCCTGCTGCTGGTGACGCCGTCCAACATCTTCAAGGCGCTGGTGCCCTGGCTGGTGCTGTTCGCCACCAGCGTCTTCGCCTATGGCAGTTTCGTGCCGCGCAAGGCCGACCGGCCTCCAGTGCTGGGCAAGGCGGGCGCCGGCGCCGCCCAATTCTGCATCTCGGTCTATGGCGGCTATTTCGGCGGCGGCATCGGTTTTTTGATGCTGGCGGCGCTGACCGCAGCCGGGCTTTCCATCCGCAATGCCAATGCCACCAAGAATGTGCTGGCGGGCGTGATGAATGCGAGCGCCGTGGCGATCTTCGTCTTCTCGCCCCAGGTGCATTGGCTGCAGGCCGGCATCGCCTGTGCCGGGGCTGCCATCGGCGGCCTGATCGGCGGTCACATGGTGAGCCGGGTCAACCAAAAAGTCTTGCGCGCGGCGGCGGTGTTGATCGGTATCGCTTTGACGATTGGTCTTTTTGTCCGCGCGCCTTGACCCCCTCCGGCCTTCGCTGGCTCGAGAGCCGTCCATACGCTGTCGCTATGGACCGGCCACCTCCGTCCGGCCCTCGCACCTAGCGGTGCTCGGCGCTCGGTTGGCTTGGTCGCCAACCTCACCCTTCCGCGCTTCGCGCTAGGGGGAGGATGCGCGGCGGCGGTGTTGATCGGTATCGCCCTGACGATTGGGCTCTTCGTCCGGGCGCCCTGATCCTCAGGCTTCGGTGAACAGTCCGGTTTTTCCATCAGCCGGCGGCAGTTTCACGCCCAGTGCCGTGCGCATGTAGTTCACGCTGGCGGCGATATTGTCGTCGACGCTGCCGGTGCCGTCGCCGGGACGCGGCGCATCGATGTCGAACACCGCCCAGCCCTTGAAGTGTTTCTTGCGCATCACTGCAAAGACGCCGGGAAAATCCACGCCCTTGCCCTGGCCCACCGAGGCATAGACGCTTTTCTGCTTGTGCTGCTCCGGTGTCGGGCCGGCCTTGTTGCCGCGATATTGCGGGAAGGTGTCCTTCAAGTGGAATTCGGTGATGCGGGGGAAGAATTCGTCCGTGATCTTCACCACATCCATGCCGCCCAACACGTTGTGGCCGGTGTCCATGATCAGATGGACATAGTTGGGGTCGGTGTGCGCCATCACATAGCGGAAGTCATGCTCGCGCTCCATCGGACCCCACATATGCGGATGCAGCGACAGCCGCACGCCGTATTTCTTGGTGCGCATGCCGATCTCGTTGGCGACCTCGGACAGGCCCTTGAGCTGGTCCTCACTGGGACCGCCCGGCGGCCGTGGCCCCATATTGTTCTTCCAATGGTCCACACCCAGAGGCTGCAGGAAGTCGCGGGCGCAGGCTTCCATGTCGGCGATCAACTGCGCTTTGCCTTCGCCACCCAGCCAGGGATAGGCAGGCGTTTTGCTTGCGCGCGGTGCTGTGCCCGGGCGGCGCGGCAGATCGCCGACACTGGCGATCTGCACGCCGCTTTCCTTCAGCAGCTTCACGAAAGCCTTGGGATCGTCCAGGAACTGCACCACCTGGGCGGAATAAGGTTCAAAGCCTTCCAGGCCGTAATGCTTCACGTCCTTGAGCATCATCGGCATGTTGGTGGACATCTTCATGGCGCCGTCCGCACCACTCCAGGCGCCGAAAATCGAGCCGGTGGTCCCGAACTTGATGTCGGGATTGGTGGGATCGAGCCCCGCAAGGGCAGGCGAAGCCGTTGCGGCCCATGTGGCGGCAGAGAGGGCTGCGCTGGAAACCAGGAAGTGACGGCGATTGAGCATGGCGTTTCCCTTTTTTCTTTTCACCCAGCCTACACCCGGCCACGGGAGGGAGGAATGCTGTGTGCGCTGCAGCGTGGGTGGGCCGCGCTATTTCTTCGGCAGGAAGCGGGTGATGCCGCTAGGGGTGGCGGCGTAGAGCACGCCGTCATTCCCCAAGGCGATACCTTCACCGGCTTCGGCATCGGGCACAAAAGCAAAGACCTTTCCGGTTCGGGCACTGCCGATATAGGTGCCTTTCTGGCCTTCGCTGTTGTAGTCGGTGGCGTAGAGCGTGTCGTCCTTGGTGATGAACAGCCCGCTGGGATGGTTGAACTGCCGATACTCGGTCAGATACTTGCCGTCCTGGTCGAAAACCTGGATGCGGCCATTGACGCGGTCGGCTACCAGCAAGCGTCCCTGGGAGTCGAACACCAAAGCGTGCGGATTGCGGAACTGGCTGGGCTTGGAGCCCAGGCTGCCCCAGGCCTTGATGAATTTGCCCTGGGGCGAGAACTTGACGATGCGGGTGACGGTGTCGGGCGGCAGGTCTGGCGCCACCGTGCCATGGCCGTCGGCCACATAGATATCGCCATTGGGCGCAGTGGTGACATCGCCCGGATCGTGGAAGTGGGTGGGGCCGCCGGCTGAAACGCCTGCCGTTCCCAGCCGCAGCAACACCTTGCCTTCGGGCGACAGCTTGATCACCTGTTCGCCCTTTTTGCCGTCCTTGGACACCGCGGCATCCGTCACCCAGACATTGCCGTCGGGGTCGACATGCAGCCCGTGCGGAAAGGCGAACAGGCCCGCGCCGATGCTGCGGATGGGTTTGCCGGTCTTGGGATCGATCTGGTGTACCGCGGCCATCGCCGATCCGTCGCAGCTATTGGCGCCACAGCGGTCGATGGCCCAGAGTTCACCCTTGGGGCCGATTTCAATGCCGGCGCTGGTGCCCCAAGCCTTGCCGTCTAGCAGTTTCGCCCAGTGACGCTGCGGCGGGCCAAAGGGATCGGGCAGGGGGGCGCTCTGGGCCAGCGCCGGACCGGCGGCCGCCAGGGCGGCCAAAAGCAGAAAAATCCTCACCAGCCTGCCTCCAAGCGATTTGCGGGACGGATAGCAGCGCAGATTCGCAACGTCTTCAATCTCTTATTGCGTCGCCGCAATTCGAGCGGCGCTCTGTTGACCGTCATGGTCCGCGATGATGGAATAAACACGGTTGGGCGGGGGCTCTTCATGAGCGATAGCGACAGCATCCCGGTTGTCACGCAACTCGAAAAGCTCGAGGCGTTGCGGGCGAGCGGCGTGTTGAGCGACTCCGAATTCCAGAACCTCAAGTCCGGCCTGATGGGGAAAGGCTCCGCCAAGGGCTCAAGCATGTTCGCGAAACTGGTTGGTGTGCTTTTGGCGGTTGTCGTGGTGGCAGTGGTGCTGCTGTTTGCGCTGCCGCGCCACCGCGAGGCCACGCCGGTTCAGACCGCGGCGTCTCCTGCCGCTAGCGTCAAACCACAAGCCGCCAATCCGCAAGCTGCCAATCCACCTGGGAATGCTCCAGTCATCGAAGCCGCATCCAACAATGCCGCGCCGCTTGAAGCGGCGGCGCCCGCCGAGGCGCCGCCGGTATTCGCCACCAGCTTCGATTGCAGCCAGGCGAAAAGGCTGGCGTTGAGGATCATCTGCAGCAACGAGAATCTGGCGGCGCAGGATATGCAATTGGCGAACCTGTATCGCCGCGCGCGCGCCAACGCGATCGACAGCTCGCAGCTTTTCGACCAGCAGCAGGAATGGCTGGCGGCGCGGGATTCCTGTGCCAGCATCGGCTGCCTGTCGATGGTCTATGCCAGGCGCAGGATGGAATTGGCCCGCTGGCTTCCCAACTAACCTAGTGTCGTGGTTTTGAAGTTCGCATTCATCTGGATATCAGGCTGAGGCGAACTTCAAAACCAAAACGACACTAGAGATTCAATAACTCTAGTGTCCTTCGATTCCGAAATTCGCTTGGAGCCCGATATGAGGATCGTGCGAATTTCGGAATCGGGACACTAGCGTTCTTCCTGTCGCGGCGCCGCCGCTGCTTCGCCGGGCAGGCAATAGGCGACCAGATCCGCCCCATGGGAACCGCCCTGGGCGCAAACCAGATACTGCTTGCCCTGGTGCATGTAGGTCATGGTGGCGCCGGTCTGCACCTTGTCCATGAACACCGCGCCTTTTTGCTCGCCGGTGGCCTTGTCGTAAGCGCGCAGCCGCGCACCCTTTCGGCCCTTTTCGTCGGTGAAGAGGCCGCAATCGCCGCAGATGATCAAAGTCTTTGTCGTGAGCGTTCCCAGGATACCGGATTGGCCGGTCCGCGGAATCGTGACGCCCTTGAGCAGGCGGTGGTTCTTGATCGCATCCGGTGTTTCGCCATGCACGATCTGCCAGGCCAAAGTGCCCTTGCTGAGGTCGAGCGCCGTGATGGTGCCGTAAGGCGGCTTCATCAGCGGGATGCCTTCGATCGAGATCATGCCGGGCACGATGGGATCGTTCAGGCCATCGCGCCGGACCGAGCCGCGCCCCGGACCGGCCGCGCCTTTCAGGCTGGCAACGCCGCCGAACGCGCCGCCATCGGCATCCGCGCTGCCTGCGGCCGGCTGTCCGCCGCGCTGGACCACTTTGCCATCCGCACCCTGTACCACGCCGCTGACCTCGAACTGGTTCTTGGCATAGAGATAGAGCAGGTGACTTTCAGGATCGTAGGAGGCACCCGGCCAATTGATGCCGCCCTGCAGGCCCGGCAGGTTGAGCATGCCGAAAACCTTGTCATTGACCAGCGGCGGGGGATCGTAAAGCGGACCCAGGTGATAGTGGCTGGCGATCTCCAAGGCGCGCGCCTTGATCTGCGGCGTCCAATCCACCAGGTCGTCGACCGATGAGCCCTGCTTGGCGAAGGGTGGCGGCGCGCTGGGGAAAGGTTGGGTCGGTGAATACCATTCGCCCGGCACATTGCCTTTGGCGACCTTCTTTTCCGGAATCGGCCAGACCGGCTTGCCGTTGGTGCGGTCCAGCACATAGACGAAGCCTTGCTTGGTGGGCTGGGCGATCGCCTTGATGGTCTTGCCATTGTGCGGGATGTCGCAAATCACCCCGGCACAGGAGACGTCGCGATCCCAGATGCCGTGATGGACCATCTGGTAGTGCCATTTGCGCGTCCCCGTCTCGATGTCCAGCGCCACCAGGCTTTCGGCGAACAGATGAGGACCGGTACGGCTGACGCCCAACAGGTCGGTCTGCGGGGACTCCACGCCGACATAGACCAGGCCCAGCTCGGGATCGGCCGACATGGGTGCCCACACGCCCATATTGCCGCTGGTTTCCGCCTGGCCCGGCGTGGTCCAGGTCTCGTAGCCGAACTCACCCTTCTTCGGGATGGTGTGGAATATCCATTTGCGCTTGCCGGTCTTGATGTCGAACCCGCGCACATAGCCCTTGGAGGCCAGAGTGGGGGCCGCGCCCACCACGACCGTGTCCCGCACCACAAACGGCGGAGCATGCAGGCCGATAATGCCCTTGACCGGGTCCATCTCCTGGTCGTCGTCCAGGCGCAGATCCACCCGGCCGCCATTGCCGAAATTGGGATCTGGCAAACCGGTCCTGGCGTCCAGCGAGAACATGTTGTAGCCGCGGGTGACATAGACGACGCGTTCGTTGGTGCCGTCGGTCCAATAGCCGACGCCCAGGCCCGGGCCGCCGCGCGAGCCGATGCGTTCGCCTTCGTCATAGGTGTGCATCCAGAGGATTTCGCCGGTGCCTGCGTCCAGGCAGACCACATCGCGGCGGAAACCGGCGGTGACATAGATGCGCCCCTTCACCACCAGCGGCGTGGATTGATAGTCCGCATCCAGGCGCGGGCCGAAGGAGTTGGTGCTGAACCGCCAGGCCAGCTCCAGCCTGTCGAAGTTGGATGCATTGATCTGGTCCAGCGACGAATAGCGTGTGCTGGAGGCATCATTGGCATAGTGCAGCCAGTCGGTGTCGCGCGGCGCGCTTTGCGCGAAAGCGGGCAGGTGCGCCAGCAATGCGGCGGCCGACGATCCGGCCAGCATCATTCTACGGTCGATGGGACGCATTTCTCGAAGTTTCCCTGACATTCCCTGGATTTGTTGCTGACCGTAAGTGCCCCATTGGCCAGCGGCAAGTTTCGTATACAGGCAACATGTCGCGAGAATGTCGCGGCAGACATTGTGCAGCGCGGCATTGGGCCTGGTCCCGGTCTTCCCGCAATTTATTTCCTGCCTTTGTCGCAGGGGGCGATCGTCACCGGCGCTGCTTGAGCACCGCGCTTGCGTCAGGCAAACCGCTGTATCGCTTTCAGTGCCGCGGACGACCGAATGAGCATCGAATCTCAGTGCCACACACGAGAGTTGTTATTGAATCTTCCAGTCGCGCGTCTGAGCCACATGCATCATCACCCGATGATTTTCAGAGCGAAGCGCTCCTTTTTCTTTTGCGGACAGCTGCCGTCGATTGTGCGGCCGCCACTTCGGCGGCGATGCCGTCAGCGACAATCTCGAAGAACGCCAAGCGCGAAGCCGATAATGTCATCGTCAGGCGCAAGAAGCTGGTGAGATAGCGGCTGTCAGGCGCAATGTTTGTGGCGATAAATAGGCACGCATTCCGCTTCTGAAATGTCTCTGCCATGCGGCCTCATGTCCGCTGCTATGTGTTGACACCGAAGTCGCACGACTATACCCACCGCCTCCGATTTATAGCGGCTGTGAGGCGTTCGGCGCGCAGCCTGCAGACATTTCACATTTTGCATTTTTCCCAATCCAATAGGCCCGTGACGGCCGTGAATGAGGCTTGATTCGTCTGATGCCACAGGAAGTGTTGAATAGAAATCTGATGCTCGACGTGATCGGCGCGTTCAAGACGGGCAATCTCGAACCGCTGTTCGCGGCCTTGAGTCCGGAGATCGTGTGGAAAGCCACGGCGCCGAAGGAATTCTTCCGCTTCGGCGGCACCCATCGCGGCTTCACCGGCATGAAGGAATATACCGCGCTCTTGTTCTCGCGTTATCACTTCACGCGCTTCGCGCCCAAGGGGGTCACCGCCAAGGGCGACCAGGTCTGGGGCCTGTTCGATGTCGAGGCGCTGCACCAGCCCAGCGCGCGCTATGTGCGTTCCGACGTCATCATTCGCTGGACGGTCAAGGATGGCAGGATCACCGAGCATCAAGGCTTCTTCGACACCGCCGGTGTGCTGATCCAGCAGGGCGATCTCAAGGTTCAGGTCGCCTGAACCGGTCTCAGGCCGCGAGATAGGCCACCGCAAACAGCGCGGTCCCGGCGCAGCCCAGCGCGATGGCGGAGAACCAAAAGGGCCTGCGCGCGGTGATGATCGCGACGGTGGAAAGCGCGATGCCGATTTCCACAAGGGTGGCGGCGCCCGTCAGCCAGTGATGACGTTCTTCGTGCAGGGCGCTGTTCTTGAGCCTCACATCGCGTTCCTGCTCCGCTTCCTTGGCCTTGTCCCGCGCCTTGTCCTGGCTCTGGCGCTCGCTGGTGATGTCGTTGCGGTATTCCTCCACCTTGGGTCCGCCGCCGGCGGAGGCGATCTCATACATGTGCCGCTTGAGGCTGTCGGCCTGATATTCGTTCCAACTGTCGGTGGCCTTGTCCTGGGCCAGCACCGCTTCGCTGGATTGGCTGATGGCGCGGCCAGCCTCCACCGTCTCCAGCGATCCTGCCGTCGCCGCCATCACCGCCAGGACAGCGACGGTGATGGAGACTTTGGCGATAAAGGGATCACGGGTATGCGCCGCATGCTCGGCATGCTCCGCATGTTCATGCGCTTCCAGCGCCGGATCGTGCGACATCGGTTTCCTAGTGTCGTGGTTTCGAAGTTCGCAATGTCATTGATATCAGGCTCCGAGCGAACTTCGAAACCAAAACGACACTAGGGATTCAATAATTGCTAGTGTCCTTACGATTCCGAAATTCGTCCCGAGCCCGATATGGGGATCGACCGAATTTCGGAATCGGGACACTAGCCGCTTATTTGAACATGCCGAGGTCGACGGCGTCGGCCATGGCCTTGTAGCCGGCGTCATTGGGGTGAAGCTTGTCGCGGATGTTGAACTCGGCGCGGAAGGCCAACGGATTGGCCGGGTCGGAAGTCGCGGCCGAAAAATCCACCACCCCGTCGAAGGCGCCGCCCGTCCTGATCCAGTTGTTCAGGCCGGTGCGCACCTCTTCGCCCGCGGGCGAGGCATAGCCCGCGCCCTGATAGGGCGTAAGCAGGGCGCCGATCACCTTGATGCCATGGTCATGGGCGCGCTGGATGATCTGCTTGTCGGCGGCGATCAGCGCCTCCAAGGTCACCGGATCCGTGGCACCGGTGGTCTGGAAACTGCGGCCGATATCGTTGATGCCTTCCAGCAGGATGACCGCCTTGACGCCCGGCACGCTGAGAACATCGCGGTCGAAACGCGCCAGAGCGTTGGGTGCCGCGCCATAGCGCAGCAGCCTGTTGCCGCCGATGCCGACATTGACCACCGCCCATTTGCCG
>Ga0163163_10001977_pt1 | contig 17334 bp, 14 predicted proteins | sample S65metaG_FD_119766 | JGI IMG/M metagenome (GOLD analysis project Ga0163163, IMG submission 119766) | Switchgrass rhizosphere microbial communities from Kellogg Biological Station, Michigan, USA - S6-5 metaG | ecosystem: Host-associated > Plants > Roots > Rhizosphere > Soil | place: USA... | reverse complement strand
CGCGACGTCGTCCGGCCCGCGCGGATACGACGTCGTCAGGACGACGACCTTCATTCGCGCCGCGCGCCGAGAGCGACAACCGGCAAGGCCGCGGCGAGCGTCGCGAAGACGTAGAAGTAGTAGAAGGTCATCGTGAGGTAGAAGACGTTCGCGACGAGAGTGGCGACAAGGGCGGCCGTCATCCCCCAGGCGACCGGTCGAACGCGCGCCGCGAGCGGGTCCCCGGCGGCGGAGAGCGTTCTTCCGATCCGACGCGCCGCGCCGAGCCGGCGGAAGATCCAGATCACGAAGAGTCCCAGGAGCGCCGCTCCGACGATGCCGGTCTCCACGATGGTCGCGACGTAGAACGAGTGCGGGCCGAAGTCCGGTCGACCGGTGACGAACTCGTAGTAGACCGCGAAGTTGTTCAGACCGAGCCCGAGGAACGGGTGCGTCGAAAGGATGTCGGGGATGAACGAGTACACCGCGAAGTGCGGTGACGCCGCGCCCCTGCTCGTGTTCGTACGCGCTCGGAGCACGGTCAGGAAGAAGTCGAGCCGGACCACGATCACCGATGCGACGACGACCGCCACCGCGCCGAGCGGCACGAGGAACGCCGGCCGGCGCAGATGCCTGCGGTACGGGATCGCGAGGATCAGCGCGCCACACCCGAGCCCGAGAAGCGCGCTCCGCGACAGCGTCGCGAGCTCGACGACGAGCATGAAGGCGAGCGATATCGCGAGCGGCGTCTTCAGACGGTGCCGCGCCTCGAGCCGGAGGTAGAGCGGCGTGAGCACGAGCAGCGGGATGACGAGCTCGATCCCCAGGTGGTTGGGATCGCCCGTGAGCGCGTTCGGCCGGAACACCTCCTGCGTGCCGCCGACGGCACCGAAGACGTTGATGCCGGTCTGGCGGGACGTGATGGGCTGGATGAGGACTTCGTCGAGGTTGACGCCACCCTCCGCGAGGACGAGCTGGACGACGCCGTACACGGCGTTCAAGAGGATGCCGCCGAGAAAGGCCGCGAGGGCGTACCAGTAGAAGCGAATGCCCCGCCGCGCGAGGAGCGCGATTCCGGTCACGAGGAAGCCGAAGTGGAGGACGAACTTCACCATCCCCTTCGCCCATTGCGCGAGCGCCTGGCCGGTGTCGAGGCTGTAGAAGCCCGCGAGATAGACGAGTGCGAAGAGGAGGAAGAAGCCGAACGCGACCGCCGCCGTCCGCGTGAACGCCCCGTCGTCCTTCTCGAAACGGTCCCAGAAGAAGAGCACGAGGAACACGGAGGTGAGGACGTCCGAGAGCGTCAGCGAGCCGGCGAGCTCCCACTGCAGCTTGTGGTACGTGACGGTGAGGATCGTCAGCAGGAAGAGCCCGTCGAGAACGGGCTGGACGAGGACGCGCTCCCGCCCGGCGGGACGCACGAGAGGCACTGCGTGCGACGTCATCGCGCGCAATCGTAGGGCGGCCGCTCAGCCGCCGTGCTCGACCTGCGCCTCGAAGCCGGCCTTCCGCACCTCGGCCGCGAGCGCTTCTCCCTGCTCGAGCGAGTCGATCGCGTCGTACGACACCTTCCAGCGGCCGCACGGGTCGACCCCGGTCTCGGCACCGACGAATCCGACGTCCGTTAGCTTCGCGAGCAACTCGTCGGCTGCGCGTGGGTCGTCGAACCGCCCGTAGACCACCTCCAGATCCGGCGCGTCGGCCGTCGCCGGTCGCGAGCACTCGTCACGCGTCGGAAACCGCGGCGCGCCTCCGGCCATGGCGGCGACGGGGTACGCGAGAAGCGGGACGACGACGATCGCCGCGGCGAGCCGGATCCTCCTGGGACGCGCATCTCGCGGCGTCGGTGCGCCCCCGACCTTCGCCCACGTGGCGCCGAGCAACAGAGGCGACGCCGCGACGCAGAGGAGTGCCGCCGATCCGAGGAAGCGAATGACGAAGTTCCCACCCACCACGTACCCCTCGCCGGTCAGCGAGAAGACCCACGTCGCCCAGATCCCGCCGAGCACGACGAGGGCGAGCAGTACCGCGAAGAACACCGCAATCCTTCCGACCCTCGCCAGGAACGCCACCACGAGAGCGATGACGGCGACCGGGACGACGATGTTCCAGTACCCCGGGTCCCACAGGACCTCGAACACGCGACGGATCGCCGGCCCCAGCACGTCGAGCCGGTCACGCTGCACGAATCCGTCACTCGGCCCCTCGCCCGCGACGTCGTGGGTCACGTACCAGATGCGCCACGGAATCGCCGTCGCGGCCACGACGGCCGTGACCAGACCGAGCGCGGGCCAGGCGCTCCGCCTCTCGCGTGCGGACGCGACGAGGGACGCGCCCAGGAGCACGGCGAACAGCAGGAGCCCTTCACGCTTCGTCAGCACCATGCCGCAGAGGAGCGCCGTGGCGACGACGAGCCTCCAGCGCTGCCGGTCGAGGAGCCAGTAGAGGACGAGCACCGCGGCGAGCACGAAGAGGATGTCGAGGAACAGGTCCGCCTCGACGATCTGGAGGCGACGGCCGAGGCGGGGCGCGAGCAGGAGGAGGACGACGAACGGCCAGAGGATCCAGGCCGGGACGCGCTCGGCCAGAAGGGCCGCGAGCGCCCAGACGAGGCCGACGCCGAACAGCCAGTACTGGACGTGGATCGTGACGACGTCCGCGCTTCCCATCGCATGAAACGCGGCAGCGTCGAGCGTCGGGACGAGGGGCGGATACGCGGCGCCCGGGAGCGACGTGAAGAACCCATCGTCGAGCCCGCCGAACTCGTAGATCGCTTTTCCCTTCGGCACCCAGAACGACCAGCCGTCGAACTCGTAGAGGCCGGCGAGGCGAGCCGGACGGAACAGCGCCTCGAGGAGCAGGCCGCTCGCCGCGATGCCGGTCGCCGTCACGACGAGCGGCCAGCCCCCCTCGAGGCGACCACCGCGCGGAACCGATCGCCCCCGCCGACGCCCGGCGAGCGCGAACGCGGCCAAGAGAACGAGGGGAAGCCCGATCACGAGACCGAGCGAGAACGGTACTCCGACGATGAGGAGGAGCGTCCAGACCGACCCGGTCAGGACGACGCCCGAGACGTACGCGAGACCGAGGAGGCGCGCGGCGTCGATCCAGTCGGCGGCGCCGCGTACCAGCCACAGGAAGGCCGATCCCGCAACCAGGTACAGGGCGTTGAGCCCTGCGAGGCCGACGAGGGAATGCGCTGTCACGACGGCACGTGCACGATCGAGACGTCCTCGTCACCGCGCCACAGCACCTCGGCGCGAGGGCCGTACTCGGCGAGGTCGCAGCCGTAGCAGACGACCCAGGGCGCGCCTTCCTCCGGTCGCCGCGGCATGAGGGCGTAGCGGAAGTAGCTCGCCGCGTGACCCTGCGTCAACTCGTCTCCGCCCTCGTAATCGCTCGCGATGGCGACGTGATATGTCGCATCCGCCGGGATGAGAGCCCGCGCTGCGTAGAGCGCTTGCTGATCGGCGACGAGACCGTTGCCACCCGCGACCTCGCGGTCGACGTACGCCTGCGCGCTGTTGGTGTCCGCCTCCTCGCCCGCCTCGCGAACGAGCCCGGGGTACGTGACCACCACCGCGATCACGACGGAGCCGACGAGGAGAGCCACGACCGTTCGGATCACGCCGGTCGGCCACTCGGTCCACCACGACACGGAGCGCACCGTTCGTGTCTACACGACGGTGCGGAGGAGCGAGGCCATCTCCTCCACGCGCGCGCGCCGGGAGAGTCGGTCCTCGTCCCGCTTCGCAAGCTCGACGGACGGAAGGCCCCCGTTCGCGAAGCGCGAGTGCAGCTCGACGAGCGCCGCCTTGATCCCATCGACGTCGTCCGGCGCGACGACCACCCCCGCGCCGGTCTCGCGAATCAGCTCGGCGGCGGCGCCGTCGGGTGGGACGACGGCCAGGATCGGGCGTCCGGCAGCGATGTACTCGAACACCTTTCCCGACAGGACGCCCTTCCCGCGGCCGCCGGCTTCGGGCACGAGCAGGAGCAGTGCCTCGGAGTCGCGCTGGTAGCGCAGCGACTCGACGCGCGGCAGGTAGTCGACGAGCTGGAGCCGATCGCCGAGCCCGAGCGCCTCTGCCCACTCCCGGTCGGTCGACCGGAAGTCGCCGACGAAGCGGGCGACCGCGTCGAGATCTGCGTCGTGGAATGCCTGCAGGAATGGCCGCGGGTCGCGCTTGCCGAAAAAGCTCCCCGTGTGCGTGATACGGAAGCGCGGCGCCGGCGTGTACTCGAGGCCCGCGAAATCGTCGAAGTCACACCCGTTCGCGACGACGCGCACGTCACCGCGTGCCTCGAGCTCACGCAGTTCGGCCGCGATCGCGTCGGAGACGCACGTGACCGCGTCGGCCCGTCGAGCCACGAGTTTCGCGACCTGCTCGTTCGCCGCCTGCCGGGCGCGCGCGGCGGCCGTGTCGTCGCGGCGGTGCTGGTTCGCGACGATGGGGTCCCGGAGATCTGCGATCCAGCGCGCGCCGGTTGCACGCTGGACGGCCGCGCCGACGAAGTGCACCGACGGCGGTGGCGAGGTCGTGATGACGGCATCGATCTCCTCGCGCCGCGCGATCCGGATCGCTGCGGGGATCGCCGTCAGGTTCCACGTCACGCTCGCGTCCGGGAGGAGCAACCGCCGCGCCGTGACCTGTGCCTGGACGAGGGCCCGCTCCAACCCTTCGGCGGCACGCAGCTCCTCGGCGGGCTTGCGGGCGCGTGGACCGACGTAGCGGGCACGATGGATCCACGCTTGCGTGGGGACGTGCGTATCCGGGTCCCGATGCACCCACTTCGGGTCGTCGGGGGCGAGCACGTGCGTCTCGATACCGAGCGCCGGCAGGTACTGAGCGAGCTTGAGCGACCGCTGCACCCCGCCCCCGCCCGCAGGCGGGAAGTACATCGTCACGAGGAGCACCTTCACCGCCGCGAAGGGTAGGGGTCAGCTCTGCGCGAGCGCGTCCCGAGCAGCCGCGACCGTGGCGTCGATCTCCGCCTCGCCGTGCTCGGTCGACAGGAACCCGGCCTCGAACTGCGAGGGGGCGAGGTAGACACCGCGCTCGAGCATGGCGTTGTGGAAGGCCGCGAAGCGGGACGTGTCGGCCCGCCTCGCGCTCTCCCAGCTCGTCACGGGAGCGTTCGCGAAGAAGACGCCGAACATCGTCCCGGCACGGGCGACCTGGACGCCGCCACCCAAGGTCGACAAGCCGGCTTCGAGCCGCGCGCCGCTGCGCTCGAGCTCGTCCCACACGCCAGGCTCTCGGAGCACCCCGAGCGTCTCGATCCCGGCCGTCATCGCGAGCGGATTCCCCGAGAGCGTCCCTGCCTGATACACGGGACCGGCGGGCGCGACAAGCTCCATGATCTCCCGTCGGCCTCCGTACGCGCCGACCGGAAGGCCGCCGCCGATGACCTTCCCGAGCGTCGTGAGGTCGGGCGTGACCCCATACAGCGCCTGCGCGCCTCCCGGGTGGACGCGAAAGCCGGTCATCACCTCGTCGAACACGAGCAGGGCACCGGCTGCACCCGTCAGCTCGCGGAGTCCCTCGAGGAAGCCCGGCTCGGGCCGGACGAGCCCCATGTTCCCGGCGACCGGCTCGACGATCACCGCCGCGATGTCCTCGTGCGCAAGGAACAGTGCGGCGACGGCGTCGAGGTCGTTGTACGGCGCGGTGAGCGTGTCGGCGACGGCTCCGGGCGTGACGCCGGGCGAGTCGGGGAGGCCGAGAGTGGCGACTCCCGAGCCGGCCTGCACGAGGAGCAGGTCGGCGTGCCCGTGGTAGCAGCCCGTGAACTTCACGATCTTCGAGCGGCCGGTGAACGCCCGGGCGACGCGGAGCGCGCTCATCGTCGCCTCCGTGCCCGAGCTGACGAACCGGACGAGGTCGATACTCGGCATGACGTCGCGGATCAGGCGTGCGAGCTCGAGCTCGAGCGGACTCGGGGCGCCGAAGCTCGTCCCCCTGTGCATCGCCTTCTCGAGCGCCGCCACCACCCGAGGATGTGCATGACCGAGAATCAGTGGGCCCCACGAGAGGACGTAGTCGAGGTATCGGTTCCCGTCGACGTCGACGAGGTGGGCGCCCTCTCCTCGCTCGATGAAGAGCGGCGACCCACCGACGGCGCGGAACGCGCGAACGGGCGAGCTCACGCCTCCTGGGAGCAATGCCGTCGCCTCTGCGAACAGCCGATCCGACGTCTCGTGGCTCACACGCCGGCCCCGGCGAGCGCCCGCACGACCGACCCGGCGGCCTCCTCTCCGGACGCGATGCAGTCGGGGATGCCGACACCGCGATATGCGGCGCCTGCGAGTGCGAGGGCCGGATGCTCGGCGAGCGCGGACTCGATCCGCTCGAGACGGTCGGGATGCCCGAGGACGTACTGTGGCATCCCAAGAGGCCAGCGGTGCACGCAGGTCAGCACGGGTTGGGCGGAGACGCCGAGGAACGCGATCTCGGCTCGCGCGCCTGCGACGAGCTCGTCGTCGCTGTCACTCGTGACGTCACGTCCCCCGAACCGACCGAGGTAGACACGCACGAGCACGCACTCCTCGGGTGCCCGGTGCTCCCACTTCTGCGATGACCACGTGCAGGCGAGCACGTCGCCGCCCTCGGCGCGTGGGACGACGTAGCCGTACCCGTCGAGCGGCACGACGTCGGCGCGCGAGTACCCGAGCGAGACGACGACGGAGGAGGCGTACGGGATCTCGGCATGGATCGCGGCGAGCCCGGCATCGAGCTCCGCGAGTAGCTCGGCCGTCACGTGCGCCGGGGTGGCGACGACCACGCCGTCGACCGCGAGCGCCTCGCTACCGGAGAGCTCGACGCGATAGCCGCTTCCGTGCGCGAGCACGCGCTCGGCGCCCCGCCCGGTGAGCACCTCCGTGTGCTCGAAGCGGGCTCGGAGCGCGTCGACGAGCACGTCCATCCCGCCCCGCAGCGAGAGAAACGGGGGGGTGTTCCCTGGACTCGCCGCGGACATGCCGCGGAGCAGGCTCCCGTGCTCGCACTCGATCGCACGAAGCTGCGGGAAGGTCGCGCGCAGCGACAGCTGCTCGCCGTCTCCGCCGTAGATGCCTGTCATGAGCGGCTCGACGAGCCGGTCGTACGCCTCGCGCCCGAACCGGCGCGCGACGAAGGCGGCAACCGACTCGTCCTCGTCGCCGTCAGCCGGCGTCACGTCCACCTCGGCGGCGAAGCGCGCCTTCCCCTCTTCGGAGAGAAGCTCGGTGGTCTCTAGCGCGTCCAGGCTCGTCGGGATCATCCCGGTGAGCCCCTCCGGGAGCGGGTGCAGCTCGTCGCCACGACGTACGAAGCTCCCGTGACGCTCGGGCCGTCGCGCGATGAGCTCGTCGTCGAGTCCGAGCTCCCTGCACAGGCCGACCCCACGCTCCTTCCGCGAGAGGAAGCTGTCCGGTGCGGCCTCGACGACGAACTCGTCGACGCGCTCCGTCCTGATCTTCCCCCCTAAGACGCCGGCGCGCTCGACGAGCGAGATCCGGGCCTCCGGTGCCAGCGCCTCCAGACGGCGTGCGGCGGCGAGCCCCGCGATCCCACCGCCGATGACGGCGACCCTCACGCGACGAGCGCTCCCTCCAGCCACCGAGCAGCACGCGCGCGGACGAGCTCGGCCAGCGCTCCAATGAAGAGCGGGTCGTCGTTCAGCGCCGGCGGTCGCTCGAGTCGCATGCCGGAACCTGCCGCGACCGCGGCGGCTTTGTGATCGATGTCGAAGAGGATCTCGACGTGGTCGGAGACGAACCCAACGGGCACCGAGACGACGTTGCGAACGCCTCGGGCGCCGAGCTCCTCGAGGTGGTCGCCAAGATCGGGGCCGGCCCATGGCTCCGGCGTACGGCCCGCGGACTGGTACGCCCAGGACCAGCGTTCGTCGGAGAGGTCGGCGCGCGCGGCGACGAGCCTCGCCGTCTCCAGGCACTGCTCGCCGTACGGATCTCCGGAGGCGAGGACGCGCTCGGGAAGGCTGTGGGCGCTGAACACGACGTGGACGCTCGGACGGTCGGCGTCCGGCCAACGCGAGATGCCTTCCGACACGCGGGTCGCGAGTGCCTCGATCAGGCCTGTCGCATCGTGGTAGCTCGGAACGTGCTCGACGTCGATACGACCGTGGTAGAGCTCGAGTCCGTCCGCCACCTTCTGCTGGTAGCGCGCGACCGAGAGCGCCGAGAAGTGCGGGGCGAGTACGAGGCTCACCGCGCGCTCGATCCCGTCTCCGACCATCTCGCCGACGACCTCCTCGATCCACGGCGACCAGTGACGCATGCCCAGGTAGCAGCGGAAGTCGCTGCCGAGCTCGACAGCGAGCGCGTCGACCTGGCGCCGGCTCACCTCGAGCAGCGGCGAGCGACCGCCGATCGCGCGGTAGTTCTCCGTGATCTCGTCGAGCACCGCTCGCGGTGTGGGCCGACCGTGCCGGATGTCGGCGAGGTAACCCGGAAGCTCGTCGAGCGACGCCGGCCCGCCGTACGCCATCACGAGGACGCCGATCGGGAGCCTCTCGATCACGACGTCCGCTCGTGCACGTGCTCGACGAGTCGTCGCACGTTGTCGACGGGCGTCCCGGGCGTCAGTCCGTGCCCGACGTTGAAGACGTGCCCCGGCCGACCGCCGGCGCGCTCGAGCACGTCGTCGATCCGCACAGCGAGCTCCCGCCAGGGCGCGAGGAGCGATGCCGGGTCGAGGTTGCCCTGCACCGGGCGGTCGAGGCCGACCCGGCCCCAGGCCTCGTCGAGCGGCAGCGTCCAGTCGAGGCCGACGACGTCGCCCCCACATGCAGCCGCATCCTCCAGATAGGCGCTCACCCCGAGGGAGAAGTTGATCACGGGCACGCCGGCGGCGGCGACCTTCGCGTACAGCTCCCGGTTGTGCGGGGCGACGTAACGCAGATAGTCCTCGCGGCCAAGCGCACGTCCGGCCCACGAGTCGAACACCTGCAGCGCCTGCGCGCCCGCAGTCGCTTGCGCCAGGAGGTAGTCCGCCTGCACCGTGACGAGCTTTCCGAGAAGCCGCTTCCACGCCGCGGGCTCGGACAGCATGAACGCCTTCGTCCGCGTGAAGTCCTTCGACGTGCCACCCTCGATCGCGTAGCTCGCGAGCGTGAAGGGAGCTCCGGCGAAGCCGATCACCGGGACGTCGCGCGACTCGAGCTCGCCCCGCACGATCCGGATCGCTTCGAGCGTTGCGGTCAACGTCTCCTCCGCGGGGGGAGCGCCGAGGAGGTCCACGTCGCGCGGACTCGCGATGGGATTGCCGATCCGCGGGCCGTCGCCCTTCACGAAGTCGAGCTCGAGGCCCATACCGACGAGCGGCGGGAGGATGTCCGAGAAGACGATCGCCGCATCGAAGCCGAAGGAATCGATCGGGAGCATGGTCACCTGCGCCGCCAGCTCCGGGGTCCCGATGAGCTCGAGCAGCGAGTGCTTCTCGCGGAGCGCCCGGTACTCGGGTTGGTAGCGACCGGCCTGCCGGAGAAGCCAGACGGGCGTGCGCTCGACCGGCTCTCCGCGGCAGGCTCTCAGGAAGAGCTCTGCCACGCCACCCGCCCCACGAAGAACGGCCCCAGGCGCTCGAGGTGGAGCGAGGTCTGCTTCGTCTTGCGCATGCGCTGGACGATGATCGAGAGTGGGTGCAGCTCCGGGCCGAGCAACCCGACGACGAAGTCGTTGTCGTCGCGGTCGAGGCCATGGCAGGCGAGGCGGATGTCGTAGCCGAGCCCCGCGCGCCCGAAGGCCATCCCGACGCCGCCGTGTTCCATCAGGATCGTGTCCTGCTCTCGCCGGGAGAGCTGCTCGAACGAGCCGGCACGGCGCAGGGGGTACCAGATCGCCCACGGCAGTGCCGGGTCGAGCACGCGCTTGCGCGGACGCTCGACGAGGGTCTCCTCGAGATCATCCTCGTACCCGATCGCGTAGGTACGCCCGAACATCGTCAGCTCCGGCTTCGGCACGAGGCCGGAGAAAGGCGGCGACTGCAGGAAGGAGCGGTACTCGGAGACGAAGGCGTCGGGCGTCTCGCTCAGCGTGAGCAGGGCGACGCCGGTCGGGTCGTTGACGTCGTCGTAGAGCGTGCCGGTGAGCCCCGCCTCCGCGAGTGCTCCGGCGAGCGAGCTCGTAGCCGCCGCGCCACCGTACGCGTGGAGCTGCATGTACAAGCGTCGGTCGAGCGAGGTCGCCTCTCCGTCGGCCGAACGGCCGTGCTCGGCGACGTCGACACCGGTGAGCTCGGTCTCCTCGGGACGGTCGTCGACCCGCGCCTTAGCCATCTACCTCTGGAGCCACGCCGCTGCATCCTTCGCGTGGTACGTGACGACGAGATCGGCGCCGGCGCGGCGAATCCCCGTGAGCGTCTCGAGGACCGCCGCGCGCTCGTCGAGCCAGCCGTTCGCAGCGGCCGCCTTCACCATCGCGTACTCGCCGCTGACGTTGTAGGCCGCGAGTGGGAGCTCCGGGAAGCGCTCCCGGACGGAGCGGACGACGTCGAGGTACCCGAGAGCAGGCTTGACCATGAGCGCGTCGGCACCCTCGTCGACATCGAGTGCGGCCTCGCGCAACGCCTCCCGTGCGTTCGCCGGGTCCATCTGGTGCGATCGGCGATCTCCGAATGCGGGCGCACCCTCAGCGGCTTCGCGGAAGGGCCCGTAGAAGGCGGACGCGTACTTCACCGCGTACGACAGGATGGCGACGCGCTGGAGCCCCTCCTCGTCGAGCGCGCCACGGATCGCCCCGACCATGCCGTCGATCATCCCGCTCGGCGCGACGACGTCCGCTCCCGCCTCGGCGTGCGAGACCGCGATTCGGCGCAGGACGTCGAGCGTCTCGTCGTTCGAGATGCCTCCCGCGTCGTCGAGAAGCCCGCAGTGGCCGTGATCCGTGTATTCGCAGAGACAGACGTCCGTCACGACGACGATGTCCGGGTGTGCGTCCTTGAGCGTGCCGATCGCCTGCTGGACGACCCCGTCGTCCGCGAAGCTCTCGAGTCCGTGCGGATCCTTCGTGGCCGGGATGCCGAAGAGTAGGACCGCCTTGATGCCGAGCGCTGCGACCTCACGCGCCTCCTCGCTGAGTCGATCGACGGAGAGCTGTTCGATCCCGGGCATCGACTCCACGGGCCGACGCATGCCCTCGCCGGCCACGACGAAGAGCGGGTAGACGAAGTCGCCCGGCTCGAGGGTCGTCTCGCGGACGAGGTCTCGCAGCGTCTCCGTTCGACGCAGCCGGCGCGGCCGCTTCGCCCCGGGCCCGACCCGCAGCGCCTCGAGCGCATCCGAGTGGAGCGAGCTCACGCCTTGTCCCCGAACTGGTCCACCAGAGCCCGAATGATGCCGTCGGCGGTCGTCTCGTCGGCGACGAGACCGACCTTGAGGCCGACCTCGCGGGCGACCTTTGCGGTCTTCGGCCCGATGCACACAAGCATCGCGCCACCGCCTGCCCCGCCGGCCGCAGCCAGGCTGCGGCATGCCGATCCGCTCGCGAGCACGACCGCGTCCGCGATCCGGAGCGGGAGGATCCCCCACATCGGCGGCTCGACGAGGATCGTCCGGTACGCGACCACGGTCTCGACGTCGGCCCCTCTGCCGCGGAGCTCCTCGGCGAGATGTGCCTCGGCGATGTCGGCCTGGGGAAGGAGCACGCGCTTTCCCGCGATGTCGCCGAGACCTTCGGCGATGTCGTCCGAGGCGCGCTTCGCGACGAAGGCGGGCTCCACGCCGAGCTCCTGGATCGCCGCCGCCGTAACCGGGCCGACGGCTGCCACCTGGCTCCCAGCGAGACCGGCGAGCCCCTTCGCCACTGCCGCGACGCCGTTGACGCTCGTGAGCACGACCCAGTCGTAGCTCGCCATCGTGTCGATCGCGTCCTCGAGCGCACGGCCCTCCGCCGGCCGGATCTCGATCAGGGGGACGATCGTGACCTCGGCGCCGAGCCGCTCAAGCTCGTCCGCGAGTGACTTCGACTCGGGTCGCGTGACGACGATTCGTACACCGTAGAGCGGTTGGTTGATCATCGGACGCCCGCCAGTATGCGGTCTGCGCCGAGCGAAAGCGCCTCCTCCGCGAGGCGCTCGCCGATCTCGTGTGGCTTGCCCTCCCCGGTGACACGTACCACGTCGCTTCCATCGACCGACGCGACGAGGCCCTGGAGACGCACCTGGGGGGTCGTGACCGCGGTTGCCAGGGCTGCGACCGGTGCGGCACACCCTCCTCCGAGCGCACGCAGGAACGCGCGCTCCGCCGACGTCTCCGCTCGCGCAACGGCGTCGTCGAGCTGCGCGAGCAGGGCAAGCACGTCCTCGTCGTCCGCTCGGCACTGGATCGCGAGGGCGCCTTGGCCGGGCGCGGGAAGCATCGCCTCGTCGGAGAGCCACTCCGTCACGACACCCTCGAGCCCGAGCCGTCGAATCCCCGCAGCGGCGAGCACCGCGGCGTCGTACTCGCCCTCCGCGACCTTGCGGACACGCGTGTCCACGTTGCCGCGGATCGACCGGATCTCGAGGTCGGGCCTCAACGCCGCAAGCTGTGCGCTGCGACGGAGGCTGCTCGTGCCGACGACCGCGCCAGCGGGCAGGTCGGCCAGGGAGCCCACCGTCCGCGCGACGAGGCAGTCGCGCACGTCGTCCCTCGCGGTCACGGCGCCGACCGCGACGCCGGGCGCATCCTCCGTCGGCAGGTCCTTCAGGGAATGGACCGCGACGTCGATGTCGCCGTCGCGTAGCGCGCGCTCGAGCTCGGCGGTGAAGAGTCCCTTGCCGCCGATCGAAGGCAGCGGCTCGCCCGAGTCCTGCGTGCGGTCGCCGGTCGTGGAGATCACGCGAGTCGTGCACGCGAGCTCCTCGCGCGTAGCGACGAGGCGTGCGGCGACGAGCTCCGTCTGTGCGCGCGCGAGAGCAGAAGCCCGGGTGCCGAGTGTCACCGCCGCCGGAAGCGGCGGGACGCTCACTGATCGCGCGGAGCGGAGATACCGAACAGGTCGCGCACCGCCTCGGCGACCTCCTCGGCGTCACCCGCACCCGCACGCTCGCGCGCCCGCACGGTGGGATCGTGCAGGAGCTTCGTGACGAGCGAACGGGAGAGAAGCTCGACGCGCTCGGCGACGACGGGCTCGACGTCACCGAGGTCGCGCAGCGCGCGCTCGACCTCGCGTGCGCGGATCGACTCGGCGTTCCTGCGCAATTCAGTGAGCAGCGGCTCGACCTCGAGCTCGCGGTACCTGCGCACGAAGCTCGCGACCTCCTCGTCGACGATGTCCTCGACGTGCGGCACCTCGCGGAGCCGTGCGGCCATCGCCTCGTCGAGCCCGACGCGGAGATCGTCCACGTCGAAGAGCCGCACGCCGTCGACCTCGCCCGCCGCTCGGTCGACGTCTGCAGGGACAGCGAGATCGACGACGACGAGCCGTCGCTCCGCGCGTTCCCGCATCGCCTCGGCGACGATGCCGACCTCGACGACAGGCGCCTCGGACGAGGTCGCAGTGACGACGACGTCGGCGTCGGCGAACGCCAGCTCGAGCTCACTCAGCGAGCAGGCTCGTCCACCGAAACGGCGCGCGACCTCCATGGCCCGCTCCGTCGTTCGGTTTGCGATCGTCATGTCCGTCATCCCCCGGCCCTCCGCGACGGTGAGCGTCTGCGTCCCGACGCGCCCGGCTCCGACGACGAGGAGGCGCTTGTCGGACAGCTGGCCGAGGACGTCCTCGGCCAGCGCGAGGGCCATCGAGCTGGCAGTCGCGGGATTCGCGCCGATCGCCGTCTCGGAACGAGCCCGCCTCCCGGCAGAGACCGACGACCGGGCGAGCAGATCGAGCACCGGCCCGACCGAGCCGCCCGCGCGCGCCTCTTCGAACGCGTTGCCGACCTGGCCGAGGATCTCCGCCTCGCCGAGCACGAGCGAGTCGAGCCCGGCAGCGACGCGGCCCAGATGGCGGGCGACGTCCTCTCCCGCATGGACGTACAGATGGTCGACCAGCAATCCGCGCGGGACGTCGTGAGCGGTTGCGAGCGTGTCGACGAGCTCGTCGCGTGCTTCCTCGAGCCCGACCGTGAGATGCGCGTAGAGCTCGACGCGGTAGCAGGTCTGCAGCACCGCGTGCTCGACGACCGCGGGGCAGCGCTCGACACCCAGGCCGAGCGAGCCGATGCGCTCCCGCAGCTCGACGGGTGCGGTGCGATGGCTCAGCCCGAGGCAGACGAGACGGTGCACGTCGAAGCGGACTCTACTCCGGTGTTCGTGTTCGAATGCATCCATGCGCGCGCTGGGGATCGACGTCGGGGGGACATTCACCGATGCCGTCTTCCTGTCCGACGGTCAGCTTCACGTGGCGAAGGTGCCGACGAGCTCTCGTCAGCACGAGTCGGTCGTCGCCGCCTCGCTGACTGCCGGCGCGGCCGAGGTCGAGCGCTTCACGCACGGCACGACGATCGCGACGAACGCGCTGCTCGAGCGGCGCGGCGCGCGCACCGCGCTCGTCACCAACGAGGGCTTCGAGCACGTTCTCCACCTGCGCCGACAGACGCGGGCGCACCTCTATCGGCCGTGCGTCGCACACCCACCCGCACTCGTGCCGCTCGAGCGCTGCGTCGGCGTGCGCGGGCGAACCGGCGCGATGGGCGAGCTCGTGCCGCTCGACCTCGACACGCTGCCCGACATCGACGCGGAGGCGATCGCAGTGTCGCTGCTCTTCTCGTTCCGCGACAGCCAGCCGGAGCGTGCGGTCGCCGCCGAGCTCCGGCGCCGCTACCCGGACGCGCACGTCGTCGCGTCGCACGAGGTCGCGCCGGAGTTCCGCGAGTACGAGCGCGCGTCCACGACCGCCGTGGACGCCTACCTCGGCCCTGTGCTCTCGCGCTACCTCGGCGCACTCGCAGGTGCCTGCGAGGCCGCAGGGCTCCCCGAGCCCCACGTGATGCGCTCGTCGGGCGGCCTCGCGACCCTGGAGGAAGCGGCTGCCCATGCGGCGTTCGCACTCCTTTCGGGCCCCGCGGCCGGAGTGGTCGGTGCGGCGAGGATCGCGGAGTTGGCCGGCTTTCCGAGCGCACTCTCCTTCGACATGGGCGGGACGTCGACGGACGTCTGCGCGATCGTCGACGGCGTTGCGCAGCGTGAGCACGAGCGGCTCGTCGGCGGCCTGCCCGTGCGCCTGCCGACGCTCGCCGTGCACACGGTGGGCGCAGGAGGCGGGTCGATCGTCTGGCTGGACGAGGGCGGCGCACTCCGCGTCGGGCCCGAGAGCGCCGGAGCGGAGCCCGGTCCGGCGTCGTACGGTCGCGGCGGCACGCGCGCGACGGTAACCGACGCGAACCTCCTCCTCGGTCGGCTGCCCGATGTCCTTCCGGGTGGCATCGAGCTCGACGTCGGGGCTGCCGAGCGCGCGCTCGACGGCGTCGATCCCGCCGCGGTGATCGACGTGGTCAACGCGGAGATGGTGCGTGCGCTGCGAGTCGTGTCCGTCGAGCAGGGACTCGATCCGCGCGACTTCGCGATCGTCGCCTTCGGCGGCGCAGGCCCGCTCCACGCATGCGCGCTGGCCGAGGAGCTCGACATGACGACCGTCCTCGTCCCCGCAGCCGCGGGGGTTCTGTCAGCACTCGGGCTGGTCGCGGCCGACGGCCGACGCGACTTCGTGCGCACGTACGTCCTGCCGCTGGGCGAGGCGGGCGAGCTCCCATCGGACGGCGAGGCCGACCTGCGCTACGCGGGGCAGTCGTTCGAGCTCACGGTCCCGCTCGGGCCACGGCTCGAGGAGCGCTTCCACGAGGCGCACGTCGCGCGCTACGGCTACGCGGACCCGACACGCGCGCTCGAGCTGGTAGCCGTCCGGACCGCGGAGATCGCACCGGCTCCACCCGTGTCCGTCGAAGGACCAACACTCCTCGCGCGCGGCCCGGAGGTGCTCGAGCTCGACGGATCGACCGCGTGGATCCCGGACGGTTGGGCGGGCGACACGGACTCGCACGGGACGCTCGTCCTGCGGAGGTCGCCGTGATCCCGGTCGAGCTTCAGGTGATCGGCGCTTCGCTGCGCGCGATCGCCGAGGAGATGGGCGCCGCACTCATTCGTTCCGCGTTCTCCGCGAACATCAAGGAGCGACGCGACTGCTCGACGGCCCTGTTCGACGAGCAAGGTCGGATGATCACGCAGGCGGAGCACATCCCCGTCCACCTGGGTGCGATGCCCGAGGCCGTCGCAGCGGTGATGGCCCACGATCCGAAGCGCGGGGAGCCGTGGATCCTCAACGACCCGTACGCAGGAGGCACCCACCTCCCCGACCTGACGATCGTGACGCGGACCGAGCTCGGCTTCGCAGTCACGCGCGCCCACCACGCGGACGTCGGCGGATCCGAGCCCGGGAGCCTTCCTCCCGAGTCGAGGACGCTCGCCGAGGAGGGGGTCGTCATACCGCCGACGCACATCGACGACTCGACGCTCGAGTCACTGGTGGCGCAGATGCGAAACGCCGACGAACGACGCGGCGACCTGCGAGCGCAGCTCGCCGCACACGGTCTTGCCGAGGCCCGCGTGGCGGAGCTGTGCGGACGCCGCGGACGCGACCGCGTCGCCGCAGCGATGGACGAACTGCTGGCCTACTCGGAGCGGGTCGTGCGCGCCGCGATCCGCGAGCTGCCGGACGGTCGCTACGAGGGAGCGGACGTGCTCGAGACGCGAGCCGGCCCGTTCGACATCCGCGCGGCCGTGACGATCGACGGCGACTCGGTGGACATCGACTTCGCCGGGACTGCGCCGCAGTACGACGGGAACCTGAACTGCCCGCTCGCCGTCACCCGCTCGGCGTGCTTCTACGTCGTACGCTGCCTGACGGCACCCGACCTGCCAGCGTCGGGAGGCGCGTTCGCGCCCGTGTCGGTTCGTGCGCCCGAAGGCTGCCTCGTCAATGCCCGCTCTCCCGCGGCCGTCGCGGCGGGGAACACGGAGACGTCGAGCCGCATCACGGACGTGGTCTTCGACGCCTTCTCCAAGGCGATCCCGGTGCCGGCCCAGGGTCAAGGCACGATGAACAACGTCGTCGTCGGGAACGACGGCTTCGCGTACTACGAGACGGTCGGCGGCGGCCAGGGCGCATGCCCGGACGCAGACGGACCGTCCGGCGTCCACGTCGCGATGTCGAACACGTTCAACACGCCCGCGGAGGCGCTGGAACTCTCCTATCCACTCCGCGTCGAGCGCTACGAGCTCCGCCCGGGCTCCGGCGGCCTAGGGCTGCATCGCGGCGGCGACGGGATCGTCCGCGAGCTGCGCATCCTCGAGCCGTGCCGGCTCTCGCTCCTCACTCAGCGGCGCGCGTTCGCCCCCCGCGGCGCGAACGGCGGTGCGGACGGCCTTCCCGGG
>Ga0163163_10001976_pt1 | contig 17334 bp, 13 predicted proteins | sample S65metaG_FD_119766 | JGI IMG/M metagenome (GOLD analysis project Ga0163163, IMG submission 119766) | Switchgrass rhizosphere microbial communities from Kellogg Biological Station, Michigan, USA - S6-5 metaG | ecosystem: Host-associated > Plants > Roots > Rhizosphere > Soil | place: USA... | reverse complement strand
TCCGCAGCGCCCCGGATCTGCTCTTCGCGCTTGGCCCACAGCCGCATCATCATCTTTCGTTCTTTCTCCAGGTCGGATTGCATATCGGAGAGTTTCTCGACGACGGCTTCAATGCGATGGCGGAATCGCGGTCCGGTCAGATAGTGATACACCATTTCCATCTTGGTCTGCTGGCCCTCGCCGGCCTGGCGTGCGGCAGTCAGATTAATCAGGTACTCGCGCAGAGCGATCGCGACAGGAATGGCGCATCGCGCCTCCGTGATCCAGACACCGTCCACAAAGCCGAAAGTTTCGATGCCTTTTGGAAGTGCCTGTGACACGATCAAAGCAACCTCGGCCTTCGCGCTTCTCTGATCTTCGCGGAGCTTGGGAAGCCAGGTTTCGCTCCAGTTTTTCGTTCGCTTCGATTCCCACAAAATCACACCGCAGGCCTGGCCCTGTGGGTTATGGATGCGATGTAGCACATCTCCGCCGAACTCGCCCTTGGGAACCGGCTCGATAATGTCTCTCGGGAATTTATCACGCAGGAGGGATTCCAGTTGGAGTTCCTGAGCCTCTCCCTGGAGTTGCTGGGATCCCTGTTCCGCTTTGCGCCTCAATTCTTCAATCTGACGCTGCATGGATGTGATCTGCTCTTCCTTCTCCAGGACTTTGAGTTTGAGCACCCCCTCCGCTTCCAGTCGGGCCTTGTCCCGAACGGCGGACAGGGATTCCTGAACCTTTGTTTCAATGGTGAGTTCCATCTCCCGCCGGGCATCATCGAGTTCCCGCTGCTTGCGGATCAAGTCCGCCTGGGCGGTCTGCGCTTCGCCCAATTTGATATCGCGCTCTTTAAGAACCTCGTGCAGGCTGGCCAATTCCTTCGCCTTCTGTTCGAGGTCTGTCGTCAGTACAAGTCGTGCGTTCCTGCGTTCTTCCGCGGCAATCTTTTCTCGCTCCGGCTTTAGTCTTGCCAGAACCTGCTCGTCGATGGATTGCTTTTCTTTAAGGAGTGCGGCCTGCTGTTCGCGAATTGCAGTTTCCCGTTTTGCAAAATCTGTTTCTTTCTGGGAGATTGCTTTCTCGTACTGCTGCCGCGTCGCTTCGATGAGCGGCGCCGCAAGCGACTCGTTCAGTTTGATCTCTATCCTGCAACTGGGACAGGTGATTGTTGGTTCGTTCATGGCTTTGGCTCGAATGGTAACTACCATTCTCACATCGACGAGGACAGGGCTGGTCCTGCGGAAAGTTCTGAATGAATTGGAATGAGTGCCATTGCCCCTCCTGGACAGGAGGGGTGGCTGTGCCAAAAGAAAATATTGCGAAGCAACCACTGTCGGCACAGACGGGGTGGTTGTTCAAATGTTATGTTCGAGTTTGAACAACCACCCCGTCCGCTCCTTTTTGAGGCTTCGCGACTATTTTTTCATGTCGCGGCCACCCCTCCTGTCCAGGAGGGGCAATGGCACTCATTTCAATTCATTCACAGAATGCTCAGGCCTTTGCGAATTTTACGGCATACACCGGCGGGAGATTTGATGAGACTTCCTTCCACGAGTCGCCACCGTCTTCACTGATCCACACGGATCCTGTTGTCGAGCCGAAGACGAGCCGGTCGCCGGTTTCATCGACATCGAGCGCATGGCGGTAGACGAGATCGTACGCATATCTTTGAGGCAGGCCCTTCCGCAGAGTTTCAAATGTCTTTCCCCCATCGCGGGTTCGATTGACAACCACGCAGCCGTCCGTGGGGCAGCGCTTCTCATCTTTCGTCGATGGTACGAACCATGCCGTGTTCGGATCCTTCGGATGCACGGCCACGGGAAAGCCAAATACCGACGGCTTCACATCCTTGATCTCCGACCACGTTGCGGCACCATCGGTGGATTTGAAAATTCCATTGTGATGTTGTACCCAGAATTTTTCCGGATCCGCTGCGCACTGCACGAGACAGTGGACGTCCTGTGTGTTGGGGTCCTGGGTCTGTCCTTCAGGGACATAGTCGGAGCGAATCCCTCCGCCCGTGACCTTCCAGGTTTTTCCGCCGTCGCGTGTAATCCAAACTCCACCACTGGATATACCAATGCTGACGTGTTTCGAGTCGCGTGGATCCACGCAAATGGAATGGATGCCGGGCCACTCCGCGCCATTGGGGCCCCAGAGTTCGCGCATCGGATCGTCCCACAGCGATCGGACCAGTTCCCAGGAGTCGCCGTTGTTTTCCGACTTGAAGAGGCCCCCCGGCATCGTTCCACACCAGACGACTCCGGGCTCATCGGGACCACCCGGCGCAATCGCCCACACGAGCTTCAGCGCCCAATCGAGCGGCTTGTTGAAGAATGGTACGGTTTTCGGAACGTAACCTTCCGGCATCGGAGGATACTGGGGCGTCGTGCTTTCTTTCCACGTCCTGCCGCCATTCCGGGACCGTTGCATTTTGACGCCAAAGTGGCCGTGGTTCAGCGTAGCGAGAAGGTCCCCATTCCGAGGGTCGGCCATCATGACGGTAACGTTGTCACCGACAAATGCCGCCTTCTTGATGGTCCATCGCGAGGTTCCTCTCGCTACGGTGAAAAGACCCTTTCTCGTCGAAATGTAACAGCGATCGCTCATAGTTCTTCCCTGACCTTTCTTAACAACTCGTAATCAATCTTAACCGCCCGATAATGACTGAATCACGTCGATGACGGAGCCCGGTTGCACACTATCGCTGAGCCTGTCGCGATCGCGCGCCATTTCACCGTCGATGAAGACCACCATATGTTGCCGGATCTTGCCCTGCTCGTCGAGCACATAGCCACGAGCTCTTTCGTTTTCGCGAAAGTAATCGTCCAGCACGGCACGCAGGTTTGAACCGGCGGCTTCGCGCGTCGGACAGGGCACATGACGCTGGATGTTTTGTGTGAAACGTACGGTAGCCATAAACTCCAGTGATTCTAACGGCAAAGGTTTTCCCGCCGCAATCGCCCAAATTTTAGATATCCTCCTGCCACTATGAAACGAACAATTTCACTTTTTGTGTGTGCGACGGTCTGCACCTCGCTGCTGGCGGGCGTTGTCACTTATGCGCAACAGGCTGCCAATGCGTTGGGCGACGGTCCCTGGAACTACACGACATCGGAGCGGAACACAAAGATCCGTGTATCGGTTGTGACGAAGGGTCTTTCGCATCCATGGAGCATCCTGTGGCTTCCCGACGGGAACATGCTCGTGACCGAACGTCAGGGGCGATTGCGGATCATCCGCAATGGCGTACTCGATCCTCAACCCGTTGCCGGAGTTCCCCAGGTTCAGTCCGGCGGTACCAGCGGCTTGCTCGATATCGCGCTTCATCCGAAATACGCGACCAATGGCCTGGTCTACATGACGTACAACAAGCAGGGACAGGGAAAGAAGCAGGACGGAACCACCGGCATGGTGTACACCACCGCCCTGGCGCGAGGCCGATTTGACGGCAAGGCGCTGGTGGACGTGAAGGAGATCTTCATTGCGGAGCCGTGGGCCGATCTTTCCGGCGGTGACGCGTCGCGAATTGTTTTCGCTCCAGACGGAACGCTGTTCATGAGCTCGTCGCATCATCGGGATGAGAAAGGGCCTCAGGATCCCAATCAGGACATCGGCAAGATTCTCCGGCTGAATGACGATGGGAGCATTCCCAAAGACAATCCATTTGTGGGCAAGGCGGGATACCGTCCTGAAATTTATTCCATCGGACACCGCACCGTGCTGGGCCTGGCATTTCATCCGACGACGGGCGCGCTGTGGGAAACGGAAAACGGGCCTCAGGGGGGCGATGAAGTGAACGTCATCCAGGCGGGTAAGAATTATGGCTGGCCGCTGGTGACGTATGGTCACGATTACGACGGCACGCCCCTGAATGAACGTGGTGTGCCTCCAAACACGGTATTGCCGAAGGTGTTCTGGGTTCCGTCGATCACGACTTCAGGTCTGGCGTTTTACTCCGGCGACCGGATCCCGGCGTGGAAAGGGAATCTCTTTGTGGGCTCCATGACGGTGGGCCGCATTGGAGGAACGGGGCATCTGGAGCGAATCGTATTCAATGACAAGGGTGAACAACGGCGGGAGTCCTTGTTGGTCGACCTTCATCAGCGAATTCGCGATGTCCGGCAGGGACCGGATGGATTGCTATACCTGCTGACGGATGAAGAAGCAGGAGCCGTGCTGAAGATTGAGCCGGCGCAGTAACCTGCTTGATTTATTGTAGGGGCGGTCTATGACCGCCCAAGGTCTTTCATGGTGAGACATCGCGGGCGGTCATAGACCGCCCCTACAGTCGTCCTACACCCCCGCTGCTTTTAACGCAGCGAGTACCCGCGCATCACGGAACGGAACCCGCCGCAGCCGCACGCCGGTCGCATCGAAGATTGCGTTGGCAACCGCGGCCATCAGCGGTTTATGCGCCGTCTCACCAGCGCCGTACTGCGGAAGATCGGCCCGCCTGGGATTCGGATCCCCATTCACAATGACAACGTCGATTTGTGCGGGAGTGTCCGTATGCGTGAGAGTAGGATGGGTCACCCAATCCACGCTTGTGACTTTCTCCGCATCAAACTGGACTTCTTCGTAGAGCGCGCGGCTCAAGGCGTGCAGCATTGCATTTTCGACGGTGCGTCGAAGTCCTTCCGGATTGATTACCAGTCCGCAGTCATGAGCGCAAACCAATCGCTTCACCCACACGTGGCCCGTCTGTCGATTCACTTCGACTTCGGCGACCTGAGCGACGACGGTCTGGCTCCTGAAGGTATATGCGAACCCGCGGCCCGTCAGAATGTTTCCCGTGGATCGCGATTTCGCCTGCGGTGACGGTCGCGTATCCCATCCAAATTTTTCCGCAGCCGCTTTGACGACCGCAATGGAACGCGCGCGTTTGAATCCCGTGTCGTCGGCGGTACTGGCGGTAAGGAGCTTCATCCGGAATGCGACCGGGTCTGCATTCGCCGCCGCCGCGAGTTCGTCGATGAACGATTCGGACGCGAACGTGATCTGCGGCCCGTTGGGATCTCGCAGGTTTCCCGTGCGAAGCGGAGTCTCGTAAATCAGAGGCATGCTCACGACCTGCGACGCGGTCTTTCGATTCGGAATTGCGTACATCTCATTCGGTCCGCCCGCGCTGCCTGGATCCGGTCGCGTCGGCCGAGTTCCCATCAGCTGAGCAATGAGTACCGTACCGGGTACGTTATAGCCGAGGTGATTGTAGTCCGCCGATTGCGCGTTGTACTCAAATGCAGCAAGGTTGCCGGCCGGATCCAGCGCTCCGCGCAACTTGAAAGCAAATGCCGGCCCTTTTGTATCCCAGGCCGTTTCTTCATTTCTCATCCACTGCATGCGAACCGGCCGGCCAATTTCCTTTGCAATGTAAGCCGCCTCGAAGCCGGCATCGTCGGCTGCCGTTCGACCGTATGCCTGAGGGCCTTCCATCCAGACCACACGCACTTTATCCCGGGGCATTCCCAGAAAATCCGCAACGCCGTTGCGCATGCCATAAGACTTCATATCGTTCGTATAGATCGTCATCTGGCCATTGGATGGGTCGGCGGTTGCATGGGCCGGTCCGATGGCAGTGTGTCCCTGGAACGGAACGTCGTACTCCGCTTCGATGACTTTGGCCGCACTTGAGAATGCATCATCCGGGTTTCCGGCGATGGCAGGATTCCCGCCGGAAGTTGGCGTTGCCGCCCGCATGAACTTGAAGAGATTTTCAGAAGTGGGGAAGGGCGCGGTCGCCGGTTTCTCCCAGTTCACCTTGAGCTGCCGGGCGGCATTGATCGCCTGTTCTTCACGTTCGCAAACGACGGCGATATAGTTCCCTTTGCTGACAACCTTGACGAATCCGGGAAGAATTCGAACGGATGTTTCGTCGAAGCTGATCAGCTTCGCGCCCGCAAATGGCGGCTTCACGTTTCGAGCGTGAACCATGCCGGACAATTTCATATCGACGGCCCATTTCAGAGACCCATCGACTTTGGCAGGAATGTCGTACCGCTGTGGGGACTGACCGACGATCTTCAGGTCCTGCACGGCCTTCATCTTCGCAACACCCGTCGTCGCATCGATATTATTTCCTGTCAGCACGACATTGAATTTTTTCCCGCCGATCAGTTCGCCGTAAGTGACGCGCTGAGCCGGATTGGATTTCACCGTGATCACCGCGGCACTGACAGCCAGTTGATCCACCGGAGTGTTGAAGCGGGTGGACGCCATTTCCAGGAGTACGCGGCGGGCTTCGGCGGCCACGCGACGCATGGGTAATCCGTCTGTCTGAATGGCATCGGATCCACCGGAGCCGCCCTGATCGACGGTGACATCGGTGCTGCCCATGACGCAGGTGGTCTTGTCGTACGCGATATCGAGTTCATCCGCCATCATCTGACGGAATGCCGTTCCCGTGCCCTGGCCGCAATCGGTTTTGCCGACATAGAATGTCGCGGTGTTGTTTTCGTGAATGATGATCCACGAATCGAGTTTCCTGAAGTCGAGATCCGGATAGAGACCGGCTGCCTGAGAGGCCTGAGCCGCTTGTCCGGCCTGGCCGGCTGCCCCTGCTGCACTGAGCGCAGCGGTTCCTGCTGCGCTGAAGCTCACGATAAGCATTCCGGATTGTTTGAGAAAATCGCGGCGTTGGATGCTCATGCGCCCACCTTTCCGGTGGCCACGCGTTTGATCGCGGCCTGAATGCGGTAGTACGTCATGCAACGGCACAATGTCCGCGCCATTCCATCGCGGATCTGGGCGTCGGTGGGCTTTGGATTCTTGTCCAGCAGGGCTTTCGCGGTCATGATCTGCCCGTTCTGACAAAAGCCGCACGCCGGAACCTGTTCGTCGATCCATGCCTGCTGCAGGGGATGCAGCTTGCCGTCTTTGGAAATTCCTTCGAGAGTCGTGATTTCGCCCTTCACATTCGACGTGGGTGTAACGCACGAACGCGTGGCCACGCCATCAATGATCACCGTGCACGCCCCGCATTGGCCAAGCCCGCAACCAAACCGCGGTCCCTGCAGGTCAAGATCGTTGCGCAGGATGTACAGCAGTGGGGTCGAAGGCTCGATATTGACGGTGTGGTTCTTGCCGTTCACCTTCAGTGTGACATTGCTCATCGCCGGTTCTCCTTTTTGATTCGGTTGCTAGTCTAGTTGCGCCCATCCGCCGCGACAAGTTTTTTGAGGGTTGAGAGCCATCAAGCTGCGCCAGCCGTCGTAGAGGCGGTCTATGACCGCCCACGATGTCTCGCCTTGAAGTCAATTGGGCGGTCATAGACCGCCCCTACAGCTACAGCTTTGCTCCTGCCTGATCCCGTCTGTCTCCGCATTTAGATCCGACAAATTTGTAATATCTCCTTGACGTCGTGATCGGGCTCCCGTAAAAGAAAGCGCACCTTGGTCCAACGACGCACTGAGGTTATCGACAAGACCAATGGAGGTTGGATTATGATTCGCGCACGACACGTCGCAGGGACTTCGCTCCTGTTTTTCGGAACCGGATTATCCGCATTTGCCCAGGCTGCGGAAGGTTCTCCCGTCAAGATCGATTCCGGTGATACCGCCTGGGTGCTGACCTCAGCGGCACTTGTCCTCATGATGACCATTCCCGGCCTGGCCTTCTTCTATGGCGGTCTTGTCCGCGTCAAGAATGTGCTGGCCACGCTCATGCAGAGTTTCTTCATGGTCGGGATCATCACGCTGCAATGGGTGCTGATCGGATACAGCCTGGGCTTTGCCCCGGGCAGCAGTCTGCTGGGCAGCCTGGACTGGCTGGGACTTCAAGGCGTCGGGCTCACGCCAAACGCGGACTATGCAGCGACAATACCGCACCAGGCATTCATGATTTTCCAGATGATGTTTGCCGTGATAACACCGGCTTTGATGACGGGCGCGTTTGCCGAACGGATGAAGTTCTCCGCGTTCGTCGTGTTCTCACTGGTGTGGGCCACAGTGATTTACGATCCGCTGGCCCACTGGGTGTGGGGAACCGGCGGCTGGCTGCGAACTTTGGGCGCTCTCGATTTTGCCGGTGGCACGGTGGTGCATATCAGTTCCGGCGTGTCGGCTCTGGTGGCGATCCTGATTATCGGCAAGAGGACGGGCTTCGGAAAGATACCAACGGTCCCTCACAATCTTCCGTTTGCCGTTCTGGGCGCGGCGCTGCTGTGGGTGGGCTGGTTCGGATTCAACGCGGGATCCGCGCTGGGAGCCAACGGACTGGCAACGAACGCGTTCGTCGTGACGCATATCGCAGCGGCCTGCGCAACGCTTGGATGGGTTCTGGCGGAGTGGATGTTTTCGGGTAAACCCACGATACTCGGAGCCGCTTCCGGTGCTGTTGCGGGTCTTGTTGCCATCACGCCGGGATCGGGATTTGTCAGTCCGATGTCCGCGATCGCCATCGGTCTTGGTGGCGGAGTGATTTGCTTTACCGCGGTCATGTTGAAATCCCGCTTCGGGTACGACGATTCGCTGGATGTTGTCGGTGTTCACGGTGTCGGAGGAATATTCGGTGCTCTCGCAACGGGAGTGTTTGCATCGAAGGCAATCAATGCGGCCGGAGCGGACGGTCTGATCTATGGAAATGTGGGATTACTGAAAGCTCAGTTCATCGCCGTGGGAGCGACGATCGCGTTTGCGGTCGTGGGAACCGCGGTGATCCTTTTCGTCATCAAGGCCGTGATGGGGCTTCGCGTGACCGAAGACGAGGAGCGTCTTGGTCTGGACCTGAGTCAACACAGCGAAAGCGCGTACAGCCTGACGCAGGACTTCGATGAGAGCGTGGTTCGCGGACAACGCCACTAGGCTCGTTCGATGTGCGCAACGCTTGAAGTACGGCCAGGGTTATGGGCAGATCATTCTTGATTGTTCCGCCCCTGCTCGACCCGTCCTCAATCAAAATGAGCCTCTACGCCGTTTGTTCTGGCGAATGTGGTATGTTTTGCCTCAATGCCTTTCCGCCTCAAAGTCTTGCTCATTATTTTTCTGACTGCATTGTTGCATCTGGATGTTTATCCGTATGCCAGGCAGCAAGGTGGTGGGGGCCGCGATCCGAAGGATCCCGCGCAGAATGTACAAATTCTCATGAACGTCTTGCGAGACCCCTCGATATCCATCGAGTCCGCGTTGGAAGCAGGGCAGACTCTTCTGGAAATCTGGCGCGTTCATGCAAGTGAACCCGACAGCGCTGTCAATCTCGCCATAAGAAATCAGGAGAAATTTCTGGAAGGGGTTCTTGAATCAAGCAACTCAAGAAGGGTTCGCAACACGATCGCTCTGATCCTTTATGGAATAGATACGCCGGAAGCCCGCGCCGCTAATTTGAAAAGAGGGGAACGCGAGGATGCGGAGCGAAAGGCAGTGGATGCCGCCAGGAAGATCCGCGAGACGACACCACAGTTGCGTGAACAAGTGCTCGCGGCAGTCCGCCTGCAAACGGAACTGGATGTTGAGGATCTTTCATTTTCGTCCTTTGCGAATGTATTGCCGAACGACGAATCGTTTGTTATGACAATTCATGAAAACAGGAATGCTCAACTCGTTGAGCTCTGGTTCAGGCAGGGCGATCGGTATAATTTTCTTCGCAGCGTGCCGGTTGAGGATCGAAGTACAGCCTCCTTAGGTCCAGCCAAGGTATTCACTTTTGGAGGAGAGAAGTTCCTGCTTTTGCCGGTGATATTCAGCGGCACAGGCCTTCTCCATGAGGACCACATCTACCATCTCGACCGCGCGGCACACACGCTCCAGGATGTTGCATTGGACTTTGTGCCTGCGGACTACAAGCTGGGGGCCAATGAAAGCCCGCGGAGGGGGCCGTTTGTCACCTATGACGACGATAATATTTCCTTCTTCTTTCCTGTCTGGTGCGACCATTGCTCGGACGGCGTTTCGGGCAACTACGTTATCGAGAGAAATATCGACCGCAAGTGGACCATGCGGCCAGCGCGAGTAGTTCGCGGACCGATTACCTCTCAGTAGCAGAAGAATTCGTCGCATCTGAATCTTCATCGCGATGAAGATCTTCAATGTTCCCGAAAACGGAGACAGATTCAGGAGGAGATTCGGTGACGGCTGTACTTGAAAAAACTGTAGTTTCGCAGCAACAATGGCGACCTCGCCGAGTTTGTGTACATGCTCGTTCGACACGATATCGGGGAAGAACGATGAGGATCTCTTCAGTATTGCTCCTGGTTGCGCTGGCGGCGCCGTTCGCGTTGACCGGGCAGGGTGCTCGTGGACAAACACCGGCTGCCACACCTCAAGTCACGACCACGTTGCTGGGCGGCGATGTTTATGGCATTGACGGGCAGGGTGGACGCGCCGCCGCTCTTGTAGGGCCCGACGGGATTTTTCTGGTGGATGCGCAATCGGCGGCGATAACCGATCGCATTGTCGCTGCGCTGAAGACGCTGTCTCCTGCGCCAATCCGATTTCTCGTGAATACCCACGTGCACGCCGATCACACCGGAGGCAACGAGAACTTCGCGAAGCTGGGCGTGACAATCCTGGGCCGACCCCGGCTGCTCGCACAACTCGTGACTCCTCAGCCTGCGCCGAATGGACAGACACCGGCGCCATCTCCCGCCGCGGCGCTGCCGATCATTCTCTTTGACAGTCCATTAACCGTAAATCTCAACGGCGAGACGATTCAGATGATCCCGCTCGAACCCGCGCACACCGACGGCGACAGCGCGGTGAAGTTTGTTAAAGGCGATGTCCTGATGACTGGAGATGTTTTCCGGTCAGAGGGTTTTCCCGCAGCCGCAATCACGAATGGCGGATCTGTGCTGGGACTGATCCGGGCGCTGGACATTCTGATCGCAAATTCCGGCCCCGCCACAAGAGTCGTGCCCGGCCACGGGCCGGTGGCCGACCGTGCGGCACTTGTTTTCCATCGCGACATGGCCGTGACCGTTCGCGACCGAGTAAGGCAAGCCATTCGAGAAGGGAAAACGCTTGAACAGGTTCGCGCCGCAAAGCCGACAGCCGACTTCGAAGCTCGCGTCGGCGGGCCCGCCAACTTTATCAACGGCTTCATTGATGCATTGTACGACGAACTCAGCAAGCAAGGACGTTAGGGTCGCCGACAACTTCAATCGATTCGACGGACGGTGAGATTCATTCCGAACGGTGTTATCGAGAAAGATGATTGGCGAACTCAATGAGAGTCAGATCGATTTCGCCCTTCGGGTTATGTGTAAAAACGAGATTTTTGCTATCCGGTGATATGGTCAGGGAATTCACAGGACCAGTGACGCTTCGGGGTGCAACGTCAAGTGTCGTCTTCGTGGCGTACTTGTAATATCGCAGGCCAATGTAGTTATCGAACCGATCCTTGGCGGTGTAGTACACGCCGTCGGCGACGGGAACGAAATAAGCGATCGGTCCCTGGATATCCTCTACAAGCTGTTCATCCGGATTGTTAGCCACGTCACCTTTCCGGGACCGTGCGAACAGGCCACGCTGGCCATTCTTGATGTAGAGTATTCGTCCATCCAAAGTCTCTCTGGCTTCCTTGCCCTCAAACAACCGTTCCATCTCGATTTGCGTGTCGCCGAACGCGGGCACGCGAAACACACTCAATTGTGCGGTTCCGATCCGCCTCGAGCAGTATAAATACTTCCCATCGAGCGACCAGGTCGGGAGAATGCACCCGGGAGTTACGTGAGTCACCTGGCGAGGCTCAACCGAATCCTGTGTGTCCACGATGTAGATCTGAGGCTCGTCCTTCACCGTGGCATAGAATGCGACGTGTTGGTTATCGGGGGACCACCGGGGAACGGCGATCAGCTTGGCAGCCATCTTCGTCAGTGGTTTTGCGTTGGTGCCATCGGCATCTGCCATCCAGAGTTCCGAATTGCCGCCCTGTTTCCAGATGAAAACGACATGCTTGCCGTCATTGGAGTAGTCTGGATTGGCGCTGTCATTGCGGAAGCCAGATAGGAGCACTTTTGGTCCGCCCATTTCGCCCGCAGCCCGAAGTGGAATCTTCCAAATGCCCGTTTCCGGGACAATGTTCTGTGCGGTGACCAGGCGTGCAGTACCGGAGTCATCGTTCCCGGCAATCGCCAATCCCTGGAGTTGTGCGACGGAAACGTATATCTGCTGAAAGGCTGCGCCGGTCTCCCACTCCTGAATCCGCTGACCCTCGGCAAACAGCAGCCGCCTGTTGTCGGCCCAGACTGGAGTGTCCACTCGTCGCCCGGTTCCGGGCACTGTTACAGAATTACCTGAGGGTTGGTAATCGGTTCCGAGCTTCTGAACCAACAGGGACGAACTGCTTGGTGAGGACCAGCGCACGAACGCCAAAGAAGTCCCATCAGGAGAGAATGCGGGGGACGAGTCGCCGATAGTCCCATCCGGGGGTACGATGAGGCTTCGCACCTTTCCATCACCCAGCCGCATGAGGAACAGTGTGGATCTGCCGGTCTCGCGGGATGCTGAAGCAAACGCGATCTGCATGCCATCGGGCGTCCAGGCCAGCCAGCTGTGTGCTGGAATTTCAAGAATACGGATCTCGCGAATCTCACGTTCCGGACCGCCTTCGGCAGGAATGACGATGATCTTGCCGCCCATGGCTCCCTGCATTCGAACAAACGCGATTTGGTGTCCATCAGGGGACCAGGCAGGATAAAGGTCCTTGGTGTCGGAGATATTGTGTGTCAACCGACTGGGCTCCGCGTGAGCATCCAGCCGAGTTATATAGATGTCCCGGTGTCCTCCATTATCAGGTCCGCTCCAGGAGAAGGCGACCCTGCCGTCGACGGAAACCGATGGCGTCGTTTCGTCTCCCGGATTCGTCGAAATCGGGGTGACGCTCGAGACCGCCGGCCATCGTTGCGCAGGCGTTTCGGCGTGGTGGAAGAACCACAATGCCGCCGCCGCAACTCCGAGCGTTCCGACCGCGACAGCCAGGGCAATGGGCCAGCGCCGCTCCGCGCGTCCCAGCTCCAAAAGCTCCTGGTGAACCGCAGCCGCACTTTGCGGACGGCGTGCCGGGTCTTTCTCGAGCAGTTGAAGAATGAGCTTATTCCATCGCGAGGCGTACTTTGATCCAGCCCGGCAAGGCGGCTCGATGATGGCATTCGATCCGCTGATCAGCATGCTGCCCAGAGACGCGCCCGGAAAAGGACGCCTGCCGGACAGCATCTCGTACAACACCAATCCGAGGGAGAACAGATCCGCGGAAGTATCCGCATCGCGGCCTTCGGCCTGTTCCGGCGCCATGTATGCCGGTGTGCCCATAATCACATTTGTCATCGTGAGGCCTGGCTCGGCGGCCATCCTGGCGAGACCGAAATCCAGAACCTTAACGCCATGTCGCGTGATCATGATGTTTCCGGGTTTCAGGTCGCGATGCACCACACCTTTCGCGTGCGCTTCGACGAGCGCACTTGCGATCTGCGCCCCATAGCGGGCCACCGTTTCAGAAGCCAATGGACCGTCCTTCACTTCATTGCTCAGCGTGGACCCTTCGATCAATTCCATCACCAGGTAGTTCGGGCCAATGTCGTAGAGCGTGCAAATGTGCGGATGATTCAGGGCGGAGATGGCTCTCGCTTCGCGCTGGAAGCGTTCACTATAGCGTGCCGTTGAAACCTTCAAGGCGACTGGGCGGCCCAATCGGGTATCTGTGGCTCGGTATACGGTTCCCATCCCGCCGGCGCCCAGCGTGCCTTCAATGCGGTAGGGACCCAACTGCCGTTCGTCGTCGGATTTGGTTACGGTCGAATCGTCCATAGGAATGAAATTGTCGCGATTATATCTAAATCCATGACCCCCTAAACATTGTGTAGGCTCCGGATGCGCCTACAGCATTTCCCATGAGCCTGCACGCTGGCGCAGTTTCCTGCTCCCAGTTCGTTCGAAGACCGTCGCCGACAACTTCAATCAATTCGACGGACGTTGAGATTCTCTCCGCTTCGACTGTAATTCAGACCCGTGACGCGACCCTGTGCATTGGTCACGAAAGTCATCTGCGCATCGATCAGTTTTGCAAAGAAGCTCTTCTCGCTTTCCGGATAGAAAACGATTTTTGCGTCACCCACGCCTTGCAGATACAGGTGACCGCCCATGCTGCTGATGGCTGCCGGCTGTCCGGAAGGGAACTCGTAACGTCCCGCGTAGCGCTGAAGGACCGAGCCATCGAGAGGAATTTCCTTTCGAGCTTTCGCCGGTGTGAGGTCTTTCTCTTCAAGAAGGGGAGAGCCTGGGCTGAGCAGATGAAACCCAATGTCATCGATTCCGGCGCCAAGCCCGCTGTTCGACAGAACCACGACTCCGGTACGAACCGACGGTGCATATCCGATAAACGAGAGGTATCCGCCCGTGCCGCCGGAGTGATAGATGACGTCCACGCCGTCGCGGTTTTCGATAAACCAGCCTAGCGAGATGGACCGTCCGGAAACGGTGCGCCGCACCTCCGTCATGGCCTTCATCGCCGGAGCGAGCGATGTTGGGGTATAACCCAGATGCCCGGAAAGAAAACTCAACAGATCGTTCGCTGTGGAGCGAAGGCCGCCTGCGGCTTCCAGCGACGCCATATCCCAGTTGGGCGTTGGCTCCAGGCCATAGGCATGGCCGGGCGCCAGGCGCTGCTTCATCGTTGGTGTGAGGGACACGCCAGTGCTCTTCATTCCCAGCAATGCGTTGATGCGGGCCTGTACCAGCGATTCGTAGCTCTTTCCCGCACGAAGCGCGAGGGCCTGCCCCAGCAGGGCTTCTCCGAGATTCGAATACTCAAATCGTGCACCAACGGCGCGTTGAAGCTGATATTTCCCCAGGAACTCGTATAACTTTCCGACCGAATAGTCCGCGTAAGGATTCAGGGGATCCACGGAGTCGACGTTGAGCGGCATTCGAGGCAGGCCGGAAGTGTGTGTGGCCAGGTCATGTAATGTGATCTCTTCGCCATCGAGTTCCGGCACCTTTGTTCCAGGCGGCAGAAACTTCGCAACCGGATCCAGCAGTCCAACCTCTTTCCGTTCCACCATGTCGGCCAGCAGCAGGGATGTGAAGACTTTCGTGATTGAGCCGATTTCAAACACCGTATCGCCGTCTACCGGGCGCGTGTCGGAGGAAGCCCGATGTCCGTAGGCAATGACTCTGCGCCCCCCGGGCTCGATCACCCCGACGACAATTCCAACAGTCTGGCGGTATTTGTCGACGCGCTCGGCAAGAATGTTTCGAATTTCGGAATCCGAGAAGCCGGAGCGAGCGGTTTGCGCGTGCACACCTTGGAAAAGTATGGAGAGGATGAGAGCTGAAAGAAGAGTGATCCGCCGAAGCATTCTGGCCCCTCACTCTACCGCGAAATTTGGGGATGAACCCACATAAACATAACCTGGCAAATCAGAGTGATTGCCCCTCCTGGCCAGGAGGGGTGGCTGCGCCGAAGGCGCAGACGGGGTGGTCGATCAAGATTCCAAAAACGCGTCAAGATGGAGATCCATTCTGTGATTGAACCACCACCCCGGCGCTTCGCGCCACCCCTCCTGGCCAGGAGGGGCTATCGCACGTTCTACTGGATCTCGAACACGTGGTATATCGCTCCGCCGGGAATACGGTGTCCCAGAGCCACGCTGACGATTCGATTCAGCCAGTCGTATTTTTCGGCAGCGGTTTCAAACCTTGCGGTGACGCGCATGTAATACTCCGAAGGATTCACAGTGTCTCCGCGGGCAATTCGTTCCAGAACTTCCGCCGGTCCATGACGCACACCAAAATATCGCATTGCAATCAAGGCGCCGTCGTCGGTTTTCAGCACCAGACGCACGTTAATGGTAGTCGCTCCATCGGAGCGCAAGGATTGCCAGTCGCTACCGCCGGAAAGAATCGTTCCCCGCAGGCGCTCTCCCTCGAAACGGCCTCCGGCGATCTCTCCGATCCGCCGATCGTAACCGGGTGTGGCGCCGATGACGGAAGGCGGTTTGACTTCAATTTGAAAGTCGATCAGCGGACGATAGCGAAGTTCGGTGAGTTCTCGCGGCACCAGTGCGGATAGTGGTTGTGTACTCATCCCCGTTACTCTGTCACAGTCGATGGATCATCCCAAATGAAGATTCGAGTTCAAGCTAATCGCATTGACACGACCTGGAACTTGTACTAAAAACCTCCCGTACTTTTCCTCAGTCCTGCTCTCATTGCACTGCGCCGTTACAAGTGCCCGGAGGTCGCATGTACAGAACGATGATCGAGTGAGCGAACTTGCGACGTCGTGTCGATCAATACGGTGCGACGCTGGCAAGCTGGTTCGGTGTCAGCGATGCGGATCTTCCGGCAGTTTTTCCGAACATCAACAACTTTGGTGCCCGGAATCTGTTGTTCGTATAGGTCGCCGCCAACTGTCTAGTCGGAGATCCGGATGTTCCAGCCAGAGGAATTGAAAAAGAACGAACCGCTCCTGTGGTCTGTGGGCACCCGCACGCAAGTATGGGAGCTGTTTTGCTCATTTACGGAAGACTCAGAGCATCAGTTCGCGCCGTGTCCGAATCTGAAGGAATGAAAGAGATCGCAGAATCCGAACTCGCGCAAATCACTTTCGAGGGTTTCTCTGGGAAGAAGTTTGATGAAGGGTGGCGGTCTCTGAACGAAGGTCTGCTTCCCAAAGAGGTGTTCGACCTTTTCGGCAGAATGGCACCGTCTGAAATACGATCTGACAGCGATTCGAAGTGGGATCAGGACGGCTACAAATTTGCGTTCGCCAAAGGAAAGTTGAAGTCGTGGAGCAAGCCGGCGCCCTACGTATTCAAAGTGAACAAATAACCCTCGTGCTTAATGAAAGGCGATGACGGTTCGTCCGGCGCCGAGTCGGTTTGATCAAAAGATGAGCGGAATCGCTTTACAGCTGGAGCATTCAGTCGAGGCAGATGTCACTGCAGCATTTGCCTGGAAGTATCGTACCGACATCGCGAATTGGAACGATCCACCAGCCAGATTTGCCCTCGACGGTGCTTTTATCGCGGGCGCACGCGGGACAACGGAGTTGCCAGGACAACAACCTTTGCATTGGAAGGTCCGAGAGGTTCAACCGCCCGACTCGTTCGTTCTTGAAATGGAACTCGATAGAGCAATTCTCACATTTGAATGGCGCTTCGACGCGTCGTCTGCGCAGAGGACGCGGATGACGCAGAAAATTGTGTTGGCAGGTGAGAATGCGGCAGTATATGTGGAACAGATTAGAGCAGAATTCAGGCCTGGTCTGGCGGATGGCATGCGGAGGATCGCAGCAGACATGGCCGCCGCCCAGAGGCGCTCAACGAGTGTCGGCTAACACGAGCATTGAGCCGGCGCAGAATTCCCGAAGTCAAAAAACTCAAAGCGAAAGGGAATTACCATCGAATAAGGCTTGGCAACT
>Ga0163163_10001974_pt1 | contig 17348 bp, 16 predicted proteins | sample S65metaG_FD_119766 | JGI IMG/M metagenome (GOLD analysis project Ga0163163, IMG submission 119766) | Switchgrass rhizosphere microbial communities from Kellogg Biological Station, Michigan, USA - S6-5 metaG | ecosystem: Host-associated > Plants > Roots > Rhizosphere > Soil | place: USA... | reverse complement strand
TTTCCACTCAAATTGCATTTTGGTACTTTCCACATCGTTAAATTACGTAGTTGTACTATAGAATATTTGGCAGCTTTTTTTCAATTTGCACGCAAAAGCAACAATAAAAAAACATAATTATTCGTTTTTGACATAATTAATATCCCATGAAGAACCTCGACCCTAACACAGTAATTAAAGTGGCAATTGCCGATGACCACGCCCTTTTCCGCACTGGAGTAAAAACTTCTTTATCAGCGCGCAAGGACATTCAAATGGTGGCAGAAGCCGAAAATGGCATGCAACTACTTAATCTTCTCAAACACATTCAGCCCGATGTAGTTTTACTTGATATCCAAATGCCTATTATGGATGGGTTAACTACACTACCTGAAGTAAAAAGGCTGTACCCAAACATCAGGGTGATCATGCTTTCCATGCATAATGATCATTCAATGATCAGCCGCATGATGGAGATCGGTGCCAATTCCTACCTGACAAAGGATTCTGATTCAGAGACTATTTACCAGGCCATAAGAACGTGCTACCAGCAGGAGTTCTTTTTCAATGACCTTACGAATAAGGCATTGCTCAATGGTCTGCGCACGAAACGGACTGTCGAATCAAATACCCCACATGATGTTCAGTTGACGGAAAAGGAAATACTCATTTTGAGACTTATGTGCGATGAAAAGAGTACTAAAGAGATTGCTGATATTGTTGACCTCAGCCCGCGTACGGTGGAGGCTATACGTGATAAATTAAAAACAAAAACCGGCACTAAATCTATGGCTGGATTGGTGATGTATGCCGTAAAGGCCGGAATTGTGGAGCAACCTCATTAATCATATTTCATACTTACCTCTGATACCTAATGCCATCCCCAAAACGGATGGCTTTTTTTTTGCGACTACACTAAAGGAATAATGAATGACCTGCAATTGCCTTCTTGTTTGATTGGTTATATACGTCATGCAAGGTTTCTATTGCCAGCCTGCCTTCGATCCCCAGGTCAAGCGAGTAATTATTTACATACAGGTCAATATGCTGGCGCATTACATCTTCACTCATTTCCTGGGAATGTTGTTTCACATAATCGGCGATGACAGGATAATTTGAATAGGCAAAATCCAGACTTTGCTTTATCAAAGAATTTACCTTTCCAGCTGCAGCCCCCAACTTTCTTTTAATGGCGATAGCCCCTAACGGTATGGGCGCATTCATTTGTTGTTCCCAATATTCGCCAAGATCTCTTATTTTATAAAGGCCCTTTTGTTGATAGGTAAAGCGATTTTCGTGAATGATAACTCCAAGATCAATCTTTCCGCGTAGCACGGCCTCTTCAATAGATGAAAAAATCATAAACTTCTTCTTTAGTGCATTTGGATAAGCGAAGCTGAAAAGAAGATTGGCCGTCGTATGTAGACCAGGCAGGCCAATGATGAGATTTTCCATTTTTTGCTCCTGATCTTTGACTTCTGATTTCGATATTAATAAAGGTCCAACGCCTTTTCCCAACGCACTTCCTGAATTTAAAAGGAGATACTGATCAATCGATTGAAAAAAAGCAGGAAAGCTTAGCTTGGTAATGTCAAGCGTGGCTTGCAGAGCCCATTGGTTAAGAGTTTCTACATCTTGTAGAACAACCTCGAATTCAAATCCCGCTGTGTCAATTTTTTTATTGACCAATGCATCAAAGATGAAGGTGTCGTTTGGGCAGGGTGAAAAGCCGAGTGAAAGTTTCAAGTTTTTCGTTTTAATTTATTGTTTCTATCAGCCGTATCAACTCTTGATTCAGGTTAACGATCGATTTTTTCATGTCCCATTTTGTTTTGTCTCTTTCGGCTATATAATTCGAAATGCTGCGTAGTTGAATAAATGGGATTTTTTCCATCAGGCACGTATAATGCAACGCAGCTCCCTCCATCGATTCGATTGCTGGTTGAAAGGACTTCTCATAAAATTGTACTCTTTGCTTTGAGGTAGTTATTTCATTGACCGAGATGGCATTGACTTTTTTTAGCCTCAGTTTCTTTAAAGCTTCATTGTTGTTTTCAAGCCACCCTTTTTTAAAGGGAAACTGGTCGTGAGGAACAAGTTGCAAGTCAAACAGAGTTTTGAGTCTTTTTAATTCTATCACGCTTTGGTCAGCAATAGTTTCCTTTTTTACAGCGACTACAGCTCCCAGTGGAATTTGTTTGTTAAAAGATCCGGCTACACCCGCCTGTATCACCATACCGGGTCGTTTTAATTGTAATTGTTTTAGCAGGCGGTACGTGGTAGCCGTGAGACCTATGCCCGTGATAAGTATATCAATATTCTGAGTTTTTTTGGTATTCTTGTAGTACTCAAAAAAAGGTTCTATTTCTTTTGCCGTGGCAGCAATTAATAAAATATCCATACAATCTGGCCACAAAGTTATTGATTCACGATGAAGAACAGCTTTCACTTAACTTTGCCATTCATTTTTTACTATGGTTTATCTCACAAGAGCGGAGCATTTTAATGCTGCTCACAAACTTTACAACCCCTCATGGAGCAAAGAAAAAAATGATGAGGTTTTTGGAAAATGCGCCAATGACAACTGGCATGGACACAACTATGAATTGTTTGTCACAGTAAAAGGAGAGCCTGATCCTGACACAGGTTTTTTGGTCGATGCAAAAAAGCTGAGTACCACTATCAATCAGCATGTAATTGAGAAGCTTGATCACAGGAACCTGAATCTTGATGTTGATTTTATGCAGGGAAAAATGTGCAGCTCAGAGAACCTGGTCATAGAAATTTGGAACCAACTTCAACCAAATTTGCCGGCCAATGTTCAATTGCATTGTATAAAATTATATGAAACTCCCAGGATCTATGTTGAATATTTTGGGCGAAAATGATTTGTTGCAGCGAACTCTTTTGTGTTTTTTGCGTTATGATTGAAGTTTTATTGCCGATGAAGTGATACCGAGCTGAACTAAAATTTTGTAATTTAAAATATGGGAGAGAAAGTTTCAGTTTTCAGGAGAGAGCATTTTAATGCAGCTCATAGATTATATAACGATGCGTGGGATTATAGTAAAAATGAGATGGTGTTTGGCAAATGTGCCCTTCCCAACTACCATGGCCATAATTACGAAATGGAAGTAAAAGTCACAGGAGAGCCGGATAAGGAAACTGGATACGTGATTGATCTTAAACTATTATCTGACATTATCAGGAGAGAAGTTGTTCAACGGTTCGATCACAAAAATCTGAATCTTGATACCCAGGAATTCAAGAACCTGAACCCGACAGCAGAGAACATTGTCGTAGTTATTTATAAACTAATAAGACCATACATTGACAGTAGATTTGATTTGCAGATAAGATTGTATGAAACACCTAGAAACTTTGTTGAATACCCTGTTTAGATTTTTGATATTAAATGTTTTAGATTAAAAAAATAGTAGTCTCCATTGGTCGTAGAGGACAAGACACTGTGCATTAACCAATAACTATAAATTAAATAGATTTAATTATGTCATACAAAAAAGTCGAAGAGTACTGTGAGGACGATTTAGAAAAGATTGCGAAGAATAATAAGGATATCTTAAAGCTGATCGGTGAGGATCCGGAAAGGGAGGGTTTAATGAAAACTCCAGTTCGAGTAGCAAAGGCGCTGCAATTTATGACGCAAGGATATAAGTTGAATGCAAAAAAAATTCTTGACTCTGCAAGGTTTAAAGAAAGCGTCAGCGAAATGGTGATCGTAAAGGACATTGAACTGTATTCAATGTGCGAACATCACATGCTCCCTTTTTTTGGGAAGGCTCACATTGCCTATATTCCGAATGGTTACATTGTTGGACTTAGCAAACTTGCCCGCGTGGTCGATGTCTATGCAAGGCGACTACAAGTGCAGGAAAGAATGACTACCCAAATTTTAGGTGCAATACGGGAATCATTGCACCCACTAGGAGTTGCCGTGGTGATCGAAGCAAAACATTTGTGCATGATGATGCGCGGAGTGCAAAAACAAAATTCTGTTACAACTACTTCGGCGTTTGACGGCGAGCTGTTGAATAATCATATTACCCGCAATGAATTTTTGAAATTGATCGCCGCTGATCTTAGTTAACTGATAAACCAGGCTCGTTCCCTTGGTTTTTGAAATTATAATTTTGCCTAATAGTTGCTCAAACACTCTTATTTTTGAAACCTTAACGGGCGAATTATGAAGCATGCTTATGTCTTTCCGGGACAGGGATCACAGTTTCCGGGAATGGGAGTGGAGCATTACCAAAATAGTGTTTTTTCAAAAAAATTGTTTGAACAGGCAAACGAAATTCTGGGGTTTCGTATCTCTGATATTATGTTTCGGGGTACGGAGGATGACCTGAAGCAAACGAAAGTTACTCAGCCTGCCGTTTTCCTTCATTCTATTATCGCTTACAGAAGTATTGAGAATGCAAAACCAGATATGGTGGCGGGACACTCCCTTGGTGAATTTTCTGCACTGGTAGTTAATAGCACTTTGAGTTTTGAAGATGCCTTGAGTCTGGTTTCAGTGCGCGCAAAGGCAATGCAAAGGGCCTGCGAGCAAAATCCATCCACCATGGCGGCGGTGCTGGGCCTGGCTGATGAAAAAGTGGAAACGGTTTGTTCCGATGTACAAAAGGAGAGTGGAGAGGTCGTTGTCGCTGCCAATTACAATTGCCCCGGCCAATTGGTGATCAGTGGTTCCCTGCATGGTATTGAAATTGCCTGTGAAAGGATGAAAGCCGCTGGTGCCAAAAGAGCCGTTATCCTGCCGGTCGGGGGCGCCTTCCATTCGCCGTTGATGAAACCGGCACGTGAGGAACTACAAGCCGCAATTGAAAAAACGAGATTTCATACCCCGGTCTGTTCCGTTTATCAGAATTCGGTAGCAAAGGCAGTAATGGACGCAAGTGAGATTAAAGTAAACTTGATCGATCAGCTGACAAGCCCTGTGCGGTGGACACAAAGTGTGGAGGCTATGATCGAGGATGGGGCTTCAACTTTTACTGAAGCCGGCCCAGGCAAAGTGTTGCAAGGATTAATCGTCAAGATAAATAAGGAAATGACAGTTGAGGGGGTTAGCTGATATGTTGTAGCTATCCTAAGAACCACTATAATCTTTCGTTGCGTCGCACACTTGTGCTTCCCCAATTCTCTTCCGCATTCATGCTTTTAAACATAGATACTGCAGTTTATCCAGGTATCATCGAATTCAGCATTGTACTTTTTATAAAAATTGATAGCGGGTTCGTTCCAGTCAAGAACCTGCCAGATAATGCGGTTGAATTTCCTCTGTCTTGCCTCTTCGATCAGTTGATCAAATAATAATTTGCCAATACCTTTTCCACGCATTTCATTTGTGATGAGAATGTCTTCGAGATACATTGCCTGGCCCTTCCATGTGGAGTAGCGAATGTAGTAAAGAGCAAAGCCTGCGATCTTTTTATCTATTTCGGCAACGAAAGCCCACCAAACCGGGTGTTTACCAAAACCACTCTCGGTGAAATGATCCAGTGTAACAGTGACTTCATCAGGCGCCTTTTCATAAGTCGCTAATTCCTGCACCAATTCAAGTAATCTTGGACAATCATCTTTGACTGCCCTGCGAATGTTCGTCTTCATTTCTTTATTCTTTAAAATTCCACGTCGGTGGAAAAAAATAACCCTCAGTTGAGTATTAATTTTGCATTTTATATCCGGGTCCTTTCACAAATCTCCCCGGCTTAGCGTCAGTGTGTTCGCCATCCTTCAAAACTTGCACCCCGTTCACAAAAACGTGGATCATTCCTGAGGCATACTGGTGAGGCTTTGCAAATGTAGCATTGTCCCTCACTGTATTTGGATCAAATATTACGATATCAGCATAATTGCCAACTTTTAACTCACCACGTTTTTGAAGCTTCATGTTGGTCGCTGGTAATTTGGAAAGTTGATAAACCGCTTGCTGTAATGGAAGCACTTTTTCATCTCTCGAATATTTTCCGAGCACTCTTATAAAACTCCCATATGCTCTTGGATGTGGACTTGTTTTTAAAAATGCTCCTTCGGGGGCTTGGGATGATTCATCGGAACAAAAACTCATCCACGGAACGGCAACTTCTTTTTGCACGTTCAACGAGTCCATAGAAAAATAAGATACACCAATCCGTGTGCTGTCTTCGACAATTAAATTCATAGCCGTTTCTTCAGGAGAAGCGTTTCTCATTGTTGCCACTTCCTCTAAAGTCTTTCCAATGTATTTGCGAAGCGAATCGCGTTTGAAAGCCAGCAATAAAACTCCTCTTGCACCGCCGGCTCCGTAGTAAGTGTTCTCCCAGTCCTGTGCATTTGTATTCATTGCCTTCTTCATTTTTTCCCGAATGTCAGCTCTTTGCAATCGATGCCACAAGCTATCAAAACCTCCATCTTGCAATGAAGGCGGAAATGCTGCGGTAAGACCTGTTGCGCTTGCACGATAGGTATACATATCAGCGGTGATCGGTAATCCTTCTGCTCTTGCTCTGTCAATTTTTTTTATGAGACTGTCTACTTTCCACCAATTATCCTTTCCCGATGCCTTGAAATGGTAGATCTCCGCGGGAATATTTGCTTCTTTTGAAATGGTCATTAATTCATCAACGGCTTCAAATAATTTATTGCCTTCATTGCGGATGTGAGAAATGTACATGCCATTGTACCTCGACGCCTCTTTACATAATTCAACCAATTCATTGGTCTTTGCAAAAAAAGCCGGTGGATAAATGAGTGAAGAGCCAACACCCATAGCCCCTTCTTTCATTGCCGCACGAACTAATAACTTCATGCTATCCAGTTGTTCGGCTGTGGGATCCCGGTCATCTTCGCCAATTACATATTCACGGACTGTTGTAGCACCAACAAAAGAAGCGACGTTGCATGAAATTCCTTTTTTCTCCAGCCAATTCAAATACTCACCGAGCGTATTCCATTCTACATTGTATTTAATATCCGTTTGCCCTCTTTTCAATTGCTCCTTCATCTTTGCATTTAATGGCCCCATGCTTTCGCCCTCCCCCATCACTTCAAGAGTTACACCCTGGCGGAGTTCACTTTGTGAGCGGCCGTCTTCGATAAGTGATTCGTTAGACCAGCTCAGCATATTGATGAACCCTGGGGCAACCGCCATTCCCTTTGCATCGATCTCATTTTTTGCTGATTCTTTTGAAAGATCGCCGATAAATGCAATAGTATCTGCATTGAGAGCAATGTCGCCTTTATAAGCTTCGCCAGCATTGCCGTCATAGATCATTCCATTTCGAATGATCGTATCATATTTCGGTTTTTGCGTGCAAGAAAATATCACGAATAATAAAAGGATAGAAATAAGTTTTCTCATATTGGTGGCTTTTGTAAATGTGTGAATTTATCAAATGATTTGACAATAACAATCCGTATTATTTCAATGCTTGTTCAAGGTCGACAATAATATCCCGGACGTTTTCAATGCCTACGTTCATTCTTATCAATCCATCTGTGATACCGTACTTGTCTCTTTGCTCTTTCGGTATTCCTGCATGAGACATGGAAGCTGGATGAGAAAGCAACGTGTCACATGTGCCCAAAGAAACCGTTCTTAGACACATCTTTAGTTTATTCATAAAATCAATTCCCGCCCGCAAACCATTTTTTAATTCAAAACTTAGCATGCCACCAGGACGTCTCATTTGTTTCATCGCCACCTTATGATCCGGGTGCGATTCAAGTCCAACATAGTTTACCTTTCCAACCGCTTGATTCCTTTCTAAAAAATTGGCGACTTCCATTGCGTTTGTGCAATGACGTTCCAATCTTAACTCTAAAGTTTTTATCCCCTGTATCAGCAAAAAAGCATCAAAAGGATTAGCATTACCTCCAAGCAGCCGGTGCACCTTGGTCACGTGACCTTTCATAAATTGGATATCCCGCCCCAAAAGAATCCCACCAATTGCTGTCCCGTGTCCATTTAGAAATTTCGTGGTAGAGTGAACAATAAAATCCGCTCCGTATCGAAAAGGTTGTTGTAGAAAAGGAGTCGCAAATGTGTTATCACATGCAACGATGATGTTGTATTGTTTTGCCAGTTTACAAAGCTCATCAAGATCCACGCATTGAATAGTTGGATTGGCGGGAGTTTCAAGATAAAGCATTTTGATACCACCGGCTTTCATTGCCGACTCGGCCTTATTCAGATCTCTCAGGTCAATTATCTCCGCATGGATATTTAAAGGAGGTAAAATTTTCTGAAGTAGTTCATCGGTGCCCCCATATAGAGAAAAATGGGTGAGAATTTTATCGCCGGGTTTTAATGCCGCAATCATCAGCGTGGAAATTGCTGCCATACCGGAAGCGTGAAGTATTCCTTTTGCTTGTAAAGCGGACGCGTTTCGATCGGAAAGACCAAAAGTTTCGAGAGCCTCAATTTTCTGTTCGGCTTCTGATATGGTCGGATTTCCCCAACGGGAATAAATATATCCTTCTTCCTGCCCGCTAAACCTTCGCATACCTTGTTCCGCTGTATCGTACAGGTATGTACTGGAAGCATAGATGGGAACCTGGTGAGCATACATCGGATCCATTTTATGACCGCCGTGTACGGCCAGGGAGGTCCAACCTGAAATGGGGAAATCTTTATCCATAAATGAATTTTTCTGAGCGTGATTAGAAGAGAAACCTTAAAAAAATAATTTCAAAAGTAATCCTTTAGAAGAATCACAGTTTAAATTTTATCATTACAAAATCGATAATACGCCAATGGTTCTATTCTTTGGTATTTGCAACAAAGTTGTCTGTCCTGTTTGCTTTCGAAAGAAATTTTACGACTAAGAAGCCAAGGGAAGATTTCTTGCCGCTTGAATTGTTACTCTTAAAATCCACAATCATGAAATCGTTAATAAAAGTAGTCGCCTGTGTCTTTTTCGTCGAAATTATAATTTTCGTGTCCTGCAAAAAAGACTCTACCGGACTGGTGGATAACCACCTTCCGCCTGTTGCGAAGGCCGGGGCAGATACAAGCGTTAATATAACTTCATGCGCTTCTTCCAACTTTATAGGTCTGGATGGAAGTCATTCTTTTGATCCTGATTATGATATAGTTTCTTATCTCTGGACAAAAATTTCCGGGCCATCAACAGGTAACATTTTGAATTACACATCTGCAGTCGCAAGACTCGTAAACTTTTTACCAGGCCAGTATGCCCTTGAGCTAAAGGTCACAGATGCTGGAAGCCGGTCATCAAAAGATACAGTGAGGATCAACGTAACTGGTCCAGGCGAAGAATATGATTTAGACGTAACCATTAATACCGGTTATAGCTTCTACAATAACTACGAAGATTGTTATTATTATTATCCGTGCGCGTATTATGACATGCTTACCATACAGGCGAATTTTAATTTTCCTCCTATCGGAGAATTTAATTTTTACGCTTCTGAATTTGCGGACACTGCCATCGGCGGTCACAGTCAGGGTGCCAACATGAATCTTTACGCCGCTAATGGCAATAACCCCGGAGTATGGGGAGCTTCTTCCATTAGTTTTAAACATTTGATTGAACAGGGCGGCGGTTCATTTTCCGGGACATTCAAAGTAGATGGCGGATCGGCCCAGGATTGTAACCAAAGAATATTTGACAGCGTTCCTCCACTAGCCGTCACGGGTAACCTGGACACGACTACACATGCCATTAATATAAGAATCAAAGGAAAAACTTATTTCTGATATTGATAAAAATCAAGCGCTGTGATTGTGTTTATGTTTATGATATTTAAAATAACAACACTTCTATTACTGCTCGCAACACATCGCGAAAATATATTTGGCGGACCGACTGCTTTCGGCAATAAGATTCTCAATGGCGATACAATCGGAATCAAAAATGTTTTTTCGGTGACTTGTGCGGACGTCTCGATGCTGCCACCTGTTTTTCAAAAAGGATATGTAATGGTTTATCAACGGGAAGTGCCCGGCTCAATTGTATTGCTCGATGTTAAAGGGAATATAGTTTGGGCCTACGAATCGGCAGATGTTGGCTTTAAAGTGGTCCGGTTTACAAAAGACCATAATTTTCTCTGCATTACCGGAACAAAGGAAAATGAGTCAGGATACGGTAACGCTATATTGGAGCTTTCACTTCGTGGAGACACTTTGTTATATCTTAAGAAAGGACAAGGTGAATTTCAAGAAATGATCCATCACGAGATAATGCCGAATTCCATGAACCAGGTTGTTACCCTTTGCAGGGAGCAAAGAGTTTTTAATTTGGTCAGCAAGGGTGGATCTGCAAAGGATACTGTGAATGGGGATGGCATCCTGGTACTAGATAGGCGGGGACGCCGAATATGGAAATGGACCGTATTTGATGCTCTCGATCCGCTTTTAGATGACAATATTTTGAAGAATAAAAAAGATTGGATGCATGCCAATAGCATTGCGTTTGACAAAGACGGTAACTATCTCATCTCTTTTTACAACAATGGCCAAATTTGGAAAATAAATGCAACAAGTGGCGATGTCCTTTGGAAGTTTGGAAAGAACGGCGACTTTGAAATACCCGCCAATGCGGTCTTTGATCAGGCACACGCGGTGCATGTTACCGACAAAGGCTGGTTGATGTTTTTTGACAACGGAGCCAAGAACAGAATTTCCAGATCATTGGCTTTTACGCTGGACAAAACTTCAAAAACAGCACAGCCGGTCATAAATGTAAGGCTTCCCCCACCCTTATATACGGATAGAATGGGAAGCTCTTATTTAATAAACGATACCAGTTTATTAGTGTGTGCATCGAGGAGCAAAACTGTAGCACTTTCAAACCTGAATGGCAAATTTTTGTGGCTGCTCACAACCAATCGAATAACCAGTTATCGTGCTGAATTTATTGCTGGCGAGATGTTGAGACCCTATCTGAATAATCTATTTAACAAGACAACTAAAAAGTAGTTATTATGAGAACATTGAAAATAATTGCAGGTTGTTCGGCCACAATACTTATCCTTAGTTTTCTTTCTTTTAATTTATATCAAAATGTGTCGAAAGAAGAGATTTTGAAAATAGACCTGTCAGCAATACCAATGAATAAGTTTGGAGATGAAGTAAAATACGGAAGAGAGCTGATGTTAAATACTGCATACTTTATAGGGCCTGATGGCATTAAAGGAAAATATCTGGGAAACAAAATGAATTGTACCAATTGTCACCAGGATGCCGGAACGAAAGCATTTTCTTTCAATCTTATGCTTTCACACGAACAATACCCACAATACAGACCAAGGGAGGGCAAAGTGCTTACTCTGGCTGAAAGAATAAACAATTGCATCGTAAGACCACACAATGGAAAGCCGTTGCCACTTGATAGCAGGGAGATGGTTGCACTTCTTTCGTATTTGAAATGGATCAATGGGTTTGTTCAGCACAACAACGTTTTCAAAGGAGCAAAAAACCTGGAAATAATATTTCCGAGTAGAGCCGCAAGTTCTGAACGAGGTGGTAAGCTTTTTCAAATGCATTGTCAACGCTGTCACGGCACTGAGGGGGAGGGCAAATTGCAGCAAGACAATAAGGCCTACATCTATCCTCCCCTTTGGGGTCAAGATGCTTACCAGCCAGGTTCCAGTATGCATCGAATTATTAAACAGGCTCAATGGTTAAAAGCCAATATGCCTTTTGATAAAGCCAAATGGGATAAACCTTTTTTAACGGATGAAGAGGCCCTTGATATTGCCGCGTTTGTAAATGATGATAACATTCATCCAAGGCCAGATGTGAAAAGTTTCGACTATCCACATCGTGAAGAAAAAGCTATTGATTATGATCGCGGGCCGTTTGTAGATTCTTTTACCACTACTCAGCATAAGTTTGGACCTTATCAACCTATCATTGCTTTTTGGAAAGCTAGTGGATTGAATCCTGTCTATTGATTTACAACACTTATTTCCCTTCGTATGAGTGAAGCTAGTAAGGAATTATGAGGAACACCGTGGTTCTGGTTCGAACAACTCATAGGTGGCCTCTTTTTTGTAATTCTTTACTTGATTAATTGTTCATATAAAAGGTAAACTATGAAAGCATTTTTTATTTCTTTCACAATAATATTATTTTCTGAGATTGCTCTTTCTCAGGTCCGTTTTGGAGTGGACCCGGGTTTGGCTATTTCTCGTGGAAAATATGAGCCTCACGATGGGCTTGACCGGAGAATTTTTGCAGGATTCGACGGTGGAGCACTTCTTGAAATTGGTATCGTTCCTAAGCTTAAACTTCAACCCGAAGTAAACTATTCGATTATTGGTGTTGAATTGAATGATGGTGAAAAAGAAGCAACGATAAAATTCAGATACGTTGATGTTGCTTTGCTGGCAAAATTAGGTGTATGTAATAAGGTTAATTTGTTTGCAGGGCCACAGGTTGGATTTTTAACGTGGGCAAAAAGAGATTCTTCATTCACAAGTGAAATGATCGATCTGAAAAATGATTTTAAAAATGAGGACTACGGCTTAGTTTTCGGAGTGGAATATAAATTCAATAACCATCTTTTTTTGAGTGGAAGATATTACCATGGCTTGCAGCAGGTAGCTGAAAGCTGGAATGAGTTCGTGCTGAGAAATCGTTATATCAGTTTTAGAATAGGCTATATTTTTTAATAGGCCCATTTTACCAGCGTGGCACCCCATGTAAACCCGCCACCAAAAGCTGCCAATACCAATAAGTCCCCTTTATTTAGGTCATGCTTCCATTCCCATAGACAAAGAGGAATGGTGGCAGCCGTTGTGTTGCCGTAGCGTTGAATATTGAGCATTACTTTATCCTGCGAGAGTCCCATTCTATTGGCAGTAGCATCAATGATTCTTTTATTGGCCTGGTGAGGAACGAGCCAGGCGATATCGTCTCCCGTCAGGTGATTTCTTTCCAATAACTCTGCACTCACATCTGCCATACCTTTTACTGCGAACTTAAAAACCGGCTGTCCATCCTGGTAAATAAAATGTTCTTTGGCGGCAACAGTTTCATTCGATGGTGGTTTGAGAGAACCACCCGCTTTCATGTGTAAATAATTAACCCCGCTCCCGTCACTTTTTAATAAACTATCTAAAATTCCATATCCTTCATGATTTGGCTCCAATAACACAGCGGCAGCTGCATCGCCAAATAGAATGCAAGTGGTGCGGTCACTATAGTCAACTATTGAACTCATTTTATCGGCACCTACGACCACTACTTTTTTATAGCGTCCACTTTCAATAAGAGCAGCTCCGGTTGTCAGTGCATATAAAAAGCCTGAACAAGCAGCTTCAAGATCAAAACCCCAGGCATTCCTTGCTCCAACCTTGCTGCAAATAAGGTTGGCCGTAGCCGGAAACATCATGTCTGGTGTAACCGTGCTGCAGATCACGCAGTCTATTTCTGACGGATCAATTCCTCTCCTTTTGCAAAGATCCATTACTGCGGGTGCACCCATATCAGAGGTTGCCAGTCCTTTACCTTTCAAAATACGCCGCTCCTGTATTCCTGTTCTTGTACGTATCCATTCATCGTTTGTGTCAACCATTTTCTCAAGATCGGCATTCGTCAATTTATCTTCTGGAACATAGCCGCCAACACTGGTAATAGCAGCAGTGATTTTTGCCATGAAATATTTTTTTTGCGGCACGAAGATACAATAATGGAAAATGTGTTCACATCTGCCCTGAGATGATGGAAGTCAAGTGAGTCGTCTCATTTTCAAAGTTTGGCCGCGCTTCCTTACTTTCGCAGCCATGATTTCTTTTTTAAAGGGGGATTTTATAGCTAAAGGTCCGGCGTCGGTCGTTATCGATGTGAATGGTGTAGGATACGAAGTGCTTATCAGTTTAAACACCTATTCAAAAATTCAACATCTTGACAAGGGTCAATTGCATACTTCTCTTCTTGTCAGGGAAGATGCTCATACCCTTTACGGATTTTTCGATCTGGCGGAAAAGGAGATGTTTTTACAGATTATAAATGTCTCCGGAATCGGCGCCTCAACTGCAAGGATGATGTTATCGTATATGAAACCAGATGAACTGGCAAGAGCGATCATAAATGGCGATATCAGGACATTGGAACGAATAAAAGGAATCGGTAAAAAAACAGCTGAAAGACTGGTTGTGGAACTAAAAGACAAACTGGCAAAACAGACCCCCGAAACAAATATTTCTGCTTTGAAACACAATACTTTGCACTCAGATGCGTTAAATGCCTTGCTGGCTTTAGGCATCAATCGTCTGGCCGCTGATCAGGCTATTCAGAAGACCTTGGTGGAACAGCCAAATCTGCCACTTGAGGATTTGATAAAAAAAGCACTACGTACTTTATAGATTTCATCTCTACATTACTAATTGGTTAGGAAAAATTGAACTTACAGGGTATCCATATCCTCCGCAAACTGGTGGGCTTTGCATTTTTGTTTGCGATCGTATTGCAAGCTGATGCCCATTTTTATTTTGAGCCGTCCTCACCCAAATATTTCAGGTTTTTTAGCGTCGATACCACGCGCTATCCATTATCCGATCGTTATGGTGATCCCTACAGCTACCCAAACCGAAATCCTTTTTATTTGCAGGATACATCCTTTGTCAAAAAAAATATTGTTTATGATCCACTGACAAGGGAATACTATATCGAAGAAAAAATAGGCAGTCAATATTACCGCACACCGGTCAGTTTCTCGATGAAGGAATTCATCGACATGCAGGGCAAAAAGGATGAGGAAGACTATTTCAGGAAGCGAGCCAATCTGCTCAGTGAGATGAATCGACGCACATATAAACCCAAGTTCAAATTTTCGAGCAATTGGGTAAATCGAATTACCGGCAATGGAAAAATTGAAATTAAGCCGTCAGGTTATGTCGATATTTTGGCCGGTTACCAGGGCCAAAACACCAAAAATCCAACTCTTCCGGAGCGAGCAAGAAAGAATGGCGGTTTTGACTTCAATATGAATTCGCAATTACAGGTTGACGCAAATATTGGTGATAAACTCAAACTGCCGATCAATTATAACACCTTAGCCAATTTTGATTACGAAAATCAAATCAAACTCGATTACCACGGACAAGATGACGAGATCCTGAAATTATTCCAGGCCGGTAACATAAACTTCACTACAAAGGGAACATTGATTCCTGGTGCTCAATCTTTGTTTGGAATAAAGACACAATTGCAATTTGGAAAATTATTCATCACAGCCGCATTGGCTAATCAGCGGTCGACACGGCAAACGTTAGGATTGCAAGGCGGTTCCGCTACACAGCGATTTTCTTTGAAAGCAGATGAATATGAAGAAAACCGCCACTTCCTTCTGGCGCAATATTTCCGCAATCATTTCAATCAAGCCATGAAGAATTTGCCGATAGTAAATTCTGCTGTGCAAATTCAACGCATTGAAGTGTGGGTCACTAATCGTACAGGTGCCACCACTGATACAAGAGACGTAGTTGGTTTGGCTAACCTTGCTGAAGGCGGCGGTAATACGTTGCCGGATAATAATGCAAATGGTCTTTATGGCAGCATCTCCGGTAGTCCTGCCGCCCGAAATTCCACTGCTGTTACCAGTATTTTAACAGCCTTGGGTCTGCAACCAGTGCAGGATTTTGAAAAAACCTTTGCAAGAAAACTTCAACCAACAGACTATTATTTTAATCCGCAGATTGGTTTCATTTCATTAAACCAACAGTTACAACCGGACGAAGTTTTAGCTGTAGCGTTTGAATACACTTACAATGGCAAATTGCATAGGGTAGGAGAGTTTTCCCAGGACTTTCCTCCGGATTCAACAGGTAATACACAAAAGGTTTTATTCCTGAAATTATTAAAGGCCACTTCACAACGACCTTCGCTGCCCATTTGGGATCTGATGATGAAAAATGTTTATTCGGTGGGGTATGGACAGTTAGACAGAAAGGATTTCCAACTTGATGTTTTATACGAAGAACCAAGTCTTGGTAAGAAAAGATACTTACCACCTGATCCAGTGAGCCAGCAATTCAAAGGTCAGCCACTACTTTCGTTATTAAATCTTGATAGATTAAATGATCAAAATGATCCGCAGCCAAACGGATTTTTTGATTATGTAGAGGGTTTTACTGTCATCCCATCCCAAAGCCGCATTATTTTTCCCGAGCTTGAACCTTTTGGACATTCACTTGATTCCGTTTACACAAACCAGGCAGATCGTGATAAATACTTATTCTATCCGTTGTACGATACCATTAAAGCGATTGCACAAACCTATGCTAACCTGGACAGGTTTATGATCGAAGGGAAATCTACATCGACAAGCAATACAGATTACCAACTAGGGTATAATATACCGAGAGGCTCCGTCACTGTGACGGCAGGTGGACAAATACTGCGAGAGAATATTGACTATGAGATCAACTACGATCTTGGCACGTTGAAGATTATCAATCCCGCCATTATTAGTACAGGTTTACCGGTACAGGTGCAATATGAAAACAACGCCACGTTCGGAATACAACAAAAAAATTACATCGGGTTGCGGCTTGATTATCTTGTTAACCAGCACCTAACCCTCGGAGCTACTATGGTCCGGCTGGGAGAGAGACCATTTTTTACAAAAACAAATTATGGCGAGGATCCTATCAGGAACACGATGATTGGTGCTGATTTTGACTATCGCAATGAAGTACCCCGATTATCAAAGTGGCTTGATAAACTTCCGTTTTATTCCACCACGACACCTTCAAGCATTACAGCATATGGTGAGGTCGCTGAATTGATTCCGGGACATCCCAAACAAATTGGAAAGGGGAGCAGTGGCCAAAGTTATATTGATGACTTTGAAGGGACGCGCAGTAGTATCGATCTTCGATTCCCTCTAATAAATTGGACCCTTGCTTCCGTACCGCAAAATGCCCTGGATCAAAATGGCAATATTCTTTTTCCGGAAGCCACATTAAACAATGACGTGTCGAGTGGATATAACCGGGCCAAGATCGCCTGGTACAACATTGAACCTGTTCTGCAGGAGCGCAACAATCCGAATAATCCTCTCAGAAATAATCTCGTTGAATTGTCAAAACCTGAATCAAGACTGGTGCTGCAGCAGGAAATTTTTCCGGAAAGAACAACCAATCTTGGACAGGGCCAGCTGACCACTTTTGATATGTCGTACTATCCGCGTGAAAAAGGACCTTACAATTTTCGCACCGATGTAAATCCATCAACGGGAGAATTACTGGATCCGAAAAAAGCCTTTGGTGGCATCATGCGCAATGTGGATCAAACAGATTTTGAGACAAGCAACATTGAGTACATTGAATTCTGGTTGCAAGATCCATTTATAAACAAACCGGGTAGCTCAGGTGGGCAATTATATTTTAACCTC
>Ga0163163_10001972_pt1 | contig 17352 bp, 20 predicted proteins | sample S65metaG_FD_119766 | JGI IMG/M metagenome (GOLD analysis project Ga0163163, IMG submission 119766) | Switchgrass rhizosphere microbial communities from Kellogg Biological Station, Michigan, USA - S6-5 metaG | ecosystem: Host-associated > Plants > Roots > Rhizosphere > Soil | place: USA... | reverse complement strand
CCCAAGGGCAAACGCATCTGCCTTTGGACCCCGGATCGCATTCCGCTTGGCTTCATGCGGCCGGGGATGTCGGCATTTGCTGCTGGACCCCGGGTCGGCTCCGGCGTCCGGGGAGGTGGTCCCCATTCAAACGGCATTTGCATCACGCGTTCGCACGTGGTGTCGGCTTATGCTCCGACTTCGCTCGTTTTATTTGATCTTTCGCCGCCTCGTAGACCTTCTCCGGTGTGAAGCCGAATTTCTTCAACAGATCGGACAGCGGCGCGGAAGAGCCGAATGTATGCATGCCGATGATCGCGCCGGAGCTTCCGGCATAGCGGTCCCAGCCGATCACCGACCCCTGCTCGACCGCGACACGCGCAGTGATATGCGGCGGCAGCACTTCGTTGCGGTAAGTCTCGTCTTGCTTTTCGAAGAGATGCCAGGACGGCATGCTGACGACGCGCGCCGCAATGCCCTCCTGTTTCAGCTTCTCGTAGGCGTCGACGCACAATCGTACTTCGCTGCCGGTGCCGATCAGGATCACCTGCGGTTCGCCGCCTTCGGCATCCGCCAGGGTATAAGCGCCGCGCGCGACGCCGGCAGCTGACGCATAACGCTCACGATCGAGGGTCGGCAGTCCCTGCCGGCTCAGCACCAGACACGCCGGCTGATTCTTCGCGCTCAGAATGACGCGATAGGATTCGGCCACTTCGTTTGCGTCGGCAGGACGCAGCACCAAAAGACCGGGAATTGCGCGCAATGCCAAAAGCTGCTCGACCGGCTGATGCGTCGGTCCGTCTTCGCCGACGCCGATCGAATCGTGTGTGAAAATGTGGAAGAGCGGCAGCTCCATCAGCGCGGCGAGACGGATCGCCGGGCGCATATAATCGCTGAAGACAAGAAACGTTGCGCCGAACGGGCGGAGCCCCGACGCCGCAAGACCGTTGCAAACGGCGCCCATCGCATGTTCGCGCACGCCGAAATGCAGATTGCGTCCGCCGGGCGAGCCGGGTTGCAGCGTCCCGGCGCCGTCGAATCCGAGCTTGGTTTTGTTGGATGGCGCAAGATCGGCCGAGCCGCCGAGGAGCCACGGAATGCGTTCGGCAACCGCGTTTAAAACCTTGCCGGACGATTCGCGTGTCGCCATGCCTTTCGGATCGGCTTTGAATGAGGGCAGGGCGGCGTCCCATCCCTTCGGCAGCTTGCCGGCGAGCAAGGTGTCGAGTTCCTCAGCCTGCTTTGCATTTTGCTTGGCAAAATCCTGCCGGACCTTTCGCCATGCTTTATTCAGCTCCGCGCCCCGCTTGCCGACGCCTTCGGCAAAACGCTCGCGCACGCCGTCCGGCACGAGGAAGAATGCATCTTCCGGCCAACCGTAAGCGCGCTTTGTGAGCCGCACCTCTTCTTCGCCGAGCGCATCGCTATGCGCGGCGGCGGTGCCCTGCTTATGCGGCGCGCCGTAGCCGATGACGCTATTGACGATGATCATCGTTGGGCGATCGTCGGCCTTCTTGAAGATGTTGAGCGCGCGCACCAGCGCGTCGCGATCCTCGGCATTGTCGACGTGCAGCACGTTCCAGCCGTAGGCGTGGAAGCGCTCGCCCACGTTTTCATTGAATGCGAGGTCGGTGTGACCTTCGATCGTGATCGTGTTGCTGTCGTAAATCCAGCAGAGGTTCGACAGCTTCAAATGTCCGGCGAGCGAAGCGGCTTCGCTGGCGACGCCTTCCATCATGTCGCCGTCGCTGCAAAGCACGTAGACTTCGTAATCGAACAGTGTCGTGTCCGGCGAATTGAACCTGTCGGCGAGCCAGCGGCTCGCCATCGCCATGCCGACACTGTTGCCGCAACCCTGGCCGAGCGGACCTGTTGTCGTCTCGACGCCAGTCGTCAGGTGATATTCGGGATGACCCGGCGTGCGGCTGTTTAATTGCCGAAATTGCTTGATGTCATCGAGGCTGACTGCGGGTCCACCGTCGTCGGCCCGCACGCCGGCGAGATGCAACAACGAATAGAGCAGCATCGACGCGTGCCCGCAGGAGAGCACGAAGCGATCGCGGTTCGGCCAGTGCGGATCGGCGGGATCGTAACGGAGAAATTGTTGCCACAGCGTATAGGCGACCGCCGCCATCGCCATCGGCGTGCCGGCATGACCGGAATTGGCCTTCTGTACGGCATCGACCGCCAATGTGCGGATCGTATTGATAGCCAGGCGGTCGAGCCTGTCTTCGTCTGCGCGACTGTCTGCGGATGGACCGCGTTTCGTATTCGCTGCTAGGGACATGGAGACTCGCCGATGGTATTTGGCTCGTGGGGACTCTGGCCCCCATGAGCGCGCAACGATGCTAGCTGCCGTTGTCGGAATGGTGAAGGGGAAGATGCCGCGCGAAGCTTTCCCGTCAAGCCGCAATCGGGCCTGCCGTTTTGGCGTGCGGGGAACCGCGCGGAAGACGCGCGCAGCGCCTCAATAGGCACCGCAATCCAACCATGATGCGGAGCGCGCGTTCGCGCGAAAACTCGTGCGATCTCAAAGCTTTGTCGCCCAAGTGCGGCATGCTTAAGCGTCACATTGACGGCGGCGGCGGAACCTGTTCTGTAGCGCCAACTTCTCCCCGCCCGAGGTGTCCGCTCGCTGATGTATTTCGTTGTGCCTTTCGAAAGAGCTTGGCACCATCGTGAACTGATCCGCGCCGTCGTTCGCCGCGAGCTGAAATCACGCTTCCGGGGCTCGCTGCTCGGCTGGGTGTGGGCGATTGCCGCCCCGCTGGCGATGCTCATCGCCTACACCTTCGTCTTTTCCGTCGCGCTGCCGGTGCAATCGCAAAATATCAGCATCACCGAATATGCCGGCAACATTTTCTGCGGGCTCATCGTCTTCAATCTGTTCAGCGAGTTGGCATATCGCGCCCCCATGCTTCTGCATGAGCATTCGTCGTTCGTGAAGAAGTCGATCTTCCCCAGCGAGGCGATTGCCTGGATCGCCTCGATCCGCGCCTTCGTCTACGCCGGAATCAGCTTTGTCGTCCTCATCGTGTTCCGGCTGGTGACGGCACACTGGCTGCCGGTCACGATCCTGCTGAGCCCCCTCGTCATTCTGCCGTTTGCGCTGCTGATGCTCGGCATCGTCTGGTTCCTCATGGGGCTCGGCGCCTTTACCAAGGACGTCGCGCATCTCATGATATCGATCGTGCCGATCATGATGTTTGCAACGCCGATCTTCTACACGCTCGATCAGATTCCGCCGGAATTCGTGCCGTGGCTGAAGCTCAACGTGGTCGGCGATTATATCGAGATGCTGCGCGCGCTGGTTATGCATGGGCAGCTGCCAAACCTTGTCATGTACTTCGTCTGCCTCATTGTCTCTTATGTGGTATTTCTGCTCGGCTATGCCTTCTTCATGCGCTACAAGTCGGTGATCGTCGATGTCATCTGACGTAGTGATCAGCTGCCGCAATGTCGGCAAGGCGTTTCAGCTTTACAGCCATTACAACGATCAGCTGAAGCAGGCTTTGCTCGGCTTCTGGAAGAAATTCTATCATCAGCACTGGGTGCTCAACGATGTGAGCTTCGAAGTTCGCAAGGGCGAGCGCATCGGCATTGTCGGCCGCAACGGCGCCGGTAAGACGACGCTTCTGCAAATCATCTGCGGCATCACCACGCCGACAACCGGCAGCGTCGAGGTGCATGGCCGCATTGCGCCGATCCTGGCGCTTGGCGCCGGCTTCGACGGCTCTTTGACAGGACGCGAAAATGCGCGGATCGGCGGCGCGATTCTCGGGCTTAAACGCAACGAGGTGGAGCGGCGGCTTCCGGCGATCGCCGAGTTTGCCGGAATCGGTCCGTTTCTCGATCAGCAGGTAAAGTATTACTCGACCGGCATGGTGGCGCGATTGGCTTTTGCCGTTTGCGCCCATGCCGACGCCGACATTCTCATCATCGACGAAGCGCTCGCGGTCGGCGACGAGGCGTTCCAGGCGAAATGCGAGCGCTATGTCGAGGAGTTCGCCCGCCACGGCACGATCCTCATGGTGTCGCACTCGCTCGATTATCTGCGCGGCATTTCCGATAAGGTCGTGTGGATCGACGGCGGCAAGGTCCGGGCTTTCGGCGCGCCGGAGCCGATCATCGCCGAATATCGCGCCGCAATTCTCTCGGAGGCGGCACCAGTGGGAGCGTGACGGAACGGGGCGCGACAAAGGTGCGTTAGCCCGTCAGCTTATGGCTGGGAGCCGGCGTGTTTGCGATCCGACGATTGCCTCGAGCGATCCTCGCCGCCATCTCGGCGCTGATCGTTGCGCCGGTCTTCGCGCAGCCGGCGACGCAGCCCCTCCATGAGGGCCGCTCTTCGCTCGGCCCGGGGAGCCGCGCGGCGTGGCTCGAGCGCGTCGAGCGGGCGCGGGCGCGCTATGAGGCCTTCGCCCTGCAGGCGCGCCTTGCCATCCATCCCAGGGTGATCGAGCCCGGCGCGCCGCCGCCGCCGCGTGCGACCGGCATCTTCGACGATCCGACGCTCCGGCGCGGCGACGTCGTCGTCACCCCGGAGGGCCTCCTGGTGTTTCGCGGCTCGCATCTTCCGCGCAGTCTCAGCGATTTTGCGCCGATCACGTCGGCGGCGCCCGTCCGCCACGCGCCGGAGCTGATCGAGCTGCAGCGCGCCCACGAGTTCGGCAAGCGCTAGGGCGCCCCGGGAACCGCTTTTCTCCTGCCGAGTTTCGCTGCAAAGAGGAGGGATCCCATGCTGGACCGGGCAAGTGCGCGCGCGCTGGCGGAAGCCGGATACATGCCGCTTCACGAATATCTGCGTGCCTTCGGCAACGAGCCGAGCGCCGAGGAGCTGCGTAAGACCTCGGAAGATTTCGCCTCCGAAGCCTATTCGGTGCGCCTGACGCGGCCCTGGCCGGGCGCGGCGGCCGAGCTATCGGTGAAGCCGCAGACCTCGTTCAGCCGCCGCCGCGGCTCGACCTCGCGCAAGGCATCGTAAAGCGGCGCCCGAGCCGCACCGCCTCACTGGGCGGCGCGCTGCGCTTCGATGCGTCCGACGAGATTGCCGAGAAGATCGGCTTCCGCCTTGCCGAGATGACGCTCGGCGACGGTCGCAATTACCGAGGTGCTCGCCGTCTCCGTTTCCTCCGACAATCTGATCGCCGAGCTCGGCGATCGTCAGCCCGGTTGCGGACGCGGTCAGCGAGCCCTGCAGCGCAAAGCGCTCCTCGATCGAGATCGCGACCTCGACGCCCATGAGCGAACGAGCCCGATCTCGGCGAGCGGCTTGGCGCGCGGCACGTCCTCCTGCGGCGGCCGCAGAATGCGGGCGAGTTCCTCGACGATGGCGTCGCAGACCCGCCGGCGCGCCGCGTCGCGGCCGTCCGCAGCGATGATGGCGCGAACGTCGATCGTGCCGCGTTCGCTCGCCTCGGTGGCATTCTGGCCGCGCGCGAGATCGGCGAAGGTCGGCGAACGCAGGCTCGGTACGAAGTCGCGCGCCTTGCCCCGATTCATCGGCGCGATGAACACGACGCCGTCTTCCAGCGCCGACGCCGGCCCGGCAAGAACCTGGCCGAGCTGATCGAGCGCCGCGCGTGCTTTGATCGGCGTGACGCCGACGCGGCCCGACAGCGAATCCTTGACGTTATCCATGCGCGTGAGAATGCCAAGGTCCTCGATCGCGCCCCAGCCGACGGCGAGCGCCGGCAGGCCTTCCTTGCGGGGGCGCCGGGCGAGGCCCTCCATGTAGCCGTTGGCGGCGACGTAAGCCGCCTGGCCGGGATTGCCGACCAGCGTCGTTGCCGAGGAATACGGCTGACACGCACCTGCTCGAAATTTTTAGCCACCCGCGTCTCGGCCATACGCCGTGGCAGACGCATGCGACCGCCAAAATCGTCGCTGGCGCCGGACATTCGGACCCGAATGTCAGTTTTCCGCGCGACGACACGGGGCACATGACCTCGCGCGACATGTCGCCGACAAAGGCCATCGATTGCTGGATATCGAGTTCGGCGATGGTCGCTTGATCCGATTCGAGCCAGCTGCGTGCAACCGCAAGCGCCATCTCGACAAAGGCTGAGCCGGGAAGAAGCACGGTTCCGTCGATCTTGTGATCGGCGAGGTCGGGCACGAGCTTCGGATCGACCTGCGCGCTCCATTCGAGCCGGTCGGCGATTAGCCGCGCCCCAATCAACGGATGCCAGGAACGCGGCGCAGTGAGGCCAGCGGTTTCGATCGTTTCCGCGACGTTGAAGGTTTTGCGCTGCCAGGCATAGGCCGGCAGATCGACCGCTCCGGAGACGCGGCCGAAGGCAAGCGTCTCATCGAGCCGTGCGCCGCTCGCAAGCGCCGTGGCGACCGCCCGTGCGATCGGCTCTCCGGCGCCTGCTTCCGATCGAGCACGCTGAAGGCGGCGATCGAACTATCGGTGCTTTCGGCAACGTCGTTCACAAGGGCGAGCAGGGTCGCGCTCGGGCCGATTTCGACGAAGATACGCGCGCCGCTCTGAAGCGCCTGCTGCAAGCCCTCCATGAACAGCACGGGTTCGCGAACGTTGCGCCACCAATAGTGCGCATCGAGTTCGCCACCGTCGATCGGCTCGCCGTTGACGGTCGAGATAAACGTTCTTTCGCTCTTCCTCGGTGCGATCCCGTGGAGATCGGCGAGGAGCGGCGCCTCGACCGGATCCATGAGCGCGCTGTGGAAGGGATAAGCAAGATCGAGCTTACGCGTGCGTGCGCTATGGGCGCGCGCAATATTGGGCAGAAGTTTCAGCGCGGATGCCGAACCGGAGACGGTAAATCCGCGCGGGCTGTTATGTGCCGCGACGGCAAGCCCGGGAATTTCAGCTGCGAGCGCCTCGGCGGCTTCACGCGAACCGAAGACGACGGCCATGCTGCCCGTCCCGCAGGCAATCTCCTGATGCAGGCTGCGGAAGCAAATGACGCGAACCGCGGTTTCGAGATCGAGAATGCCGGCGGCTTCCGCTGCCGCGACTTCGCCGACGCTATGGCCGAGCGTGACGTCGGCGACCAGTCCCTGCTCTTTGAGGGCGAAATTGGTGGCACTCTGAATTGCGAAAATCAGCGGCTGCGCGATGCTGGTTTTCGCGAGTCTCGCTTCGAGATCGGCGGCAAACATCTCCGTTTTCAGCGACCAGCCGGAGAGTTTCTTGAAGTGCGCATCGATTTGATCGAAGCGCCGGCGGAAGGCGGCATTTGCTTCATAGGCCGAGCAGCCTATGCCCGGCCATTGACTGCCGTTTCCCGAAAAGACGAAAGCGACGGCGCCGTTTTTGCCGACGCTCGTGCCCCGTACACCGACGCCGAGGTCCTCGGCTTGTTCTGCGGCGGCGTCGAGCACGCTGCGCAAGGCCTCGACATCGGCGAGCGGCACGACCAGGCGCTCAGCGAGACGCTCGCGGCGATGCCCCGCGGCGGCGGCAATGCGATCGATTTCGTCAGTATCGGCGTCTTCGACCAGCGCCCAATAGTCTGACGAAAGGGCCGCAAGCGCCGCTTTCGTATGCGCCGATAGCATGAGATAGGAAGGCTTCTCCGTCGTGGCTGCGGCCGAAGCTGACTTCGGGGCATCGGCGAGGACGACATGCGCATTCGTGCCGCCGAAGCCGAACGAGCTTACGCCGGCAAAGCGCGTCCCGTTGCGGCGCTGGAGCGGGATCGCTTCGCCCGCGACCTGCAGATTGAGATCGCGGAACGGAATATCGGGATTGGGCTCGTCGAATGCAATGACGCCGGCAAGACGTCATGTTCGAACCGATGCGAGCGGAGCGCCGAAGGCGAGTGTTTGATCCCGGCGCCAAGACTACGTAGAACGCCAACCATTCCGCTCATGCACACTCCCCTCCCGCTGCCCAGCCTGGATTTGCCTCCCAAAGCGCGCGTCGTTGTGGGGATGTCGGGCGGCGTCGATTCGTCGTTCTCCTCAACCTTCCTCCACGAGCTGGGCTACCAGGTCATCGGGGTCACCCTGCAGCTCTACGACCACGGCGCGGCGGTCGCCCGGGGCAAGACCTGCTGCGCCGGCCGCGACATCCACGATGCCCGCGACGTGGCGGCGCGGCTTGGCATCCCCCATTACGTGCTCGATTTCGAGAGCCGCTTCCGCGAGCGCGTCGTCGTTCCCTTCGCCGAGGCCTATGCGGCGGGCTCGACGCCGGTCCCCTGCATCGCCTGCAACCAGCGCATCAAGTTCGCCGATCTCATTGATATTGCCCGCGATCTCGGCGCCGACGCGCTGGCGACCGGGCATTACGTGCAGTCCCGCCGCGAGCCCGACGGCTCCCGCGGCCTCTACCGCGCCCGCGACGCCGAGCGCGACCAGAGCTATTTCCTGTTCGGGACGACGCCGCCACAGCTCGATCTCGTCCGCTTCCCGCTCGGCGGCTTAACCAAAGCCGAGGTCCGCGAAATGGCGCGGAAATACGGCCTCTCCATCGCGGATAAGCCCGACAGCCAGGACATCTGCTTCGTGCCGGAAGGTCATTACAGCGATCTCGTCGCCCGGCTGAAGCCGGACGCCGCCGTCCCCGGCAATATCGTCGACCTCAATGGCCGCGTCCTCGGCCGCCATGCCGGAGTGATCCACTACACGATCGGCCAGCGCCGCGGCCTCGGCCTCGCCGACCGCACGCTCAAGGGCGAGCCGCACTACGTCGTGCGGATCGATGCCGCCCGCGCCGAGATCGTCGTCGGCCCGCGCGCCGCGCTCGCCATCAAGACCATCGCGCTCCGTGACGTGAACTGGATCGGGCCCGGCCGGCTCGAGGACGTGTCGGAGGCCGGGCTCGAAATTGCCGTCCGCGTCCGCTCGACGCGTCCGCCGGCGCCCGCGCTGCTCACCTATTCGGCAGGTTGCGTAGGGGTGAGCCTCCTCGGCGAAGAAAGCGGCGTGGCGCCCGGCCAGGCCTGCGTCTTCTATGATTCGGTCGACCGAGAGGCGCGCGTCCTCGGCGGCGGCTTCATTGTGAAGGCGGAGCCGGCGAACGCCACGGAGCCGCTTCCGGCACGAGCCGCTTCCGGCCGCTGACCGGATGGGCGCGCAACCGCAGCAGGCTCTCGCGCCGATCGAGAACGCCCATGTCGAGGCCGCCTATGCGCGGTGGGCGCCGGTCTACGATTTCACTTTCGAGCTGGTCATGCGGCAGGGCCGCCGCGCCGCGGCGGCGGCGGCGTCGCGGCCGGGCGGAACGGTGCTCGACGTCGGCGTCGGCACGGGCCTCGAACTGCCGATGTTCGAGCCGGGCACGCGGCTCGTCGGCGTCGATCTCTCGGAGCCGATGCTCAAGCGCGCCGCTGCGCGGGTCCGGCGCGGCAAACTCATTAACGTCGATGGCCTCGCGGTGATGGACGCGATGCGCCTCGCCTTTTCCGATTCCTGTTTCGACGCAGCGGTTGCGCCTTACGTGCTGACCGTCGTTCCCGATCCCGCCGCGACGCTCGACGAGCTCATGCGCGTCGTGAAGCCCGGCGGCGAGATCGTGCTCGTCAATCATGTCGGCGCCGAAAGCGGGCCGATCGCCGCGATCGAAGCCTGGCTTGGCCGGCGTTCGGCTGCGCTCGGCTGGCGGCCGCAATTTCCATGGGCGATCATTGCCGATTGGATCGCCGCGCGGTCGAACGCACGTCTCGTCGAGCGCCGCGCCATCGCGCCGCTCGGTTTGTTTACCTTGGCGCGGATCCTACGCACGGCTTGAACCACGCCGCGCCGCGCTGCCTGGGCTCTCCGTCTCGTGATGCAACGTTCTGCTTTGGCGGGCGTTTTTGCCGCGCTGAAGGTTCAGCGACGCGGAGGATCACGGAATGAAAAAACTGATGATTGGTTTGGCTGCGGCGGGTTTCGGCGCGCTTCTCGCAATCGGTGGCGCGCAGGCGCAGGACACGAAGGTTGGGACCGGAACCGGCGCCGATGCGCGCATGAAGAATGCGCCGACCGCGGCTGCAATGGGCCACAGAGGCGCGCGGGTGCATCATTATCGCCGTCATCACGTGCGCCATTATCGCCGCCACATGTGAGAGCGGCTTAATGTTTGCCGAAGGCGTGACTTTCGCGCGCCTTCGGCACGTGACGCCGCCGCTTAGATCGGCAACACTTTTTCTATCTCTTTGACCGCGCCGGCGACGCCGGGCTCGCGCGCCATCTCAGCAGCGATTGCCGCCGCGCCGGCGCGATACGTTTCGTTGTTGACGAGATCGTCCAGCCGCTGCGCCAGCTCGCGTGCCGCGACCTGCTTCATAGGCAGCGGCGGCGGTCCTGCGCGCAAAGCCTCGATGCGACGGGCGAAATCATCTGATCCATGAATTGCGGAAGAACGAGGGTCGGTCGCGCGTGGCGAAGTCCCTTCCGCCGTCGTTCCGGCGCCGCCGTGATGCACGAGCGCAGTCACGCGGAAACAAAAGCGAGTGGTGCACAGGGCCGGTGAACATGATGTTCTCCGGCATATCTTCCGGCGGCTGCAATCCGCCCCATCCCGCGGTGATCAGCGCGCGTCCGCCCCATTGCGCGATCGCGTCGAACACGGCGCTCGCCGATTGCTTGCTGTGCCATTTCATCGAGCCGAAGCCGATGTAGATCGCCGGACCTTTGACGAGAAACTCTTCAATTTCGGCTGACAGCGTGTAATGCGGCTCGGCGTCGGAAAACCAGGCGCCCGTGATTCTCGCATCGAACGGCCAGTCGCCGGGATCGGGAAACAGCGCGGCGCTGTAGGCCATGAGGTTCAGCGAGTCGGATGCGCCGAATGTCATCGGGTTTGGCAGCACACCGACATTGAGCCTCTCGCCGGTCGCCGCTTTGAAACCGAGCGAGCTCGGCCACAGAATCGGCGCCGCGATACGTGGAATTTCGTAAGACAGCTTGTTGATCAGTGCGCCGCGATCGCTGCTGCCGAACAAAGCCGTCGCATGCTTCGCCGTCGGAAACATGGCTGCAATGCGACGCGAACCGAAGGTATGCCGCGCATGCGCGCAAGTTCGGCGACGAAGAACGTCGTTGGGATGAACACGACAAGATCGCTGTCCTCTACGGCGTGCCAGCATTCCGCGAGGAAGTCGACGAGTCCGCCGCGCGCTTCCCTGAAAAAGGCGGGCAGGCTCAGGAAACGGTCGGCGCCGCCGCGCACCAGCGCGTTCATCGCCTCGCTGTCCTTGATGCCAGCGAGATGCGTGCCGACCGGCTGCAGTTTCAGGCCGAAGGATTCGACGAACGGCCGGTAGGGCTCCGGCGCGCAGAGCGTGACGTCGTAGCCCGCATGCTGCAGCGCGCGGCCGAGCACGCAGAAAGGCTGCGTACCGCCGCGCGAGTCGAGGGTGAAGATCGAAATGCGGGAGGGCAAATTTGTCTGGTAAGGAGCGGCGGTATTTGCCGACCGGAAGTTCCCTATCGGTTCAGGTCGAAACCTGCAAATAATGAAGATCAAACACCTGCTTTGAACGAGAGAAGATGGCACGCACACCGTCAAAACAGTTCTTTGTCTGCATCGACAACGACGGCTATGCAGCCTCGCTGGAGAGGCGGAAAATCTACCTCGGGTGGCGGGACGCTGAGGCCGAGAAGCATGGTCTTCTACGGATCATCGAGGAATCCGGAGACGCTTACCTCTACCCCAAAGCCTTCTTCCGTCCGATCGCTCTGCCACAGGCGGTCAAGAGGGCCGCGTTAGCGGCGTAGGATGCGGGTTATTGCGAGGAGCGCAGCGACGAAGCAATCCAGGGGTCAGTGCTGCGATCATCAAGCGTTTGGCTTAGAATTGCTTTCCCCGGATTAAATCCGGGGGAAGCAATGACGGCGTTGTGAGTCACTCCCCGAACGAGGCGATCAGCCGGCGCAGATGCTCGTTGTCGCGCGCGACGCGGCTCTCTTCTTCTTCCACCTTGCGCTGGTAATAAGCGACGTCGCGCTCGGCCTGCTCCAGCGCCGGCGCGATGTGCTTGCGCGCGGCGACGCGGGAGTGTTTCGGCGGATCGGTATCGAGCGCCTCGTGCGCCAGCGCGGTCTCCAATTCCTCGCGCATGAAATCCTTGAACTCCGTAAGGTCGCGCGTCGGCGGCTTCCACGCTTTCAGCTTTTTCAGCATGTCCTCGGTGCGCTTACGCCGCGCTTTCTTCTCGCGCGTCCATTCCGACCAAGCGCCGTGCGCCCGCGTGTGCGTCTCGCGCGCATGCAGCGCCGCCTCTTCCGCCTTCATCGCCTTTAGCGAGGCGAGCCGGCTCTGCGCCTCTTCGAGCTTTCGCGCATAATACGGATTGGGCCGCTCCTCGGCGCCGACGACATCGTAATCGATCTCGACCGCGCCCTCGGCGGAGCGCCAGGCGCGCAACGACAAAAGCGCGTAGTCGCGCAAATCGGTGATCTCGCCGGAGCGGACTTTTGCGGTATGACCGAGCGGCATGTTTCCTCCTCCCGCAGCTCGCATAAGCTGAATCCGCGAATCGGCCCGCGCGTTCCGCGAAAAGCTGTGAACTTCGCGCGGGCCATTGCTCAGCCGGAACCGGACCCCATTTGTCGGGCGACGGCATCCCGCCGGGGAACTCGCATGTTCGATGCATTGAAGAATTTTCTCGCCGAGTTCGGCACCGCCGGCCCGGCGCCCGAGCGCACGTTCGACGAGGCCGATTACCGGCTCGCGGCGGCGGCTTTGCTCATCCATGTCGCCAATGCCGATGGGCATGTCGACGATGCCGAGCGGCTGCGGCTGCAGGCGATCGTCGAGGACCGCTTCGGGCTCGATGCGGCGACTGCGCGCCGGCTGATCGCCGCGGCGGAAGAGAGCGAGCGCGAGGCGGTCGACCTCTACCATTTCACCGCGACCTTGAAGCGCGCTTTGGACGAGAACGGCCGGCGGCAGGTCGTCGAGCTCATGTGGGACATGGCCTATGCCGACGGTGAGGTGCATGAGCTCGAAGAGAATATCGTCTGGCGCGTCGCCGAGCTTCTGGGCGTGCCGTCGCGCGAGCGCATGCAGCTGAAGCAACGCGCCGAGCAGACCGGCGGCGAGGTGGTCGAGCCGGGGCCGTGGTCGGCAATGGGGAGCAAGGCATGAGCGATCAGGGTTCGGGCGGACGACGCGTCGCGATTATCACCGGCGCCTCCGACGGAATCGGCGCCGAGCTGGCGCGGCTCACGGCGAAGAAGGGCCACGACCTGGCGCTGGTGGCGCGCCGGCGCGACCGGCTGGAGGGGCTGGCGAGCGAAATCGCCGGCGCAGGGCGGCCGGCGCCGCTGGTGATCCCGCTCGATCTTGCGGAGGCGAGTGCGCCGGAGGCGCTTGCCGAGGCGTTGCGCGCGGCGGGTGCGGAGCCTGCGATCCTCGTCAACAATGCCGGCTTCGGCCTGCAGGGCCAAGTCGCCGATCTCGATCCGGGCGAGCAGCTCAGGATGATCGACGTCAACGTGCGCGCATTGACCGCACTGACGCTGAAATTCCTGCCGGACCTCATCCGCAATCGCGGTCGCGTTCTGAACGTGGCGTCGGTCGCGGCTTTCCTGCCCGGGCCGGGCATGGCGGTCTATTACGCCAGCAAAGCCTATGTGCTGTCGTTCAGCGAGGCCCTGTCGCAGGAGCTCGCCGGCAAAGGCGTCTCGGTGACGGCGCTCTGCCCGGGACCGGTGCCGACCGGCTTCCAGGCCGCGGCCGGCATGACGCGCGATCTGACCAAGGCGATGAGCTTCGTGCAGACAAGCCCGCAGGCCGTCGCCGAGGCCGCCTATCGCGGCATGATGGCCGGCCGGCGCGTGGTGATGCCGAGCTTCGCTGACTGGATGAGCGCCAGCGCCGCGGCGCTGACGCCGCGCAGCCTGCTGCTGCCGATGGTCGGGCGGGTGCAAGGGCCGCGCTAACGGCTGTTCCGCCACGCGTTTCCCGCCCTTGTCGCGCGAATCGCGCTCGTTCATATTGCGTTGGCGCCTTTATTGCTAAGTTCGGCGCAGCTCCGCGGAAGGTTGTTTCGAGCTTGGCCGAACCTCGCCCACACAAATCGAACGGCAGCGCCCCGCGCGTCCTCATCATCCTGCATCAGGAACATTCGACTCCCGGCCGCGTCGGCCGGCTCCTGAAGAATCACGGCGCCGAGCTCGACATCCGTCGCCCGAGCCTCGGCGATGCCCTGCCGAAGACGCTACGCGATCATGCCGGCGCGATCATTTTCGGCGGGCCGATGAGCGCCAATGACCAGCACGAGTGGCTCAAAGCCGAGATCGACTGGATCGGCGTGCCGCTGAAAGAGAAGAAGCCGTTCATGGGCCTCTGCCTCGGAGCGCAGATGCTGGCGCGGCACATGGGCGAGCGCGTCTACACGCATCCCGACGGCAAGGTCGAGATCGGCTACCACCCGATCATTCCGACCGAGGCCGGGCACCGCCTCTGCGGCTGCGCGTTTCCGCAGCGCGTCTATCAATGGCATCGCGAGGGGTTCGATCTGCCGCGCGGCGCGACGTTGCTGGCCGAGGGCGACGTCTTCGAGGTGCAGGCGATCTGTGTCGGTGACAGCGCCTTCGGCTTCCAGTTCCACCCGGAAGTCACCTACGCCATGATGTGCCGCTGGACGGTGCGCGGCCACGACCGCATGACGCTGCCCGGCGCCTTCCCGCGCCACCAGCATTTACGCGACTGGTTCAGCTACGATCCGGCGGTAGCGCGCTGGCTGGATTGTTTTCTGACGGATTGGGTGGCGGGCAGGGCAGTCGCCGGGCCGCACCTCGCCTGCGAGATTTCGGGCCGGCGTCGCGCGCCGATCGAAGTGCCGGCCGCGCCAGCGCTAAAGCCGGACGCGGTCCAACAGGCCGACGCCTAATAGCGCAGCGGCGGCGGCTGCGTCGCGTAAAACGCGTTCGGGTCGGGGCCATATTCGTTCGGCCCGTAAGTGCCCTCGGTGCATAAGAGCACCAGGAGCCAGATGCTGCCGAGAACCGGAACCAAGCTGATCAAGAGCCACCAGCCGCTGCGAACGGTGTCATGCAGCCGGCGCACGAGCACGGCAAGGCCGGGAATGAAGTGGACGAGGTAAGCGAGCGTGCCCAACACCGGCACGGCGGATGGGGCGGTGCCGATGATTGCATAATCGATAAACAGACAGACGACATAGATGACGAGGAAGACGAGCACGAAGAGCCAATATTCGGAGCGGCTCGCGCGCCCGGAAAAATCCGCATAGTGGCGCATGCAATGGAGGTACGCGTTCATGTGCAAGCTTCCCCTCGACCCATTGAGCCCGCCGATCATACGATCTTAAGGTCAACGAGGCCTTACCGGCCCCTCATTTCAGGCGCGCTGGCGCAATTCGCGGCGGATGACCTTGCCGGTCGTCGTCAGCGGCAGGCTGTCGACGAAGGCAACCTCGCGCGGATATTCGTGCGCGGCAAGGCGGGTGCGCACGAAATGCTGGATGTCGGCGGCAAGCGCGTCGGACGGCGCGTGCCCGGCCTTGAGCACGATAAAAGCTTTGACGATTTCGGTGCGCACGGGATCCGGCTTGCCGACTGCCGCGGCGATCGCCACGGCGGGATGGCGGATGAGACAATCCTCGATCTCGCCGGGACCAATGCGATAACCCGATGAGGTGATGACGTCGTCGTCGCGGCCGATGAAACGGATGTAGCCGTCCTCATCGACCATGCCTTGATCGCCGGTCGTCATCCAGTCGCCGATGAATTTGTCGCGCGTCGCCTCAGGCTTGTTCCAGTACTGGATGAACATCACGGGATCGGGACGTTTCACCGCGATCTGGCCGAGTTCGTCCAGCTCGCAGCGCGTGCCGTCGTCGCGGATGACGGCGACATTATGCCCCGGAATGGCGCGGCCGATCGCACCGGGCTTGCCGATGCCGATCGCCGCGCAGGAACCGAGCACGAGATTGCATTCGGTCTGGCCGTAGAACTCGTTGATTGTCAGTCCGAGTTGCTCCCGGCCCCACGCATAAGTCTCGGCGCCGAGCGATTCGCCGCCGGAAGCCAGCGTGCGCAGATTGAGATCGAAGCGGCCGCGCGGATTCTCGATCGCGCGCAGCATGCGCAATGCGGTCGGCGGAATGAACGTGTTGCGCACTTTGAGATCGGCCATGAGTGCGAACGCCGCTTCGGGATCGAATTTCTCGAAGGAGCGCGCGACGATGGGAATGCCGAAATGCAGTGAGGGCAGCAGGCTGTTGAGCAAACCGCCGGCCCAGGCCCAATCGGCCGGCGTCCAGAAGCGGTCGCCGGGCTGCGGAAAGAATTCGTGCGGGAATTCGACGCCGGGCATATGACCGAGCACGACGCGATGCCCGTGCAGCGCACCTTTTGCCGGGCCTGTCGTGCCGGACGTGTAGATCATCAGGCCGGGATCGTCAGGACTTGTGTCGGCGGGCGTGAAATCCGTCGATGCGCCGGCGAGCGCCGCGTTGTAATCCTCGGCACCGCCCGATGCGCCGTCGGTGCAAAGTACGGATTGCAATTCGGGCAGCGCGCCGCGTATGCCGGCGAGCTTTGTCGCGCCGACGCCATTGGTGACAATCGCTTTCACGCCGGCATCGCGTAAGCGATATTCCAGCGCGTCGACGCCAAACAAAGCCGCGAGCGGCACGGCGATCGCGCCTATTTTGTAGATCGCAATATGCGCGACAGCGGTCTGATGCACCTGCGGCAACAGCACCGCGACACGGTCGCCGCGCTTGACGCCGCGCGCGGCCAGCGCACTAGCGAGGCGATTTGAACGCTGGCGCAAATCAGCATAAGTGATCGGCGTCACGTCGCCGCGTGCATTCACTTCGAGAATCGCAGCCTGGTTTGGCACGCGCTTCGCCCAGCGGTCGCAGACATCGACGCCGATATTGTAGCGCGCCGGGATCTGCCAGCGGAATTCCCGGATCAGACGATCGTAGCCGTGGATGTCGGGCAGCATTTTTGGTCGGGCTCACCTCACCGGATCAATGTAACACACTATCCTCGCCCATAAAATCAAGCACGCCCACACTCGCGCTCGACCGCATTGAGAAAGGCGGCGATCTGCGTAGGTGATTTGATGTGATGAACGCGCTTCGAGTTCGCCACATCGGCGACAAGCTGCCTGTAGCGCGGCGTCAGCCGGCGATGACAACCCCAAACGACCTTGTAGCTATTGATCGTGCTCTCCCACACCGGACTGTTTTCCGGCCAGCCTTCGGGACGTGCGAATAGAGCCTTGATCAGACGCTTTGTCACAGAGGCAACACAGCCAAAGCCGTCGATGATCCACTCGTCTTTGTCTAGCAAGTCGGCATGTGCCCGCAAGTAATCTTGGCGCGGAACTTCGCCGCCGCCCGGCCTGTATTGAATAAGGTCGAGCGGATAGAGCGGCAGCCGCGTCAGCTCCGCTAAACGTCTGGCGAGCGTCGATTTGCCGCCGCCGGTATT
>Ga0163163_10001970_pt1 | contig 17360 bp, 8 predicted proteins | sample S65metaG_FD_119766 | JGI IMG/M metagenome (GOLD analysis project Ga0163163, IMG submission 119766) | Switchgrass rhizosphere microbial communities from Kellogg Biological Station, Michigan, USA - S6-5 metaG | ecosystem: Host-associated > Plants > Roots > Rhizosphere > Soil | place: USA: Michigan... | reverse complement strand
GTTGACGCTCTATTGTGAAGTGATTCGATCCGGCAGTTTTTCGTTAGGAGCCGCGTCCCAGCACATCTCCCAATCCGCCGCCAGCCAGGCCGTCCGGCAATTGGAGAAGGAACTCGGTGCCCGATTGATCGACCGAACTAAGCGCCCGTTCATGGTGACTCCGGAGGGCCGACGCTTTTTCGAAGCGTGCGAGGCGCTGCTGGACCAGTACGAGAAAGTGAAGACGGAAATCACGGGACAGCGCGAAGAGCTTGGCGGTATTGTGCGGGTTGCGGTCATCTATTCCGTGGGGCTTCAGGACATGGGGTACTACACGCAGCAGTTCAATACGCGATATCCGCAGGCCAGGATCCGTCTGGCATTCCTGCATCCGGATGAAGTGGTGGAAGCGGTGATCAACGACGAGGCGGATCTTGGGATGCTTTCGTTTCCGACGGCGCACCGTTCGCTCACGGTAATTCCGTGGCATGACGAGCCGATGGTTTTTGTCTGCTACAAGACGCATCCGTTCGCACGAAAGAGAATGGTTGCCGCCCGGGATCTTGCCGGGGAAAAATTCATCGCGTTTGAAAAGAACCTGGCAATTCGAAAGGCCATCGATCGTTCGCTGCGGCAGCGTGGAGTCAAGCCCAGCGTCGCGATGGAGTTCGACAACATCGAGACGATCAAGCAGGCCATCTCCATTGAATCGGGAGTAAGCATTCTTCCGGTGACGAGCGTGAGCCGCGAAGTTGAGAACGGAATGGTTGCGGCGGTTCCGATCGATATGCCGGAACTGGTGCGACCCATCGGGATCATTCATCGCCGGCAGAAATTGCTCACGCCCATCGCGGAACGCCTGATCGAATTCCTGCAATCCGTCGAACGCTGAGGCGTGAGCTGTTGGATCCGGATGTAGGGCGGGTCGTCGTGCACAAATAGATGGAATACGGTTCCGGTGCTGTTTCGATGCCGGAGCCATCTCGGCGAAGGCTCAGCCTATATGTCCCTGTGTTTCATGTCGCCGGGGCGGGTTTGCGAAGTTTCCGGCCCTGGATGATAAGTTCTGTTACGAGCAACGGCACTGCCCAGCAGGCCCAGGCCATGATGCCGAGCGCTGTCAATAGCGGAAGGCCGGATCCGACCATCGCGACCTGGCCAATCCGGAATGTGACGAACGCGAACGTCACGACGTAGCTCCGGATGGTCCATTCGCGATGCTGATCGAGGAGGCCTCTCCGGATCGCAACGTACGCAAGGCTCGTCGTCGAGATCCAGGCCACAGCGAGAAAGAACAGGCCGGATCCGAATATGAGTCCGCCGTCTGTCTGCAGAGCCAGCCCGATCGCCCCAAGGGATCCAATTGTCATGCCGGCCATATAGAGCATGCCGAGTTTGCGGTGAACGTCCATCTTCATGCTGTGAAGCCCGAGCCAAAGCTGAACCGGACCTGAAAGCAGTGCGATGAGACCACCCGCGATGTGAATCAGCAGCCAGCCGCGCCGCGGCCAGTAAGCGAACTGAAAGTCCTGCAGCGTTTGACGCGCGGTACCTTCTGTACCCAGCATCGCTCGATAAGGAAATGCCGCGATCACGATGAACGCAATCGCCACAAGTGCGGCCAGTCCGACCAACGCTTTTGTGCCAACTCCGGGACCGCGTGACATCAGTGTGCCTTCGGAAAATTTCATAGTGGCCCGTATGCTAAGAGTTCAAAGCCCAAAGGTCAATTCTCTTCACAGGGACGAGACTAAGGGTTTGCGACAGTCGTCAGAATTGCAGCTGGAGCTACTTCAATCGATTTCGAAGCATTCTTCTGGGAAAACCTGATCGATGAAAGCGATTCGTCGGGTCTCCTGAAACACTGGAGAGCCTCAGGTAAGAAGAACTCTGATCAATGGATGAGTTCAGTGCCGGAACTGGTGCGGCCCATCGGATCATTCATCGCCGGCAGAAATTGCTCACGTCCATCGCGGAACGCCTGATCGAATTCCTGCAATCCGTCGAACGCTGACGGAGGTCGGGGCGGATGGATTCTTGCAGGCGCGGTCTGCGACCGCGCACGATGCCTGGTTTCACCGCGTGTTGAAGCCAGGAATGTGCGCGGTCACAAAAGGCGCCTACAACACAAACGGGGTCAGCGGCCCGAACCTTCGGAAGGAGACTGCAACGGACCAAAATTCGGCGGTGGAATTCGATGATGCGTTGCGGCTTCATATGCGGATGCGGCTTTGATAACGTCGGGGTCGGTGCCGGGGCCGCCCCAGAACATCATGCTGATCGGCATGGGATGCGGCAGCTTCGATTCCACATCGCCCGTTACTGCGATGTATTCCGTCTTGTCGTCACTCAGTACATATTTCGGGTCATATGTCGTCGTGACGTAGCCGGCGGGAACATCCGCTTCCGGACTCCCAAGCAAGGCAGTGAAGCGCTGGCAGCAGCTTTGAGTGCCGCGGCCATTCACTTCCGGCTCGAGTGCTCCGCCGAGAAGATACGGTGTCGTGGTCTGCTCCGGATTCACAAAGACATCGATCTTGTTTTCATACATGACCTTCATGACGATCATGCGAACGACCGATTGCATGTGGAAGTAACTGATGGATCCTGCCGGAGGTCGGGGATCCGTAACCGCCGCGGCATTTACTGCCCTTGCTCGTTCCTCATCATTCTTGAAAGTTGCATTGGCGACCCAGCTGGCCCAGTCCTTGACTCTCTCGTCACCACGGTCACTCAGGTATCGATCCGCGAGGAGGACATTCGCGGGATTCGATAATCCATCGGTGATGGTGCGAAGGTTGATTTTGTCCGACAGAGGCGCCTTGCGCAGAGACAGCGCGACGGCGTAGCTCATGCTCTGGACGTCCCAGCCAGGCACTGCAAACGCCAGTTCGCCGGTACTCGACTTCTTCCAGAAATATTCCGGCATCGTGCTGGGCAGGATCTCCGCCATCGCATCCTGGAAGGTGTACGTCATGTTTGGAATGGACGCGTCATCGGGATACATCGGGTCCACCGACTCCACCAGAGTGGCGCCCAGCTTGTCTCGCAGCACGGATTTGATTTCCGTGTCGATCTGATCGCTGATCGCCACATCGTTTTTCGTGTGCTTCACCATGAACTCCCGGATGACGCCGACGCGAACTCCCTGAAGTGGCTTTGCGGCAACAGCGGAGTTCGGCACGACAAAGCTGGAGTACGGTTCATTCGGAATGATGCCCTTCGGAATTGCAGAAAAAATATCATCCGACTTGAAACCTTTGATCGCATCCAAAACCAATGCTGCGTCTTGTACGGACTTGCAGTGAATGCCCGTGCGATCTCCGGAATTCTTGCCGGTGATGCCGCCGTCTCCGAGGACTCCCTTTGTCGTCAGAAGGTTCACGATATTGTTTCTTGAGGCGGGTCCTTTGCAGGACGCCGACGACTGTTCGCAGATGGAGCAGGTCGACATGTTCGCCGAAACGGAAACACCGGAACCGTTGCTGGTACCTCGCGGCACACGTGCAGTGTCGTATGGATTGCAGGTCTGGCCGCTCCAGGGCGCGTATTGCAGGTTGGTGTCCGGCGTATACAGCGCGGGTTTGGCCGGCCCATTGGCGGATGCGCCGGTGACGTTGCTGGCAGCAGCGACCGCGAAAATGATCGAGCCCTTGCTGCGAAGTGCCGCGATATCTGGAGAGTCTGCCTTGGGCACATCCATCGCAAAGTTCACGTCGTTTCCGCCGGTTCCCCGCATGTCCTTGGCGTCATACCAGTCCTTGAGAGAGAAGACCGCGCAGTACATCGGAAGGCTGACAAGATCCGGATTGCGGCCGTACTGTTTGTCCAGTTCATCGGCGCGTTCCAAAGCATCCGGCATTTTCCGGAATTCTTCGCAGGCTTTCGGTGCACCCGGCGGGAGAGGCCCGGCCGAGGGGGCACGATCGAAGTCTCCCTTGCAGGTGATGGAACGTTCGCCTCGAATATTGAGAGTTTCAAGAGCATTCAGCTGTCCGGCTTCGGGAATGCCGACTCGCCAGCCGTACTGCAGCTTGACGCTCGGATCGGAAACGGAAGTAATCATCTTTCCGAGATCGAGAGGCAGTCCCTTGTATTGATCGAGATTTGGGAAGACCGTTGAGGCAGCGACGGTCTTTGTCGGATATTGAATCGGCGAGCCTGCCCGTACCATGCCGGTTGACGGCGGTATCGGTTTGCCGTCCATTGTCAGCAGTGCCGTGCAGACCCCGTTGTATGCCTTTGCTCGATCGAGATAGGCCTGCACCACCTGCCGGCATGTGGTTTGTCCTCCGCGTATCGCGGATTGAATGTCGGTGATCGATGCTTCCTCAATATGGAAGCTTCCCGCTGGAGCCTGGGCAAATACCCGGGGCGAAAGCATCGTCACGCACAACAGAAAAACAGGTAAGTTCCGTAAAAGTAGATTTTTGAAGATAGACACAGTTACCCCACTTTTGATTGAGAACGTTGACCGAATTGAGTTGTCGAAGAGTTGAAATCTCGAAGCGTGGAAACGTGACGCGCAGATGGGGTCAAAACGAGGACCGCCGGAATTTCCAAAGTCTCACACGGTCGAACGTTCGTGTCAATAGCGAACCTCTCCGCATTCGCGCGCGTTCGAGATCAAGGCAGAAGCAGAAGAAGCAATCGCGGAGAATTCGGATAGTGGGTCAGGTTAAAGCAATGTTCCGAAACTGCCCTCCTGAGTCAGGAGGGCAGCACGATCGCGACGTAGTCGAGATCGTGCGGGGGGTGGTTCCAAAGTTGCAATCTTACAAGGTTCGCTGAGGAACCACCCCTCGCGGGATACGCTTCGCGATCCCGGTGCCCTCCTGACTCAGGAGGGCAATGCGTCGTTCGGACAAATTCGGCCTGACAGACATATCTGTCGCTACCTGGCTTGAATCCGACATGCATGTCGGATCCCGCGACGCCGTATCTGGATTTAAATTACAGGAACCGCTTTCGAATCAATAGCTGCGCCCATCAACCGACTTCGGACCTCGTCTTGCCATACGAGAATTGCATCAATGAGGAGGCACGGATGAGTGTGGAGGAATTAGCGACATCTCGGGATCAGCTGCTGGACTCCGGCAGGCAATTGGAACTTCTGCATCGCATCAGCGGCATCGTCAGCTCCAGCTTGACGCTGGAGAAGATGCTTGAGGAACTGGTTGGGCTTGTTGTCAGCGTCACGGTTTGTGATGCGTGCCTGGTATACCTGGTCGATGAACCGGCCGGAGAGATTGTTCTCTGCGCGTCGCAGCTTCCCCATGCGAAGGAAATCGGAGAGATTCGGATGAAGATTGGCGAAGGGGTGACGGGATGGGTCGCGCAACACCGTTCCGTCGTCGCCCTGTCATCGGAAGCCTCCCGCGATCCACGATTCAAGACGTTCACCGCGCTGCCGGAAGACACGTACGAAGCGTTCTTGTCCGTGCCGCTGATCAACAGCGGAGCAGTGATTGGAGTGATCAACGTCCATCATTGGAAACCCCGCAACCATAGCCCGGAGGAAGTCGCGCTCCTGGGATATGCAGCAGAACAGATGGGTGGCGCAATCGCCAAAGCAAGGTTTCAGGAACAATCGCAATCCGCTTCAAGAAAAGTCGAACTTCTGGCGACGCTCGGAAAGACCGTCGCAAACGAAGGTTTTCTGGACCGGATGCTTCAGACGATCTCCGAAATGGTGGCGGAGACATTCGATTCTCCGTTGTGTTCGATCATGATCGTTGACGAGGACCGGCAGGAGTTGACTGTCAAGGCTGTGAGATGCTCCGTGCCGGAATATCTCAACAGAATGCCCATCCGTATTGAGGAATCTCTGATCGGGCGGGTGGTCCGCGAGCGGAAGCCGGTCACAGTGGAGGATGTCCGGACAGAGAAGATGTACCGCTATCCGGAACTCGCGCGCAAAGCAGGACTGGCATCACTCCTGTCGGTGCCACTGCTGACCGGCCATGGAGTCATCGGAACATTGAATATCTATCTCAGGGATCGTCGGACGTTCACGAAGGAAGAAATGTTGTTTGCCCAGGCCCTGGCCGGGCAAGCGGCAATGGCACTGGAAAATGCCCGCCTGATTTCAGAGTCTCTGGAAATGAAGCGGACACTCGAGATGAGAAAGATTGTCGAACGGGCGAAAGGCATTCTCCAGCAGCGCGATGGTCTGACGGAAGAAGAAGCCTATCTCCATCTCCGCAGCGAAAGCCGAAGGATGCGCCGGCCAATGCGTAATTTGGCGGAAGCCATCATTCTTGCTGAAGAACTGCACCGGAAGAGTCGTCGGAAGGACGTCAGCGCCTTGTCAGAACTGCAAGAGCATCCCGTGAAGTGTTCGGAGAAAGAGGAGCCGCCATTCGACGAAGACTTTCAGAACTGAAGTCGAGCCTGGTCGAGTAAAGATCCGAAAGCGCAAGAACCCCTTGGGCTATCCCGGAGCGGTCCAGATGCTGGGAAGAACCCGAATACACCGCGAGCGTCCGTGTTTGCGCCTGTGCGCAAACACGAAAACAGGGATTGCAAAAACCGCTCGCCTCCCTGCCGACATGGGCACGTCGCCACGTGGAGATAGGTACAGGCGAAATTACGTGGCAAGGATTCCGAGTGGGACGAATTACTCCCGATTTAAGTGAAAAAGGCAGTGGATGGGAACCACTGCCCCTTCGGATCGCCAGTTGGAAATCCTTCTGACGCGATTGACGTGATTGGGGGTGGGAGGAAAAGTTTGTTCTTCAAAACCCGGTCGCCCCACATGGTTGTCGTGCAGGCGACATAATCGTCGGAGTCGGCAATTCAGAATCCTTCCGCAGCGGACCGCTGCAATTCGTCCTCGATGATCTTCTGGATATCTGCGTAGGGCTGGGCGCCAATGAGCAGACGCCCGTTGATGAACATTGCCGGCGTGCCGCTGATCCCGACCCGGACGCCTTCTTCCATGTCGCTTTGGATTTCAGCAAGGTATTTTTCACTGTCCAGGCACGTGTTGAACGCCTTCATATCCAAAGACAGTATTTCCGCCTTGCGTTTCAGGTCCTCGACTGCAAGGTGTTGCTGGTCGTTGAACATGGCGTCATGAAACTGCCAGAATTTGTCTTGTTCGTATGCGCACAGCGATGCTTCAGCGGCCTTACGGGCGTGAGTGTGCATGCTGGCGAGAGGGAACTGGAGGTAGATGACTCGCAGCTTGTCGTTGTAGTCCGATTCAATTCTCTGGAGCGTTGGGAAAAGAGCGCGGCAAAACGGACACTCGAAATCCGAAAACTCCACGATGGTTACCGGTGCGTTGGCTGGTCCTTTGGACGGACGTCCAGCCGTTGCAATCATTGTCCTTGAAGGTTCGAGATAGGATTTCACTCCGTATTCTTTTTTGAGTACGGTAATAAACGCGTCATACACCGCCTGCCTCTTGTCGCTTCTGAGATATTCGCGGATAGCGGTGACGTTGTCCGCAAGGCTGCCTTCGAGTTCCGCCTTGTTTGCGTTATAAAACTGAACAACGACTTCATCGGCCGGACGTGGCAAAGCGCTGTCCACTTCGATGGCAATCAGTTCATCGACGGAAATCCTGCGCTTCTCCGCTTCCGCGGCCAGCAGGCGATCCCGGACGATTCCTTCCAGTGCCGTATCGAGCGCCACTCTCCGATCCCGTTCCAGCTCGATCTCGAATTGAGTTCTTCGAACTTCGAGGGTTTTCAGTTCCTGCGATGCAGCTTTCTCGACATCCTGAATGGAGATCATCGTGCCGTTTACGACAGCCGCGCGATCCGGTGCCGGCTGTTCGGCGAGGGCCGTCGGGCACAACGCCAGGATCATGACCGTAACAAATGTATGAATCACAAGCATCTCCTTACTCTGTAGGCGCGGTCTGTGACCGCGCACATTCCATCAATTTATGAACCTTTCAGAATCGAGATGGTGCGCGGTCACAGACCGCGCCTACAGCTTCGAATCGTCGTTAAGGAATTACGGTTCGCCTGGAATCGGGCCGAAATCTTTCGGCGGGATTCGATGATGCGTGGCTTCTTCATATGCGGAAGCGGCCTTGATCAGAGCGGGCTCGTTTCCAGGCCCAGCCCAGAACATCAGGCTGATCGGCATAGGGTTGGGGAGCATCAATTTCGTTGTGCCGGTAACTTCGGCATAAGTTTTCCGGTCTTCGCTCAACTCGTATTGAGGGTCGTAGGTCACTTGTTCGTATCCCGCGGGCACATCGATTTCGGGAGCTCCAATGAGAGCGGTGAATCCCATACAGCAGCTGGCCGAGGTGCGGTTGTTCACTTCCGGTTCACCCGCCCCACCCAGCTTGTACGGTGGAGTCGTCTGTTCCGGATTCACAAAGGCGTCGAGATGATTCTCGGACATGACTTTTTGAATCACCATGCGCATCACCATCTGCATTTTCAGGTAGCTGATGGAGGAGTTTTGCCTGTTTCGCGAATTTGTCGAAAGTGTTGCACTCCCCAGTCCAGGAGCCGGAGCCGCACGTTCGGATTTTGCGTTGGCTGTCAGGCTTGCCTGGTCTTTCACTCTTGTGTCCCCACGCGCGCGCAGATATTCATTCATCGCGAATTCTCCAGGAGAATTGCTGAACCCGCCGCTGCTGATTCTGCGAAGATTTAGTTTGTCGGACAATGGCGCTTTACCCAGTGCCAGGGCAAGCAGGTAGTCGGAGGATTTCACGTCCCAGCCATGGACAGCGAATTCCAAGTCGCCGGAACTCGTCGTGACCTGGAAATACTCCGGTACGACGGCGGGGAGAATTTCCTTAAAGGCATCCTGAAACGTGTATTTCAAATTGGGAACTGTCGAATCATCAGCATAAAGCGGATCCACCGACTCCACCAGTTCGGCTCCAAGCTTGTCGCGAAGTATGCTCTTGATCTGCTTATCCAGCTGATCGCTGATGGCGACATCGTTTTTCGTATGTTTCACCATAAACTCGCGAACGACACCGATGCGCATTCCCTGAAGTGGTTTGCTTGCGATGCTGTTTGCATCGACAACAAAACTGGCGTACGGCTCTTTCGGAATGATGCCCGGAGGAATTGCACTGAAAATATCCTTCGAATCGAAACCCTTCACAGCGTCGAGAAGCCGAACAGCGTCTCCAACGGTTCTGCAATGGATGCCGGCGCGGTCTCCCGGGTTGGAATGGCCGGGACCGCCGTCCATCATGACTCCCTTTGTTGCAAGCAGGTTGACGACGTTGTTCCGTGAAGCGGGGCCTTTGCACGACGCGGACGTCTGCTCGCAAATGGAGCAGGTGACCAGGTTCGCCGCAACGGAAACACCGGAACCATTGCTCGTTCCACGGGGAACGCGCTCGGTATCATAAGGATTGCACGTCTGTCCGCCCCATATGCCGTATCCCATGTTTCCATCGGGCAGAATGGAAGTGGTGTTGGCGGAGTTCCCATTTCCGCCTCCAATTCCGGTTGCCTTCGCTGTCGCGACGGCATAGATGATGGCACCTTTCTCGCGAAGGTCGGCGATATCGGGTGAGTCCACCTTTGGTACGTCCATGGCATAGTTGATATCGTTGCCTCCCGTTGCACGCATGTCCTTTGCGTCGTACCAGTTCTTCAGCGACATCACCACGCAGTACATCGGGAGCTTTGTGAGATCCGGAGTTCTGCCGTATTGCTTGTCCAATTCGGCTGCGCGCTCCAGAGCGTCGGGTTGCTGGCGGAAGGATTCGCAGGAAGCCGGACAGGATTTCGGCAGGGCGCCTGATGAAGGCTTCGTGTCGCACGTGGCCTTACAGGTCACGGAACGTTCACCGCGAATGTTTAGAGTTTCCAGAGCATTCAATTGACCGGCATTTGGAATGCCGACCCGCATTCCAAACTGTTGCTGGACGGTCGGGTCCGAGATCGTCGGCTCCATCCTGCCGAGTTCCAAGGGAGGTCCCGCATAACTGTCGTAGTTCGGAAAGATGCTGGATACAGGAACGGTCTGTGTCGGAAACTTCAGCGGCGATCCGGCACGCACCGTGCCCGTCGCTGGAGGGATGGGCGTTCCATCTTTGGTGACGAGAGCCGTGCAGGTTCCGTTGTACGCCTTTGCGCGATCGATATACGCCTGCACGACGCCCTGGCAGCTGATTTGTCCGGCCTTGATCGCATTCTGAATGTCCGCAATCGTGGCTTCTTCCAGATGAAACGTTTTCTGCTGAGCGAGAACCGTGCGTGGCGCAACTGCCGGCAGAATGCAGAATGCGAAAAATAGGGCCAATAGTCCCTTGAATCTGTTCGAAACCGGAATCCTCTTCATTGGTGCTCCCTGGGTTACGATCGGGCGTCGATCGAATCAATGAAGTGACTGCGAGGTCACGAAGGGTTTTGATCTCAGATGGAATGTGGAAGCCAATCGAACAAGGATTAGCGGATGCAACGCAGAATAGGCTCCGAGGGTGTCGCTGTCAACCGGCAAGAATGTACGCATGGCGCACAAGAATGTAGCCTCATTGATCGCGATCTACCATCCGCGCCCGCGACTGCATCACAGAGTTCAACATCCGGGTGCGGGCGCGCATCAACCGGGTTTTTACCGTCCCGGCTGGAAGTTCCAGCACTTCTGAAATTTCGGAATAGGACAGGCCTTCAATATCGCGAAGCGCAAGAATCAACCGGTGGCTGCGAGAAAGACAGTAGAGCCCGTGTCGGACGAGAGCCTCGTTGTTCGTTGCGGGAGTTGAGGGCGGAAGAAGAAATCGATCTCGCCAATTCCACCAGCGCTGTCGATTCCGGATTGTCGAAACGGCAGTGCGGAAAACCAGGATCCTGAGTGAAGAGTCCTCGCTTTGGCGTTGAGTGTTGCAAGACAGATTCTGAAATGTTTCCTGAATGACGTGAGTGGCATCGCAGGAATCTCTCATCAGGAGATGAGCAATTCTTGCAACGCGTTCGCGATACGGCTGCAGAAGCATTTCATCTATCGGACTTTCATTCGATTCCGTCCGCTCCGCAAATAATGCTTTTCGGCGAGGCAACACGATGGAGTTTAAGGAAACTACCGGCCATTGTATGTTCGTCATGAAGGTGGTTCACCTCTTAGAGAATTGTTTCGAGCGAATCCTTCTCCTGAAGGGAGAAGGTGCCTGCCAGCTTGCCGGCGGGCGGATGAGGGGTGAAGAATTGTCTTTGCTGCACCCCTCACCCGGCGCTTCGCGCCACCCTCTCCCTTCGGGAGAGGAACCTGCCTCCAGCTACTTGCTCCCGAGTCGGCTTACAGAAGCAGGCAGTGGACCGAAAGCAGCCGGTGGCACACGATGATGCGTGGCGGCTTCGTATGCGGCTGCCGCCTTGATGACTGCCGAATCGCTGCCGGGTGCGGACCAGAACATCATGCTGATTGGCATCGGGTACGGCAGTTGGGACTCCAGTTCGCCGGTGACTTCGATGTAGTCCTTCTTGTCTGGTGTCAGTGCGTAGGTCTGGTCGTACACAATCTGTGTGTAACCGGCGGGTATGTCCATTTCGGGTCCGCCGAGAAGGGCAGTGAACGCCGTGCAACAGCTGATTTGGGGTCGATCGTTGATTTCGGGTTCGCCAGGACCTCCCAGCTTGTATGGCGGCGTGGTCTGCTCCGGGTTGACGAACACATCGATGTTGTTTTCGTACATGACCTTCAGAATCACCATTCGCAGCACCGACTGCATTTTCAGATAACTCACCGAGTCGGGGTTCGCCCGCGGATCTTGATCGCCAATGGCGTTCATCGCGCTGGCCCGTTGCGCATCGTTTTCAAACTTCGCATTGGCAACCCAGCTGGCCCAGTCCTTCACGCGCGTGTCGCCGCGTTCGGCAAGATACCGGTTGATGGTGAATGGACTGCTGGGATTTCCAAGCCGCTGGCTGATGCGTCGCAGCGTGAGCTTTTCAGACAACGGTGCCTTCCCCATCGACAGCGCGACAGCGTAGTCCACCGATGTGACGTCCCAGCCGGGAACGGCAAACTCCAGCTCACCGGTGGGAGTCTTCTGCCAGAAATATTCCGGCGCGTTGTGCGGGAGAATTTCCGCGAGAGCCTGTTGGAAGGTGTATTTCAGGTTTGGCACGGTGGGATCGTCCGCATACATGGGATCCACTGTTTCAATCAGCTCGGCGCCAAGCTTATCCCGCAGGACCGTCTTGATTTCCTTGTCGATCTGGTCGCTGATGGCCACATCGTTTTTCGTGTGCTTCACCATGAACTCGCGTGCAATGGCAACGCGTACTCCCTTGAGCGGCTTGTCGGCCACGTCCTTATCGCTGACGAGGAAGCTGGCGTACGGCTCTTTCGGAATCAGTGCTTTCGGAATGGAAGTGAACATGTCATCCGATTCATATCCTTTGATTGCGTCAAGCACTGCAACGGCATCCGCTACGGTGCGGCAGTGAATTCCTGCCCGGTCACCGGCATTTTTGCTGCCGATGCCACCGTCCATCAGAATTCCTTTTGTGGTGAGAAGATTGACGATGTCGTTTCGGGAGGCAGGTCCCTTGCAGGATGCGGAACCCTGTTCACAAATCGAGCAAGTCGCCAGGTTCGCCGCAACGGACACACCGGAACCGGCGCTTGTACCTCGCGGTTCTCGTGCGGTGTCGTATGGATTGCAGGCCTGACCACCCCATTGCGCGTACTTCAGATTGCCGAACGGCATGTTGGTTTTCGCCTTGTTCGGTCCGGAGGAAGAGGAAGCGCCGCCCACATTGTCTGCCGTCGCGATGGCGTAAATAATTGCGCCCTTGTTTCTCAAATCGGCGATGTCCGGCGAATCATATTTCGGCACATCCATGGCGAAGTTCACGTCATTGCCGCCGGTTCCCCGCATGTCCTTTGCGTCATACCAGTTTTTCAGAGTGAATACGGAGCAATACATCGGCAGTTTCGCCAGGTCGGGATTCGTGCCGTATTGCTTATCCAGTTCCGCTGCACGCTCGAGTGCATCCGGCATCTTCCGGAATTCCTCGCACACTGCCGGGGCACCGGCGGGAAGCGGGCCTGCAGATGGAGCCTTGTCGAATTCACCTTTGCAGGTCACCGAGCGTTCGCCACGAATATTGATAGTCTCGAGAGCGTTCAGCTGGCCGGCGTTCGGCATGCCAACGCGCATGCCCCACTGCTGCTGGACACTGGGATCCGAGATTGTCGGTTCCATCCGGCCGAGTTCGAATGGCAGTCCGGAATACTCCTTATAGTTTGGAAATATGCTCGATACCGGAACGGTTGATGTCGGGAACGTGATGGTTGAACCCGCGCGTACCGCGCCCGTAGCGGCGGGGATCGGCTTGCCGTCTGCGGTCACCAGCGCCGTGCAGGTACCGTTGTAGGCTTTGGCGCGATCAATATAAGCCTGCACTACCGCCTTGCATGTGGTCTGTCCGGACTTGATAGCGCCCTGGATACCCGCGATGCTGGCTTCCTCGATTTGAAATCCCTGGATTTGGGCTGCGGCCACACCGGGAAGCAGTATCGATAACAGGCCCGCACTCACAATGCGGCCTGAAGACCAGCCGCGCCGTTTATGGACAAATTGTGGTCTCTGAAGCATTTCTCCTCCTTGCGAACCCGGAAGGTTCGCCTGTGGTGAATTGACCGGACTTCCATTGCGCGCAAAATGCGCGCAATGGAAGCACTCCGGTCCCGAGCTGGTTTGATTTAGAAGCTGACTTTCAATCCGAACTGGATTCGTCTGGAGTCCGTTGCCGTCGACGTGATCTTTCCAGCAGCTGCCGGAACATTTCCGGCGCTGTCGAAGATCACCGAACTGGGCAGGCCAAAGTTCGTATGGTTGAGCGCGTTGAATGCTTCCATGCGGAACTGCGTTTTTACCCGTTCCGTCACCTGGAAATTCTTGAAAAGCGACATATCGAGAGTCGTGACTCCCGGCCGGGTTAGCGTATTGCGCCCGACGTTTCCAAGAGTGCCTTTTGCCGGGAAAGCAAAGCATTCCGTCTTGATGTATCTGTTGGGATCGCCGGTATTGATCTGACTCTCACAACCCGGTACCGCAAGAAGATTGGGCCCCTGTCCAAGCGCCAGGCCGGTCGTGTCGGTTTGGCTTCCACCTCGATCGCTATTGAGTACCACCGACATTGGCAGACCGGATTGAGCGCGAAGGATTGAACCAATTTGCCAGCCCTTGGCCACGGCTCCGGCAATTCCTTTCGCTTGCATGGCAAACGGAAGCTGCCAGACCAGACTGAAACTGCCGCTGTGACGGACGTCAAAATCCGACAGTCCTCGATTCAGCCCAGGAAGAAGCGGTGTTGGAACCGCTCTGGCTCCCGAATAACCGGAACCGGAGGAGGTCGATCCTGTGGATGACGCCGTATCAATACTCTTCGCAAACGCATAGGAGCTCTGCAAGTGAACGCGGGAACCCCAGTTCTTCTGCACACTCGCCTGCAGCCCGTGATAGTAGGAATCGGTATTCCACGTATCCGTCGTATTGATTGTCGAGAAGTTTGTATTCAGCTTTGGCTTGCCCAGCGGATATACCCAGGTTCCATCGGGCTGTTCTTCCGGGATTACCGTGTTCATGTTGCGCTCGACCTGCGGGAGGTGAACGCCTCGGGATCCCGTATATCCGACATCAGCGACCCAGCCATGGAATTCACGCTGAATATTGAGATTCCATTTCATGCTGTAGGCGCGGCCGGGTTCCGGTTCAATGTAAGCCGTGCGAAGGTCGTTGACTGCCAGGAGCGGGAAGGCCCCGGCTGGATACGAGCCGAGTGGAGGCGCCGTTGTCACACCCTGCACGAAATACGGCATCGAGCGGGTCAGAGGTGTGTCGAAGAGCCAGACCAGCGGTAATGAATCGAAAATTCCGAAGCCCGCACGAACGGATGTTTTGCCAGTTTTGAAAGGATCCCAAACAAGGCCAACTCTAGGGGCAAAATTTCTCAAGGTCGGGTTCCGGTCCAGGACGGGGCCGCCAACCGTCGCTTCCGTGTCCGTCAGGTGGTGAAGCTTGGCGACCTTTCCATTGACCTCCGTAGGGATCGTCAGGAATTCATAGCGCAGGCCAAGGTTGAACGACAAGTTGCTTTTGAAGCGGTAGTCGTCCTGAATGTAGCCCGCAATGAGCGTCTGACGCAGTCCGCGGACGGTATCGGATCCTGGATAGAGCGCTCCGAAGCTTTGCGGACGATTGATGAGAAAGTTTGGAATGGAACCGAAATTGTACTGCCCTCCATTCAAGTTCGGAATATCGAAGTTGTACTGCATGCGCTCGATGCTGCCGCCAACCTTCAGAGAGTGATTTCCCTTGGTGATATACAGATTCTCGTTGCCCTGGAATGAATTGAAGTACAGCTTGTTCACGTTGACGGCTCCGGGGCCGCCTCCTGGAACGGATATGCCAGGCACCGACGTCGCGCCGATATTCTGGCCGGGAACAAAGCCGAGGGTCGGATCCTCCAGCAGTGGATTCAGGACTTTCATCACTCCACCGCTCACATTGGTCGTGCGATAAAACCCAAAGCGGGCAACATTGAGCAGTTGAGGATTGATGATGTGGGTGTACTCAAGGGAGAACAGCTGGCGCCGCGACGTGTCCTCACTGATTTTTGTCAGCTGAGCGTCCGGCGAGTTGGAATTCGCATCATCGAAGAAATAGCTTCCGCTCAGATTGTCGGAGGCGGAGATCATGTGATCGATTTTTCCAAGGACATAGCGGCCTTTGGAAAGCTTGTCTGTCGGCGCGCTGAATTGTCCGACGTCCCCGTTTCCGATCAATGGAAGATTCGGCAACTGCATGAGACCAAGCACATTGGTGATACTGGGATCCACGGGCACCGTTCCGGATGCGAGTATTCCCATCCGTGCGTTTGGTGAAAGCACGCTGGATATCGCGGTGGTTGCAAGCAGCTCCTGAACCTGTTCGTAGTTTGCGAACCAGAATGTTCGACTCGGAACAATGGCTCCGCCCAGCGATCCGCCGAACTGATGGCGACGGAAGGGCGGTACCGTGGCGCCGTCGAAAAAGTTCCGTGCGTCCAGAGCGCTGTTGCGGTGGAAGTAGAAGGCATCGCCATGAAGCGCATTGGTTCCCGACTTGGTCACCGCGTTGACCACGGCTCCTGTGGAGCGTCCGTACTCCGCAGAATAACTATTGGACACAATGGAGAACTCGCGTATCGCCTCAACTCCGAGATTGGAGCCGAGGATGCTTCCGGGAGTGCTGTTGGAGTTGTCGTTGACGCTGACTCCGTCCATCCTGAAATTGTTTTCCGATGGCCGGGCTCCGGAGACTGTCAGTTTGGCGCCGTTCCCGTTGCGGCCTCCGCTTCCACCACTGCTGATTGCCGTCACTCCAGGTTCAAGAGTGGCCAGCTGCACCCAGTCGCGTCCGTTGAGAGGCAATTCACGAATGGTGCTGCCGTCCACGGTCCGGTTCACTGTGGATGCGATAAGGTCGACTTTCTCATCCTCCGAGGTGACTTCAACCGTCGAGGAAATACCTTCAAGCTTCAACTGGAAATCGATGGCGACTTCGCTGCCGACGTTCACATTGATACCCTTCCTTATTCCCACGGAAAAGGCCGGCATCTCGGCTGTGACCTGATAAGTTCCAGGCTGGAGATTCGCAGCACTGTAGGCGCCTACTTCACTGGTGAGAACGGCTCTCGTGATGCCGGTCTCGGTATTCCGGATTGAGACGGAAACTCCAGGAAGGAGTCCCCCCGACAGGTCCGTGACTTTGCCCTGAATCGTCCCACCCGCCGTCTGCCCAGAAATGCTGGAAACAAAGATATTCATAAGAAAAATTGCAGTGACGACGGCTCCAAACCTTTTGCCTGGTCTTTTGACTTCCATGGACTTCCCCTTTCACGTTCCGATGCTGTTTTCCTGCTGAAGTTTGCGTAATGGCGCCTGACAGGCGTTTTGGAAATTCATCCGCGCGTTCAGGGACGTGCCTGACAATGTTGGCGGAAACTTCGGAGTGACTTCGAGGTCACGGGATATCAATTCGTGGGAGAGTGGAGACTTGGATGCTAATTCGTTTTAATTAGCGTATCGAATCGCAGAATACGATCCGCCTACTTTGGTGTCAACGCTCAAGAGTGTAGGTCGTCGGACAATATTGTGAGGCTGGATTTTGCTGTCGCAGCACAGCGGGAAGTCGTATACGCAATTGGCGCCGCTGTAGGCGCGGTCTATGACCGCGCGCGTTTCAATCGCGCGGTCATAGACCGCGCCCACAGTGGAAGTCCGCACTTCCCTTTGTGCAAATTCGCAAGCCGGATTTATTTCCTTACTTTTCCAGTCCAAGGGCTTTTGCAACGCGGGTTCCGTATTCCGAATCCGCAGCCAGGAAGTGCTGGACCTGCCGCTTTTGAATTTCCCTGCTCGCATTCCCAAGATGGCCCGCGATATTGCTCACG
>Ga0163163_10001968_pt1 | contig 17366 bp, 24 predicted proteins | sample S65metaG_FD_119766 | JGI IMG/M metagenome (GOLD analysis project Ga0163163, IMG submission 119766) | Switchgrass rhizosphere microbial communities from Kellogg Biological Station, Michigan, USA - S6-5 metaG | ecosystem: Host-associated > Plants > Roots > Rhizosphere > Soil | place: USA... | reverse complement strand
GTCTGCGGCACCGGTTTGCAGATGCGGCGCGGGCCGCTGGACGAATTGCCGTGCATCGCGAGGTCGACGTGGATGTGATTGTAGTGGAAGACGTTCGAGCCCGGCCCGAGGACGGTAGTGAAGCGATCGCAGGCGCCGCCGTGCACGTCGCGTAGGAAAGCTTGCGTTTGTTCATTGCCGCGCGTCCAATCGTGCACGATCGCGATGGTGCGGCCGTCGGCGAGAACGAAGCCGCCGATGTCGAGCGCATTGCCGAAGGCATGTTCGGAGAGCTGTGCGCCGTATTGGTTATTCATGCCGCGGCAGGAATAGGAGCCCATCGAATTGATCTGCGTCACCGGCACGCCGAAGCGCGCCTGCGCGGCGGGCTGCACGATATCGGCGAGCCATTGATCGAGCTCGGCAATCATCGAGCAATCGAGCGTGGCGGTCGAATTAAAGGCGACGGCGCCGTTTTGCAGCGCGGTGACCTTGAACGGCCGCGTCATGCCGCAAATGCCGGGCCCGGACATTTCATTGGCCGGCTGGATGTATTCGCTTGGTGTAACGCGATACTGGGCGAGACAGGTATTCTCCGCCTGCGTGCGCCAGGCGGGTCGCTGCGCTCTTTCATACATGCCGCAGCCGGCGACGCTGCCGACAAGGGCGAGCGTGAGCGCTGTGACATAAACGCGACGCGTCATGCAAAAACATTTGCGCGACGCCGGTTAAGTCGAATTGAAGCTTTTCGGTTAACGGAGCGGAAAGACCGGCCGTTTCCCCGCCCCATCTATCTGCGGCGGCGATCGTCTGCTATCAGACGCGAATGCCGACATCTTTGCCTCCAGGCCTCAGCGCCCGGCATGACCAGATGTTCCCGACTTTGGCGAGGGAGGATATCGATCGGCTATGTCGCTTTGGAGAGCCCCGCTCCTACGCAGCGGGCGAGCCCGTCGTCCGGGCAGGCGAGGTCGGACCCGGGCTGATCCTGGTCCTTTCGGGCAAGCTCGACGCCATCCTGGGCCGCGGGCTCGGCCGACCGGAGACGATCGTCACCCACGGGCCGGGCCAATTTTCCGGCGAACTCGCGCAGCTTTCCGCCAGGCCCTCGCTTGTCGACATCGAGGCGCGCGAGCCGGTCGAGGCGCTGGTCCTTCCCTCCGAGCGATTGCGCGACCTCATGGTGCAGGAGGCAAATCTCGGCGAGCGCATCATGCGCGCCCTGATCCTGCGCCGAGTCGGCCTGCTGGAAAGCGCCGCCAGCGGCCCGATCATTATCGGACCGAGCGAGCATCCCGACGTGCTGCGCCTGCAGAACTTTCTGCGGCGAAACGGCCAACCGCATCGCGTCCTCGATTCCGAGAGCGATTCCTGCGCAACGATGCTGATCGCGCGCTTTCATGTCGACCCGCATCACCTGCCGATCGTGCTTTGCCCGAACGGCAAATTGCTGCGCAATCCTGGTGACAACGAGCTTGCGCGCTGCATCGGCCTGGTGCGGCCGATCGATGCGACAAAGCTCTACGACGTGGCGATCGTCGGGGCCGGCCCGGCGGGACTGGCCGCGGCGGTTTACGCGGCATCCGAGGGCTTGTCGGTGATCGTGCTCGATTGCCGTGCCTTCGGCGGCCAGGCCGGCGCCTCGTCGCGGATCGAAAATTATCTCGGCTTTCCCACCGGGATTTCCGGGATGGCGCTGATGGCGCGCGCATACAATCAGGCGCAAAAGTTCGGCGCAGAGCTGGTCATACCGGACGAAGCCAAGCGGCTCGCAAACTCTGCCGGCGAAGATGGCAGGTACTATAGCCTCGATGTCGGCGACGATGAAACGCTGCAGGCACGCGCGGTGGTGGTTGCGAGCGGCGCGCGCTATCGCCGTCTCGACGTTGCGAACCTGGCGCAATTCGAAGGGTCCAGCGTCCACTATTGGGCCTCGCCGATCGAGGCGCGGCTTTGCGCGGGGCAGGAAGTCGTGCTGGTCGGCGCAGGAAACTCTGCGGGGCAGGCGGCGGTCTATCTCGCCGCAAATGTCAAAAAGGTCTGGATGCTGGCGCGCGGGAAAAGCATCGAGGCGACGATGTCGCGCTACCTTTGCGAACGTATCAGGGCGCAGCCGAATATCGAGGTGCTGAGTGAGACGGAAGTGATCGCTCTCGAAGGACGCGAAGGCAATCTGCAAGAGGTGAGTTGGCGCAATCGCGTCAGCGGCGAAGATGCGACGCGTCCGATCGGCCATTTGTTCCTGTTCATTGGTGCCGACCCGAATACCGATTGGCTGGCGCAATGTGATATCGCGCTGGATACCAAGGGCTTCGTCCACACCGGAAGCGATATCGGCCAGGGGCGGCACGCCTTGGAAACCAATCGCGCCGGCGTTTTTGCGATCGGAGACGTGCGCTCAGGTTCGGTCAAACGCGTTGCCGCTGCCGTCGGCGAGGGGGCCCAGGTCGTCGCGGCCATTCATGCTTATCTCGCCCAAAGTGTTGACGCGACCCCGCCGACGCGTGCCCGGAGCTAGCGATGGCAGATGAATGTCTTCATGCCGCGGGAATTCGCGAGGTCGTGCCGAGTGCGCTCGGTTGCGAAGAGTGTTTGAAAACCGGGTCGATGTGCGTGCATCTGCGTTTGTGCCGGACCTGCGGCCATGTCGGTTCCTCCGACGATTCACCAAACCGGCATGCGAAGCATTTCCACGCGACCGGACATCCGGTCGTCGAAGGCTACGATCCGCCGGAGGCCTGGGGCTGGTGCTATATCGATGAAGTCGTCCTCGATCTCGGCGATCGCGCCACGCCGCAGAACGGACCGATACCGCGCTACTACTGAGGAGTTAAGGGGTTCAGCCGCCGAACACAGCGTGGCCGGTCAGCCGGCTTGGCAGCAGCGTGAAAAGTCCGGCGGCGACCAGCGAAACATGCAGGCTGATCATAGCTGCTCGGTGCGACCTAAAGCGGCCGATGCGACGAGCCCAGATCGCAAATGGAAGCGTCACGAGCGTCAGGATCGAGAGGAGATGGATCGGGCTGAATTGACCCGGTCTGATGCCGGTGATCCAGATTGACGTGATCGCCGCGAAAAACATCGCACAGACCCAAAACCAGCCGATGCGGCGATGGACCCGCGTGCCTTTGCGCATGACAGGCACCGTGCTTCCCAGTCCCAATGCGGCGAGAGCGCCGCCAATGTGCAGCCGCACGATTGCCGGCACTCCCAATAACGGCGCGAGGGTCATCCGCGCGGTTTAGGCGGAGGGGCCGCTCGTGCCTTGACCGCTCTGCGCGTTGCGGCGCTCGTTCATGAAGCGGTCGAACTCTTCGCGATCACGGGCGCGGCGCAACCGATCGAGATATTCGGAGAATTCGCGCTCCGCTTCGACGAGCTTGCGGCGCTCTTCCTCGAGGCGTGCGAGCTCGGCGTTGCGCCAATCATCGAAGGCGCTGTTGCCGGTCGCGCGCATGCCGCGGCTCTGGTAGGAGCCCGACCACGTCCCGCACCATGTCTGCTGCGAGGCGTTCCAGCCCTGCCACTTCGAGGCGGCCTTGTCCCGCGCATAGGAGAAAAGGTCGCCCGGATAGCCTTCCTTCTTTTGCGCGATCTTGAGGAAGAGGATGGCGAGACCGATCGGCCAGAAGACGATGAAGCCGACGATCATTGCCGCCAGCTCCAGGGGATGCCAGCGGCTGCATCGACGATAGCCCTGGTGCTGATTCCACGGGCCGTTGTCGACGGTATTCGTATAGGCACTCATGAGTTGAGCTCCACATTGCATGAGCGCCTGTTCGACACGCTCATGTGAATGTAAAATACATTCACATACTTGGTTTTCCAAGTGCGGAAACGCACAGCGCGCACAAAAAAGCGGGCGTCGCCGCACGCTTCTCGAGAGATTTGTTTGTGAAATCAGTGCGCTTGCTGGATCGCCGAAAGCTGCCAGTCCTGCGCGTTGCCGCCCGGCGGGCGGCGGAAGGTCCAGACCTCGGTGACCTCCTCCGGGGTGGTCGTGCTGCCGGAAACAACGCGTCCGGTCGCCTGCTCGACGATCGGGTTCAGGACGGAGTAACGCATTGCCACCGTTGCATATTCTCCATCCGGCTCGCGCCACGCTTCCGACAGGTCGCCCTGGATGAGGCGCGCGTTGGAGACATTGTCCACAACGCCGCGGCGGGCATTGGCGGCGAGTTCGTGGGCGAACTCCTCGGCCATTTCCGCCGCCGTCAGCCGCCGAAGGGTCGTGAGATCGCCGCGGCCGTAGGCGTCCTGGATTTCAGCGAGGCGCGACTCGAACGCCTCGTAGTCGGGCTTGTCGATGGTGATCGGCGTCGTTGCCGGAGCCGGAGCGTAGCCGCCGCCCAGCGGCCCGGAAGCCGTGCGGTAGGACGGCGCCTCATCAGGTGGAGGCGCCGCGCCGTAGGGAACCCCTCCGGCATAGGCCGGCTGCGGCTGTTGCCGGCGCCGGAACCAGCCGATCGCCAAGCTCACCAAGAGCACGATCAGGCCGATCTGCAGCATGAGGCCTAGCATCGAGACGATGCCGCCAAGCCCGCCGAACAGACCATGGCCGAACAGGAGCCCGAGCAGTCCTGCCCCGAGCAGGCCACCCATAAAGCCGCGGCCGAAACCGCCGCCAAAAAAGCCGCCGGGACGATTGAAGCCCGGCCGCTGCAGCCCCGGATTAAGGGTCGAGGCGCCTGGTCCGCGGTCGAAGGGGGAAACGCGCGGCGCGGTCGGGGTCGCCGACGGCATCGAGAAGCTGCGTGAGCCGCGGCTGCCGAACGAACCGCCGCCGCCGGCGCGCGCATAGGCGTCGCCTAGGCCAAGCGTAGCGGCAAGCAGAATCGCGGCTGCCGCGACGAAAAACTTTCTGGACATTCTGTCCTCCTCACCGCGCAAGGACGCGCGGACACAGGCGAATATGGTGGCAAACCACCATACTCGCCAAGAGGAGATGCCCAGATTTTGTTCAGGAACGAAGATTAACGCGAAGCTTCAACGCATTCCGACGCAAACCGCGCCGATAGTCGCCAGTGCTGCGAGCATAGCAAGATAGTCTAGAGTTTTGGTCATTTCGCACTCCAAAAAGGCAAAGAACCAAACCCTCCCCTCTCGAACGCCACGCACGCGCGTCTGCTCGCAAATTCCATGCAAAGCCGCTGCCGCGCGCGGCACATCTTGCGGGCATTTGTCCGTGCTTGGTTTTCAATCAGCCCTGCGGCGTTCTATTGTTCGCGTCATGGATCCGACGAAGCAGAATTTTTTCGGCGGCGGACGGCGCGGCTATCATCACGGCCGTTTGCGCGACGCTTTGGTCGAGGCCGCCCGTACGCTGGTGACGGAGCGCGGTCCTGCCGGCTTCACTTTGGCCGAGGCGGCAAAGCGCGTCGGCGTCACCGCGGCGGCGCCGTACCGGCATTTCAGCGACCGCAACGAGCTCATGGGCGAGCTCGCGGGCCGCGGTTTCCAGATTTTCGGCGAGCGGCTGGCGCGCGCCTGGGATGATGGGCGCCCGAACGTGCTCGAAGCATTCCGGCGCATGGGCGCGGCCTATCTTGCTTTCGCGCAGGAGGAGCCCGGCCTCTACGCGGCGATGTTCGGCAATGTGCAGACGCTGGCAGCACCTGGTCCCGGCGCCGCGGCCGACGCGGCGCTTGAGACGCTGCGCAAAGCCTCCGTCGTGATCCTGCGCTCCTACGGTGCGCCGGAGAGCGCCGCGCGCGATCTCGCGCTCGAAATCTGGGCCTATTCGCATGGCGTCGCCATGCTCGCCGTCTCCGGCCATGTCGCCGCGTCGAAAGGCTGCGATCCGGCCGTCCTCTTGCAGCAGGGCACGGCCAACATCGTCGAAATGACTGTGCGCCGGCTGCGCGGCGGCTAGAAGCCTGCTTCTCCCGCCCCGAACTCCACTATATTCCCGTTTCAAGGGCGGCGGCTTGTTGAAGCGGAGTGGTGAAATTGGACGACCCGACCGCGGTAGCGCTGCGCGAGAAAGAAGTGCCGAGACGCATCTCAATATCGTCGGCGGCGCGAAACATGCTCCCGATCTGAAAACCACGCTACGCCGGCGCCCGTATCGAGAATGCCGAACGCTCGGACGTGATCACCGAATTGCGCGGCGCCGAAATCGCCCGGCTCGAAATGCTTGAAGAGCAGCTGCAACCGGTCCTCGCACAAGTGCCGGAAGATTGCGAACTCTTCGATGTCGCGCTCGTGCCTTCCGAGCATCCGCGTCTGTTCATCGATATGATCGGCTTTGTCGAGATGGGCCGCGATCGCCGCCTCTACCGCTTTTTTGCAGGACACGCGGCACGGACGCCTCACGCTCAGCGAGGCCGAGCAGCTCGACAAGATGGTCGAGGCCGTGACGAATTACATCGCGCAGCGGCTGATCGAACGCGAGCGGGCGCTTGCCGCGGACGCGAATGCGCGGGCGTTATCGGGCGATGATGAAACCGATGGGGCCCCTGGCGACGGAGCCGCGCCGGTGTCCCCGCGCTGCAAGCGCAATTTCGCGGTGCGGTTCTTCGTGTTCCTCGTCGATCTCCTCGGCGTGGCGATGCTCTTCGGCCTGATCGCCGCAGCCGCCTGGTATGTCTACAAGCTGCAGGTGCTGGGCTGAGCATCTGATCGAATGCTCAGCCATAGAGCCTATCGTCCCACCACACCGGTTCGGGCAGGCCGTATGTGATCTGGCGCGCATCCGAATGCGAAGGATTGATCAAGATGTTGCGTTCAATCCGCGCCGGAATCGACGGCACCAGAAGGAGCGCTGAACGCTTCTCCCGGTACCAAGTCTCGCCGAATGCTTTGCAAATTTCCTCGTCCTTCGCGTCCCATCCTGGATGTTTCTCGGTCTGGAAAATTTCGTAGCTAATTCCATTCGGGGCGATGATGCGAATGTAATGCTGGTTTGGCGGCAGAATGGCGCTCGAATGAACAAGCTTTTCGAGCATGGCGGTCGAATAATGCTCGGATGTGTAGATGATCGGACTTGTGGGCCTGTTCCACCGCCCCGGAAAAACCCGCGCGCCCTCGCTACCGTAGATCGGATATTCGCCGTTCGGATCACCGATCCGGAAGCAGGTCAGAACCCGATCCGTTCTTTGCGGATTAAACGCCGCCACTGTAGGCAGCCCGCCCGAGCACATTGATAACCGCGTCTGCGCCCGGGCCGGTTGTCAACGCCACATCCAGAGGCGCTTTGTTATCGAGCATCATGTGCGGTCGACGAAGAAACTCTCGAACTTTTTCGGCGTCCCGGTAGATGTCCAGCGCCACGCTGAAGACCTTGGCGAGCCTTGCGAGCTTTTCCCCCTCTTCGAGGGTCAGCCGTTTGGTCGTGTTTCTCCGCCGCTCTAGCGTCGCCTTCGGAACGAGCCGGAATTTGAAGCGAGCATCGTCAGGCGCAATCAATGCCGCGACACGGTCAAGGGCGCTCACGGGCAGCCCGTGCTCGATCGAATATGCCAGGGCAAGACGGGTGTCGTGACGCTTTGATTTGACGCCGAGGACGGACTCGACGGTGGCGGCTACGGTCATATGGTACTCCGGTCCAATCGAGGCAAACATAGGCCTCAGATGGGCAGAAGTCCACTGGACGCTATAATTTATACTCCCCCAAATCTGCCATCGCGTTCGTGCTCGTCGACATGCCGCGCGCGCGGGCGGTAATCCTCACCTCGGGCCCTTCGTCTTCGATCCGGAATAGATTGTACCCGGCCCGGTGCATGCGCGTGCCGCCGCTCGCCGAGGCTGATTGCACCCCGACGACGGGAATGCGCGCATGATTGCGCTCGATATAGCTGATCGTCATCCTGTGATTATGCCCGTGGATGACGAGATGGGCGCCCCGATGCGTGACGATCTCCTCGAACTCGTGCCGGTCCGACAGACTGCGTCCCGCGCCGCCGCCGCCGCGATTCGGCGGATGGTGCACCATGACGACGCGCGGTAGCTTTTGCCGCGCCAGATCGGCAAGCAGCGCATCGAAACGGGCGCGCTGTTTTGAGCCGAGGCGGCCGGAGGCGAGAAACGGCGCCGTCGGAATGCCGGACGAGAGGCCGATCAGCGCGACGCCGTTGCGCATTCTAAGATAGGGGAAGCCGCTCTCGCCGCTCGCGTCGCTCGTCGTCCACTTGGCGAATGTGCTCGCGACATGCGGCATCGATCCTCGCGTATAAGCGTCATGGTTGCCGGGTACGAAGCTCACCTTGTCCGCCGGCCCGAGCGTCTCAAGCCATGCGGCCGCAAGCGGAAATTCGGCTTTAAGCCCGATATTCAGGATGTCCCCGGTCATCGCAATGTGATCGGGTTTCTGCGCATGAATATCGGCGACGATCGCGGCCAGCACGTCCATACTGTGCGTAAGCGATCGCCCGCGCCGCCAATTCATGTAGCCGGTGATGCGCTTACCGAGAAGCTCGCGCCGATGCGGGCGGGGAAGGGGGCCGATATGGGCGTCGGAGAGATGGGCGAGGAGAAGGCTCACGCAAATTCCCTGGGGCGCAGGGAGAAGGGCGTCAAGCTTTGCCAGCCGCGCGACCGGTAAGCCTGCGCACGCGTCTCGTCGCGCGGCTCGGCGGATGGATTAACCGCATTCGGCGGCCGGTGACGCTCGGCGTGCGCGCCATCGTGCGTGACAGGAAAGGCCGCGTGCTTCTCGTGCGCCACACGTACGTCCCCGGCTGGTATCTGCCGGGCGGTGGCGTCGAGGCGCGCGAAAGCGTTGGGGAGGCGCTCGCACGCGAGGTCATGGAAGAGACAAATGTCAGGATCATCGGCGCGCCGCGGCTGATCGGAATCTATTTCAATCGGCGCGGGCGCAGCGATCATGTCGTGCTGTTCGAAATTTTGGATTTCGAGCAGGCGTCGCCAAAGCAGCGCGATCGCGAGATTGCCGAAGCGCGGTTCTTTGAGCTCGATGATCTGCCCGAAGAAACGACGCGGACGACGCGCGCGCGGCTCGATGAGTATGTGAAGGGCGCCCCCATCTCGTCGATTTGGTGAGCTTTGCTCGGCTTCGAGCGCCATGTTAGAGGCGCCCTCCGCATTCGCTTGAACGCCATGGCAGACATCCCGTTCGACTTCGCGCCGTTGACACCCGACGATCTCGTTGCGATCGGCCGTCTCGATGCGCGCGCATTTGGGCCGGGTCGTTTTGCCAAAAGCGCCTATCGCCTGCGCGAGGGCGTCGAACCCGATTGGAACCTGTCTTTTGTCGCACGCATCGGCACGCTGGTCGTCGGCGCCAACCGCATCACGCCGATTCTTTGCGGCGGCGAGCCGGCGCTCATTCTCGGGCCGTTAACCGTCGAACCGGCGTTTCGCTCGCGCGGACTCGGCGAGGCGCTGGTGATGAAGTCGCTCGATGCCGCGCGCAAAGCCGGACATAAGCTGGTGCTGCTCGTCGGCGATGCGCCGTATTACGAGCGCGCCGGCTTCAAGCCGGTTCCGCACGGCCAGCTGATCATGCCGGGACCGGTCGATCCCGAGCGGCTTTTGTGCTGCGAATTGCAGGATGGCGCGCTCGCCGCGGCCAAAGGCAAGATCACGCGGGGTTGATCACGCATCTGCTTCGATATTGTGGCTGTTAACGGTGACCTGAATTTCGAGATCGCGTGTCCGCAGCCGCGGCGGGCCGGGCGCGCGGCCGATCGTGAACATCGAGATTGCGGTGAGCACGAGCATGAAGCTCGTCGATAGCGACGGGACTTTGCACGGGACCATAGACGCACCTGCCGACAAGCGCGTCCACTTAACGAAGCGAATCTGAATCAATTCTTTCGAATTGGAGCCATCGGAGCAGGCATGCATTAACCGCAATGGTTGATCAGTGTGCCGCGGCCCATCCTTTGAGATCGAAGTCCGGCGTGCTTGCCTCCTCGGGGCTCAGCGCCGGTGCGCCCCGGCCGAAGATCTTGCGTGCCGCAACGTGATCGGACCCACGGTTCACCGATTCGACCGCGATCAGCTTGTCGCGTTTGAAGCAGAGAACCGACATGCGCCGCTCTTCCGGATTTCCCACGACGACCGTGCGATCGGCGCCGATCGACAGGCCGGCAATCTGCAGCTTGAGATCGCGCTGATCGCTCCAGAACCACGGCACGGCTGAATAGGGCGCGGCCTTGCCCATCAGCCGCGCGGCGACGGCGCGACCCTGGTCGGCGGCGTTCTGCACCGATTCGAGCCGGATGTACGAATCCGCAAAAGGGCTCGGAAACGCCGCGCAATCGCCGATCGCGGAAATCGTCGGGTCAGACGTGACGAGCATCGCATCGACCTTGATGCCGTTGTCGATGTCGAGCCCGGCTTCTGCCGCGACCGCGACGGTCGGCAGAACGCCGATGCCGAACACGACAATGTCGGCGGGGCGCTTGCGCCCGTCTGTGGTGTCGACGCCGGTGACGCGGCGGCCATCGCCGTCGATCCGCGCCAGGCCCTGGCCGAAATCGATCTTCACGCCCCACAATGCATGCGCGTCGGCGAAGAGCTGCGACATCGCCGGCGAAATGGCGCGCGCCATGGTGCGGTCGGCAAGTTCGAGCACATGCACCGATTTGCCGAGCGCGCTCGCCACCGCCGCGAATTCGAGCCCGATGAACCCGGCGCCGGCAACAACGATCTCGTGTGCATCGGCGAGCATCGCACCGATCGCGTCGGCATCGGCAAGCGTGCGCAGGCCGAAGACGCCGTCCAAATCAGCGCCGGGGATCGGCAGCGTGCGGTTATGCGCGCCGAACGCCAGCACGAGGTGATCGTAATCGAGCGCGCCGCCGCTCGACAACGCGACGCGCTTGTTGGTGCGGTCGATCGCGGTGACGCGCGTCTGCGCGATGAGCTCAATGCGATTATCGGCGAAGAATTTCTCCGGACGGAACGTCAGCGCCTCGGCCGTTGTCTTGCCCATGAGATAGGCTTTCGACAAAGGCGGGCGCTGGTAGGGCAGGCCCGGCTCGTGTCCGATGATCACGATGCGCCCGGCAAATCCGTCCTGGCGCAGCGAGGCGGCGGTCTGAAACCCCGCCTGGCCGGCGCCGGCGATGACGACCGATCGCAGCAAAACCGGCCGCTACACCGAGCCGGGATTGGGGCTGTCGAGCTCGCCGATATGGTGCTGCGCGTAGAGCTGCACGCCGAGCTGTTTGACGATCTCCTGTTGCGTCTCGAGGAAATCGATATGGCCTTCCTCGTCGGCCGCGAGCTCCTCGAACAACAGCTTCGTCACGCGGTCGTTGATCGAATCGCAATAGGCCGCAGCTTCCAGGTAAAGCGCGCGCGCCTCGACTTCGGCGGCGAGGTCGCAGCTCAAAATCTCTTCGATGTTCTGGCCGATCCGTAAGGGATCGAGCACCTGCATATTAGGGAAGCCGTCGAGGAACAGGATGCGATCGGCAAAGCGGTCGGCGTGATGCATCTCCTCGATAGATTCCTTGCGCCATTTCTGCGCCAGGTCTTTGTAGCCCCAATTGTCGAGGATGCGGTAATGCAGCCAATATTGGTTGACGGCGGTGAGTTCGCTGCGCAGCCCGCGATTGAGATATTCGATGACCTTGGCGTCTCCGCGCATGTCCGCTCCCTCTCGGCTCGATCGTTGCGGTAATCTATGTGGGAGACATGCGGCTTAGGCAAGCCGGAGGCGGGCGTTTAAGCCTGGATCGCTGCCTCGAGTGCCTCGACCATGTGGCTCGCCGAGCAACAGCCGCGCTGGCAGGATGCCGCCGCTTCGGCGGCGCCGAGCGCGTCGGAGATGATCGAGCGCAGCGTGCGGGCGCAGCGCCCGCAATCCGGGCTGCAGCCGAGACACTGATAGACCTGCGCCGGCGTGCGCGGGCAGCCGGGCCCCGGATTGAGGCAGTTGCGCACATCGCTATCGGAGAGGACGTTACAGGAGCAGACGATCATGTTCTTCCGGCGGAGGTCTCTCGCTGGCCATCACGCCGCGTCGATACTCTTCCGCCCCCATACAATAGGAGACGGCCGTTTTGCAATTGATCCAAGGCAACATTGGAGCGCTTCAAAACAAGCCGGCCCGAGTCGCGGCAAGCGCGCCTTAGTCTCGGCAAGTTTCGGCCCTAGTTGGCCACCAGCATCAGCTCCGGCCGCTGGCGCTGCGCCGCCTTGTGCACGAAGAGGGTCGGATGCTCCTTATGCGGCACGAAGGTCTCGGAAAGCCCGATGACCGTCTCGGCCGAGCCCATCAAGAGGTAGCCGTCGGGTGCCAGGCTGCGCGAGATGCGCGCCAGAACATCGCGCCTCGTTGGTACATCGAAATAGAGGAGCACATTGCGGCAGAAGATCGCGTCGAAGCCGCCGAGCAGGCGATCATCGGTGAGCAGATTGAATTCGCGGAAATTGATGCGCGAGCGCAGGAACTCGTTGATCTGCCACTTGTCGCCGGCGCGCTGGAAATAGCGCAACAGCATGGTGATCGGCAGGCCGCGCTGCACCTCGAATTGGCTGTAGAGCCCCTGCCGCGCGGTTCGATGGCACGGCGCGATAGATCGGTTGCTAAAATCTTGACGCTCCAGCCGGTGAACCGCCGCGCCTCCTCGTCGAGCAGCATGGCCAGCAAATAGGGTTCCTGGCCGGTCGAGCAGGCGGTGCACCAGATGCGCAGCCGCCGCTCCGCGGCGCGCGCGGCAAGAAGCTCCGGCAGGATGACGCTGCGGAACTTGTCGAAGGGAACGCGGTCGCGGAAGAAGAACGTCTCGTTCGTCGTCATTGCCTCGACGACGGCTTGCGCGAGATCGCGATCGCCCGTCTGCAGGCGCTTCAGCAAGCTTGGAAGATCGGCGAGACCAAATTCGCGCGCGATCGGCAAAAGCCTGCTTTCGACGAGATAAAGCTTGTCACCTTCGAGCGATAGGCCCGAACGCTCGTACAGAAACTGGCGCAGGGCTTCGAATGTCGAGGTCACGCGGCAATTCCTGCATTACGCTTGCTCAACAAAGCAGCCACTTGCGAGGCCATCGTATCGATCGGAAGAATTGCGGAGGCGAGCCCGTTTCGGACGATCGCGCCGGCCATTCCCCAGACGACGCTGGACGCACGATCCTGCGCGATAACCGTGCCGCGGGCTTCGACCAGCGCGCGTGCGCCTTCGCGACCGTCGCCTGCCCATTCCGGTGAGTACAATCGCCAATGTGCCTGGGCCGTAAACCTGCGCCACCGAGCGGAACAGAACGTTGACGGCGGGCCGGCAGAAATTCTCCGGTGCAGAATCGCAATGGAGGAGGATCGGCGTCGTATCGAGCTTCGCCGCTTTCAGATGGCGATTGCCCGGTGCGAAGTAGATTTCACCGGGACGTATTCGCTCACTGTTGCGGGCGGCGTGCGTTGGCCGGCCGGTCGCACGCTCGATATGTCCGCACACGACGTCGGTGAAGTCCGGCGGCATGTGCAACACGATGAGAACAGGGACATTGTCGAGATGCGGCGACAATCTGCCGAGGAAGAGGCTCAACGCCTGCGGCCGGCCGGTCGATGCGCCGATGGCGAGAACGCGCGGGATTGGCAATCGGCCCGCCCATCTTGACCGGCGGCGGCCCGGCCGCGTCCGGCCTGGCATCCCCTGAACCACTCATTGAACGCTTTCGCGGGTTACTCAAGCAGGAACGCGACTTCGGCCAGACCCGATTTTTTAGGCAAACACGATCTCTTCGAATTTCGATTGCACGATGTGCTTGTCGAACGGCTTCATGATGTATTCGTCGGCACCTGCGTGCATGGCGCGAGCGATGTGCGCAATATCGTTTTCGGTCGTGCAGAAGACGACTTTCGGTTTGCCGCCCTCGGGCATGCGGCGCAGTTCGCGTAAAAATTCGAACCCGTCCATGACCGGCGTGTTCCAGTCGAGCAGGATCGCGTCCGGCATCGAGGCGGCGCATGCATCGAGAGCGACCTTGCCGTCTTCGGCTTCCGGCGGTCTCGAATTGAAGGCCTTCGAGAATGCGTCTGGCGACTTTGCGAAGGACCGCCGAATCGTCGACGACGAGCACTTGTGTCATTGATTACTCCTCGGGTCCGCCGTGTTGAGATGCGCCGGTCCGCCGTTTCGGTGGCGTTCGGCGAAGTCGAAAATCGCTTTCATGTCGAGGATCGGCAGGATCGACTCGTCGAGCCGGTAATAAGCACGGGTCAGCCGCGCCCGCGCCGGACGGAGGCGCGATTTCGGCGCTCTCCTCGCAGGTACGAGCACGTCGACCGCATCGCCGCGAATCTCGGCCGTGTCGACTACATCGTCCGCCGTGCCGGCGATTTGAATGTCGAGCGGCTCTTCGATGACGTCGACGATTTCGTCGACGAGCAGGCCCATGGAATCCTCGCCGATGGAAATAACGAGAATGGGATGCGTCGCCTTCGTCCGCACCACGTCGGGTGAGGCCGCAAGCACCGGTACGAGGCTGCCCTGATGCATCATGATCAGCATGCCGTCGGATTGCGTCAGCCGATCGTTGGCGACGCTCTCGATGCGCGACACCAGCGAGAGCGGCAGCGCCTTCAGCGGCCCGGAACCGGCGCGGAACAGAACGAGCCGTGTGCTTTCGAGCGCTGGCGTCGCTAGATCCACGGGGGCCGTGACGTTGTAGTCGCTCGTATGCTGCAGCCCAAGGCTTCCCGCGAGTCCGGCCGGATCAAGAATGAGAACGACGGAGCCGTCGCCCAAAATGGTGACTTTGAGATGCGCGAGCGAAGCGCCAAGCGGCTTCACCACGATTTCCTGAACTCGGCGACCGAGCTCACGAGAATCCCGAACGACAGCGTGCCCACCCGCATGACCACGACGAGGCGGGAAAATCCGATTCCTTTGCCTCATCGACGAGGCCGAACAGCTCGCAGAGATCCGCGACCGGCAGGACTTCCTGACGCAACCGCAGGACTTTGGCGCCTTGCACGTGCTCGAGATGGTGCGCCGCGTCGGCACTGAGCCCGACCGCCTCCACCACGCTGACTTGCGGCAGGGCGAAACGGTGACTGCCCACCTGCACGATCAAAGCCGGCGCAATCGCCAGCGTCAGCGGGATTTTGATCGAGAAGCGCGTGCTTGCTGGCGAATGCGCGGAATGTCGAGACCGCGGCCATCGTCGGTGACGTCGATCGTGATCTGGCCCGCCTCATGCGAGGCGCTGATGCGGATCGTCCCGGCTTCGGGCTTGCCGGCAGCGAGCCGCTCGCCCGGCCTCTCGATGCCGTGCGCCGCGCAATTGCGGATCATATGCGTCAGCGGATCGCGGATGAGCTCGATCAGCTGACGATCGAGCTCGGTTTCGGCGCCTTCCGTGACGAGATGGATTTTCTTGCCGACTTCGGCGGAGAGTTCGCGCGCCAGGCGCGGCAAGGTGCTGAAGAGGCAACCGACAGGCTGCATCCGCGCCCGCATGACCGCGTCCTGCAAATCCGAGGTAACGCCGGAGAGGCGCTGCAGCGGCGCCTTGATCGTCTCGTCGCCGTCCTTGGGCAGTTCGAGCAGCTGGTTGCGGGTGAGCACCAGCTCGGAGACGAGCAGCATGATGCGCTCGAGCGTGCCGACCGCGACGCGGATCGTCTCGGCGCGGCGGCCCTGAACGCCGGGCTCCTCGCTGCCGCGGCTGGAGAAAGGCGTCTCTCCATTCGCGTGTTTCCGCTGCGGCGATTCCTGCGCCGCCGATGGCTGCCGTCTTGGCAGGTCCGCGGCGGCGGTTTGCAATTCGAGCGCCTGAACGAGATCGGAATCGTCGCCGTCCGGCTCCTGCTGTGTGCGCTCGAGTTCGGCCAGGACAAACTTGATGCGGTCGATCGCGGCGAGGATGACCGTCACCGCGTCCGGCGTCGGCGTGGCGCCGTCGCGAATGCGGCCGATCAGGGTCTCGGCGGCGTGGGCGAGCTGACCGAGACGGTTGAGACCGAGAAAGCCGCAGGTGCCTTTGATCGTGTGAACCAGCCGGAAAATCCTGGCGATCATCGCGGCGTCGGACGGCTCGCGTTCGAGCAGCACAAGCTGCGTGCCGACCGACTCGATCTGCTCGGCGGTTTCAGCCAGGAAATCTTTGAGCAGTTCGTCCATGCCGGACCCGGACGCGAAAACGCACAAGCAACGGCTAGGATTATGCTCCCGAGGGGCTAAGGAGCCTTGAAGCGGCTCGCCTTCAGGCGAGGGTCGGCTCCGGCTCCGCCGGCACCTCGGCCGGCTCGGCGGCGATGCGCATCCCCTCGGGCGAGCTTGTCAGCGCGAGCTTCATCCCGCAGGCGCGGGCGACGAGGCCGGTATAATAGGCCTGGATGCCGTGCGCATCGACGGAGCCAGTATCCGGCTTGCCGGCAAGCAAAGCCGGGACATGGCCGGCGACCCGGGCATTGGTGCCGCTCGCTTCGACGGTGAGCGCCGTTGCCTCGCCTTCGCCGGTGACGGTTACGCGGATGACGCCGCCGCGCGGGATCGCCGCCGCGGCGATTAGGCAGAGATTCAAGGCGAGCTTCACCTTGTTCTTCGGCATGAGCACGCGGGTCGCGTGCCATTCGAGCTTGGTGCGCTCGTCGCAGAGAAGTCCGCGCGCCACCTGCTCGGCGTCACCGGTGTCGATCGCCGCACCGGCCGAGCCCGCCGCGCCAAAGGCGAGACGGCAGAATTGCAGCCGGGCCGAGGCCGTGCGCGCGCTCTTCTTGATCAGCTCGAGCGCGAATGAACGCATCTCGGCATCCTGTTCATCTTCCAGGACTTCCAGTCCGTTGACGATGGCGCCAACCGGCGAGATCACGTCGTGGCAGACGCGCGAGCAGAGCAGGGCGGCGAGATCGAGGGAGTCCAAGGCAAATTCGCTCATGCGCAGTTCATCCATTTGATCAGGGACTTAAGACACGCTGTGAAGGTGATGCAAGAGGCATCGGCCGAACCATAGGTGCCGCGAATCGGTGCGTGGCGGCAATCCCATTTGTTAGCTCCGCTCGTGGCGCTTGCAAGGCAAGGCGCGGCAGGTGTCGTGGCAGGCGCGCCGCGCGCTTTAGGCGCTGCGCACCTGCGCGAAAAACTCGTCGATCTGGCGCTCGGTGTGGTTGGCGCCGGCGGAGAGGCGGCTCGTCCATTCGACGATCTCGGCGGCGGTCGCGACGTTCTGCCTGGCAATGCGCTCGATCTCGGCGACGCCGTCCCTGGCCCGGGCGGAATGATCGGCAACGACGCGTACCGCGTCGGAAATCGAGCGGGTCGCCGCCGCCTGCTGCTGCACCGACGTGGCGATCGCCGAGGTGAACGAGGACATGTCCTTCATGCGCTCGACGATGCCCTCGATCTGGCCGGTCGAGCGCTCGGCGGCCTTCTGCACCGCGGCGATCTGCAGCGAAATGTCCTTCGTGGCGCAGCGGCCGAGCAGATCGGCTCGAAGTGCGCGCGCTTCTGTTCGAGCTCAAAGTCGCCGGGC
>Ga0163163_10001963_pt1 | contig 17382 bp, 14 predicted proteins | sample S65metaG_FD_119766 | JGI IMG/M metagenome (GOLD analysis project Ga0163163, IMG submission 119766) | Switchgrass rhizosphere microbial communities from Kellogg Biological Station, Michigan, USA - S6-5 metaG | ecosystem: Host-associated > Plants > Roots > Rhizosphere > Soil | place: USA... | reverse complement strand
TCAGGTGCTCAAGGTCGGCGGGATCGTCCTGCTGATCCTGCTCATCCTGGCGGCACCGTTCCTGCTGATCATCGCGGCGAAGCTCCGGCGCAGAGGCATTCGCCGGCGCGCGGAATCGGCGTTGCAGCGCATCCGAGGCGGGTGGGACGAATTCGCGGATGCCGTCGTCGACCACGGCTTCCAGCCTCCGCCGGCCGCGACGCGTTCCGAGGTGGCGGGCGTGGTCGGGACGCTGCCCTCGCGGGTGCTCGCCGCTGTCGCAGATCGCGCCGTCTTCGCGCCCGACGAGACCGATCCGGCCGACGCCGACCGCGTCTGGGATGCGGTCGGCGAACTGCGCGCTTCGCTCGACCACGGCCTGAACCGCCGCCAGCGGCTGCTCGCCCTCGTCTCGCTTCGCTCGCTCGGTGGCTATAGTGTTCGGGGTCTGCTCCGGCGCACTGGACGCAAGGGGGGTGCCGCATGACCTGTCGCTACTGCGGCACGGCGCTGCCCGACGGCGCCCTGTTCTGCGGCGAGTGCGGACAGCCGGTCGCGGCGTCCGCGTCGGATGACGCGCCGACCGGTGCCTCGGCCATCGTCGCGGCCGCGCGTTCGGTCCGCGATTCCGGCGGATCGGGCGCAACGGGGGCCGTCAGGGTGATCGTGGCCGAATCGGATGAGACGGCGCATCCCTCAACGGGATTCTCGATCGCCGATCTGGCCTTCAGCTCACCGGGGGAGACCTCGCAGCCCGATGACGACGACCGGGACCTCCCGGACGGGAGCCCGCCGGCCGGGAGCCCCCGAGACCACGGCGACGCAAGCGAGCCTGCCTCTCACTGCCCGCAGTGCGGCGAGCCGATGGCCAAGGGCGACGTGTTCTGCGGCGAGTGCGGATTCGTGCTGCGTACGGTGACTCCGCCTTCGGGCATCAACCTCATCACGCTCGGCGAGTTCCCGGCAGATCCGGATGAGCCGGCGAGCGAGACCGCCGCTCGCGATGCCGACGCGACGACCGAGGTCGAACGGTTGAGCGATGCCTCCGCTGCCGACGATGACGACGCCGCCGACGATGACGGCGACGACGCCGCCGGCGACGATGATGATGCCGACGACGACGCCGCCGACGATTCCTTCGTCGATGCCGAGGAGATGGACCAGCTCATTGTCGAGCCGGCGGCCGGCTTCGCCCCGCCCGAGCCCGAGGCGGATCCCGATCTCGAGTTCGACGACCCGCTTCCCTTCTCCGAACCGGAGGCCAGGTCTGTCGCCAAGGGCTCCCCGCGCTCACGGCCGATCCCCGATCCCTTCCCCTGGGGCACCGACCAGCCGCTCCGAGAAGATCTCGAGGCGACCCGGCTGGTGGCGGACTCGGCGACGGGCACGCGATACGTGTTGCAGTTCAGCACCGGTGAGAGCGTGACGGTCGCCGGATCCGGTCTGATCGGCCGCAATCCCTCGATGCAGCCCGGAGAGTACGTCGACCAACTGGTGCCGATCTTCGACGCTGGCAAGTCGGTGTCCAAGACCCACCTCGAGTTCGGTCAGGAAGCCGGCCGCTTCTGGGTCAGCGACCGCTACTCGACGAACGGCTCGGTCATCCGGCAGCCGGATGCCGAACCGCGCCGCTGTGACGCGGGCAGGCGGTATTTCATCGCGCGAGGCACCCGGGTCGATGTCGGCGAGCAGTTCTTCGTCGTGAGCTGACCTTCGTCCCGAGCTGAGCTTCGTCCTCCCGCTCCCGCTGGCGGTCGTGGTTGTCCACCTGGGGCCCGCCTGCCCGACCTGGCGGGCTCGCGGAGGCACAAGATCGAGCCGTGATTCCGGATGCCGCTCCCGAACGCCTGACGCTGCCCGCTCTGCCGGCGCCGCCGCCGCGATCTCCGTTCCCGTTCGTCGCCACGGCGGCACCGGTGCTGGTCTCTATCGGCATCTGGGCGGTCACCGGATCCGTCTATTCGCTTCTGTTCGCGGCGCTCGGCCCGGTGGTCGCGGTCGGCAGCCTGCTCGACGGTCGGCGTCAACGCCGGCGCACCGCCCGGCGCGACGCCGAGCGCGCCATCGCCGCCCTCGTGGCGGTTCGGCAGCGCGTGCTCGAGGTGCAGCAGCGCGAGCGGCTGCGGCTCGAGGGCCTGGCGCCTCCCCTTCACGAGCTCTGCCTGCCAGATCGCGTGGCAGCCGCCTGGGCAAGCGATGATCGAGGCGGCGATCCGATGGATGCCGCGCCCCTCCCGGTCCGTCTCGGCCTGGCCCAGCGCGCCCCGGTGGTGGTCGTGGAGGGCGGAGCCGGCCCGCTGCCCTCGGACGACGAGCTGCCCGGCCCGGTGCGGAAGGCGTTCGAGGAGTTGGATCACGCCGCCGCGGCCCTCGACGACGCGACCTGGCTGGCCGATGCCCGCGACGGGATCGGCGTCGTCGGGCCCGTGACGGCCGCGCGAGCACTCGCCAGGTCGCTCGCCCTGCAGTGGGCGGCGAACCGCTCGCCGCTCACGGGTCGGCTCGTCGCCACGGTCGGCCAGGGATCCGAAGAGGACTGGGTGTCGGCGCTACCCCACGCGACGGCGATCGCGTCTGCCGACGATGAGGGAACGGTCTATCGCTTGTCCGAAGGCGGGCAGGAGGTGCTTGTCGCCTGCGCGTCCGAGCGGTCGGGGCTTCCGCCGGGGCTCGGTCTGATCGTCGACCTGGCGTCGCGCGCTCGAGGCGCCACTCCGCCTCGTGCACGGTTCGAACTCCTCGGCGCGGCGCGGGCACGGGATCTGGCCGGCACCCTGGCCGCACTAGCTGCCGAGCGCGGCATGCTCGCCGCCGAACGCCTGCTGCCCGAGTCCGTCAGCCTGGCGGAGGTGCTGCGCGCCTCCGCGCCAGAGCCCCTCGGCGAGGCGCGTTCCGGGCTGCGCGCACCGGTCGGACGGGATGCCTCTGGAGTGGTCGAGCTCGACCTGGTCCGCGACGGTCCCCATGCGGTCGTCGCGGGCACCACCGGCGCGGGCAAGAGCGAGCTGCTGGTGAGCTGGGTGCTGGCCATGGCGACCCGCCATCCGCCGACCGCGGTGACCTTCCTGCTCGTCGATTTCAAGGGCGGCGCGGCGTTCGCGCCCCTGGCCGGTCTGCCGCACGTGATCGGGACTGTGAGCGATCTCGACGCGCGCCGCAGCGCTCGCGCCATCGAGAGTCTGCGCGCCGAACTGCTGCGCCGCGAGCGCATCCTGGCGGAGTGCGGGGCCCGTTCGATCGACGAGCTGGAGGCCGCGTCGGCCGCCGAATCCGGGGCAGGCGCGCGGCTCGCACGCCTCGTGATCGTGGTCGACGAGTTCGCGGCGGTCGTCTCGGGGCAACCCGAGTTGCACGAGCTGTTCGCCGACATCTCGGGCCGCGGCCGGTCGCTGGGCCTGCATCTGATCCTCTGCACCCAACGGCCGTCGGGCGTGGTGCGCGACGCGGTGCTCGCCAACGTCACCCTGCGCATCTCGCTCCGGGTCACCGATCGCGGCGACAGCATGGCCATGCTGGGAACCGACGCCGCGACGCGGCTGGCTCCCGCCTCGCGCGGGCGCGCCCTGATCGCCGACGGATCGGGTCTCATCCGAGAGGTGCAATTCGCGCTCGCCGCGCCCGGCGACGCCGAAGCCCTGCGAGGCACCGGTGCCGGCCAGGTCGAGACCATGTGGTGCGATCCGCTGCCGGAATGGCTTCCGCTTGACGACCTGCAACGGGAGGCGGCTCGCGAGGGCGGACCGGGCATCCCGTTCGGCCGTGTCGACCTGCCGGCTCAGCAATCCCAGCCGATCGCCCGGCACGATCCCCGAGCGGACGGCCACCTTCTGGTGCTGGGCGCGGCCCGGTCCGGCCGTACGACACTGCTGAGCACGCTGGCGGCGGGCGCCAGGGGTGCCGGAGCCGCGTGCATCGTCGTGCCCGACGATCCGGCCGAGGCGTCATCGCTCTTCGGCGACCTGCTGGAGCGAGGGGCGCGGGGATACGACGCCGGCCAGGCGGACGGCCGCGCCTCGACGGTCGTCCTATTCGACGACCTAGACGTCCTCCTGGGCCGCATGGATCCCGACGATCGCCACGAGTTCCTCGAGCTGATGACCCGGTTCATGCGCGGTTCCCGTCAGGTGAGCCTGGTGGTCGCGGCGCAGCGCCTCGCCGGAAGCCTGCAAGCGCTCGCCGGACTCTTCGATGCCCGGCTGCTCCTGCGCCAACCGAGCCGCGACGAACATGTGCTGTCCGGCGGCGACGGCGCCGCGTTCGATCCGCGCCTTCCGCCGGGTGCCGGCCGCTGGATGGGCAGCCGAGGCGGTGGCGCCGTCATCCAGGTGGCCGTCGGCTCCGCCCCGATGCCGGCTGCCGAGCTCGTCGCGTTGCCCGTCGTACGTGCCCGGAGCGACCGGCCGCTCGCCGTCGTCTGCCCGCGGCCCGGGCGGCTGGCTGAAGAGCTGGCGCAGACGGGCGCGCGCGTGGTCGTGTTGGGCGAGGGTCCGGTTCCCGGCGAGGGCGAACTCCGCGTCTCGAGGGGCGAGGCGCCCCTCGTGCTGCTCGGCGATCCGGATGCCTGGCAGGCGGAGTGGGCCCTGCTGAGCCTGGCGCGGCGAGAGTGGCCCATCGCGGTGATCGGATGCACGGCATCCGAGTTGCGCGCGATCACGAGAGCGCGAGAGGCGGCGCCCCCGCTCGGTGACCGGCCCGGCGAGTGCTGGTGGGTCGACGCCGGAGTGGCTCGCCGAGCGCTGCTCGAGCTGAGCCCGGTGCCCGCGACGGACGGGCTGTGAGAGCTAGGCGATCGCGGCGGCGACCGTGCCCGCCTCGAGACCTTGCGCCGCGGCGACAGCCGCGTTCACGACCTGCCCGCCGTGCACGTTCAGGCCGAGCGCGAGGGCCGGATCCGAGCGGAGCGCCTCGGCCCATCCGAGGTTCGCGATCGAGCGCACGTAGGGCAGGGTCGCGTTGGTGAGCGCGTAGGTCGAGGTGTGCGCCACCGCGCCCGGCATGTTCGCTACGCAGTAGAACAGCGACTCGTGCACGGTGTAGGTCGGGTCGGCGTGCGTGGTCGGGTGGCTGTCTTCGAAGCAGCCGCCCTGGTCGATCGCGATGTCCACCAGCACGCTGCCCGGCTTCATCCGCGCGACGAGCGCGTTGGTCACGAGCTTGGGCGCCTTCGCACCGGGCACGAGCACCGAGCCGATCACGAGGTCCGCGTCGAGCACGGCCTTCTCGATCTCGAAGCTGTTCGAGGCGATCGTCTGGATGCGCCCGGCGTAGTCGGCATCCAGTTCCCGCAGGCGCTGGATGTTGGTGTCGAGCACGGTGACGCGCGCGCCGAGGCCGACGCTCACGCTGATGGCGTTGGTGCCGGCGACGCCGCCGCCCAGCACCACTACGTGAGCGGGATGCGTGCCGGGCACGCCCGGCACGAGCAACCCGGGCCCGCCGTTCGGGCGCAGCATGGCGTTCGCCCCGACGATCGGCGCGAGTCGTCCCGCGACCTCACTCATCGGAGCCAGCAGCGGGAGCGCGCGAGACGGCAGTTGCACCGTCTCGTAGGCGATCGCGGTGATCCCGCTCGACACCAGATGCGCGGTGAGTTCGGCCTCCGCCGCCAGGTGCAGGTAGGTGAAGAGCACCAGGTCGTCGCGGAAATGCGCGTACTCGCTCTCGATCGGCTCCTTGACCTTGAGCAGCAGCTCTGCGCCGTCCCAGACCTCCGCGGCGGTAGCGGCGATGGCGGCGCCCGCCGCCCGGTAGTCGTCGTCGGTGATCGACGAACCAAGCCCCGCCCCGCTCTGCACGGTGACCGAATGACCGTGCGACGAGAGGTCGTGCACCCCCGCCGGCGTGATGGCCACGCGGAATTCGTTGTTCTTGATTTCGCTCGGAACGCCCACCTTCATGTCGCCAGCGTAGCCGGGCCGCACCATGGAATCCGCAGCGAATATCCGCGCAAATGTGCTGATTTCGTGAAATCTATGTTTCAACATGGGCCCTTTGCGCCCTTTAGCGTTCCGTCGAGGCACGCGATATGTCAGGATCGAGCCACGGCGCCGGTCCCAGTTGCGACGCCGCTTGCGATCGCACGAAGGAGTCCTCGATGGTCCGGTCCCTGCCCGAAGATCCGCTGATCCGTTCTCTCGTTCTCAATGCACGCCGGGCGCAGTTGACCCGGCGCGGGGTCCTGGCAGGCGCGACGGCCGGAGCGGCCGCACTCGCGCTCGCCGCGTGCGCCCCGACGGGCAGCAACAAGCCGAACCCGGCGACCGACCTGTCATCGACGGAGAAGAAGGCGGTCTTCGCGAACTGGCCGCTCTATCTCGACACCGATGACGACTCGGGCGCCCACCCGTCGCTCGATGCCTTCACGAAGAAGACCGGGATCAAGGTCGACTACCGCGAGGACATCGACGACAACAACACCTACTACGCCAAGGTCAAAGACCAGTTGGCGCTGGGCAAGGACATCGGCGCCGATATCGCCGTGCTCACCGACTGGATGGCGAGCCGCTGGATCCGGCTGGGCTATACCCAGGACCTCGACCACAGCAAGATTCCGAACATCAAGAACCTCAACCCGAGCCTGCTCAACATCGATTACGACAAGGGGCGCAAGAATTCGCTGCCCTGGCAGGGCGGCTTCGCGGGCATCTGCTGGAACAAGGACGAGTTCCCCAAGGGATTCCGCACCGCGGGCGAGCTGTTCGCCGAGCCCAAGCTCAAGGGCCGCATCGAGGTCCTCAGCGAGATGCGCGACACCATCGGCCTGATCATGCTCGAGCAGAACGTCGAGATCTCGAAGCCGGTCGAGAACTTCCAGTTCCAGAACGCGCTCGACGTGCTGAAGAAGAACATCGACGATGGCGTCATCCGCAGCGTGAAGGGCAACTCGTACACCGAGGACCTGGTCAGTGGGGATGCGCTCGCCGCCATCTGCTGGTCCGGCGACATCACGGCGACCAATGCCACCAACGGTGACCACTGGGAGTTCGTCCTCCCCGATGCCGGCGGAACGATCTGGAACGACAACATGCTGATCCCGATCGGCGCCCGTCACAAGGCGAACGCCGAAGCGATCATGAACTGGTACTACGACCCCGACATCGCGGCGGAGGTCGCGGCGTACGTGAACTACATCACGCCGGTCGAAGGCGCCAAGGAGGCCGCAGTCAAGATCGACCCGGACCTCGCGGACAACCAGCTGATCTTCCCGGATGCCGACACGCTGAAGCAGGCGCACATCTTCACCACGCTGACGCCGGCCCAGGAGCAGACCTTCACCGCGGGATTCCAGAAAGTTCTCCTGGGCGCTTGATGGCCGGCGCCCTCGATGACTCCGGCGCCGACCTCGAGTTGGTCGGCATCACCAAGCGGTTCCCCGGTTTCACCGCGATCGAGAACCTCAACCTGACGATTCCTGCTGGCTCGTTCTTCGCTCTGCTCGGACCGTCCGGCTGCGGCAAGACCACGACCCTTCGCCTGGTGGCGGGTCTCGAGACGCCGACGGCCGGGCGCATCCTGATCGGTGGCAAGGATGTCACCGACAGCAAGCCGCACCAGCGGCCCGTCAACACGGTGTTCCAGAGCTACGCGCTGTTTCCGCACATGACGGTGCTGCGCAACGTGGCATTCGGGCTGTACCGCCGCGGAGTCTCGAACCCGCTCGGCCTCGCGCACGAGGCGCTGCGTCTGGTCGAGCTCGACCATCTCGCCGGCCGGCGCCCCGCTCAGCTCTCGGGCGGCCAGCAGCAGCGCGTCGCGCTCGCCAGGGCGATCGTGAACAAGCCGGCCCTTCTGCTGCTCGATGAGCCGCTCGGCGCGCTCGACCTCAAGCTGCGCCGCCAGATGCAGCTGGAGCTCAAATCGATCCAGGATGACGTCGGCCTGACCTTCCTGCACGTCACCCACGACCAGGAGGAGGCCATGACCATGGCCGACACGGTCGCGGTGATGAACAAGGGCGAGATCGAGCAGATGGGGGCTCCCGAGGAGCTCTACGAGCTTCCTAAGACCGCGTTCGTCGCGAACTTCCTCGGGCAGTCGAACCTCTTTACGGGCAAGGTCGTGTCGTCGACAGCCACGTCGATCGTGGTCGACGTGGCCGGCACGAAGGTCGAGGTTCCGCGTGAGCGCGCCCAGCGCCACTCCGGCGTCGTGACGATCGGGGTCCGCCCCGAGAAGCTCACTCTGCTGACCGAGAAGCCGAAGGCGTCTGCGGCATCCGGCGTCAATGTGCTCGGGCCCGGGACGGTGACCGACGTCTCGTTCAGCGGCGTGAGCACGCAGTACCTGATCGAGGTGCCGGGTGTCGGCACCATCACCGTCTTCGCCCAGAACATGGTCTTCGGCCCGGTCGTCAACCGTGGTTCGCAGGTCTGGGTGAGCTGGACCGTCGACCACGGCTTCGGCCTGGCCGACGAGGAGGTCGTCAGCCCGCGGTTCGAGGAAGAACCCGCATGATGCAGCGGGGCAGCTGATGGCGTTCGGCGCATTCTCGAACGTCGACACACCGGTCGTCGAGGCGCCCCGCCGGCGCAGCAGGGCGGCCCTGTGGTTGCTGCTGCCCGGCGTCGTCTACCTCGGCGCCACCTACCTGGCTCCGCTGGTCTCGCTCATCGTCACGAGCCTCAAGGCTCCTGACCTCGTCAACTTCGACATCGGCCGGTACCTCTACGCCTTCGAGGTCAGCAACTACGCCAACGTGCTCGCCGAGTACTGGCCGATCATCCTGCGCTCGTTCGGATACGCCGCCGTCGCCACGGTGGCCGCGCTCGTGATCAGCTACCCCCTGGCGTACTTCATCGGAGTCGTGCTGCGCAGGTACCCGCTGTGGCAAGCCCTCGCCCTCATCCTGGTGATCGCACCGTTCTTCATGAGCTTCCTGCTGCGCACGCTGGCGTGGAAGGCGATCTTCGCCGACGAGGGCCCGGTCGTCAACTTCTTGCAGCACCTCAACATCCTGGGAGCGAACGCGCACCTGAACGGCACGCCGTTCATGGTGATCTTCGGGCTCACCTACAACTTCATCCCGTTCATGGCGCTGCCGATCTACGCGTCACTCGAGCGGCTCGACCTCCGCTTTCTCGAGGCCGGGGCCGACCTGTACGCCAATCCCGCGACGACCTTCTGGCGCGTGACCTTGCCGCTTTCGCTGCCGGGGGTGGTGTCCGGCACCCTGCTTACCTTCATCCCGGCGACCGGCGACTACGTGAACGCGAGCCCGCAGTTTCTCGGGAGCACCCAGACGAGCATGGTGGGCAACGTGATCTCGGACACCTACTTCAACCTCTCGGACTATCCGTCGTCCGCGGCGTTGTCGATCATTCTGATGGTGCTCATCCTCATCCCCGTGGGGATCTACCTCTCGCTGACCAAGACGGAGGACCTGCTGTGAGCGGGGTTGCCGAGGCCGCGGTCCTCGGGCGCTTCGAGGAGACCCCGCGACCGCTGAAGCGGCCGAGGTCGCGTCGCGGCAACTGGGGGGTTGCCGTCTACTCGGTGGTCATCCTGGCTGTCCTGCTGATCCCGATCGTCTACACGATCGTGTTCTCGTTCAACATCCCCGCCCGCACCAATGTCAGCTGGCGAGGCTTCTCGCTGGACAACTGGGCGACTCTGCTCGGCGACCCGCGGGTGGTCGCCGCCTTCCTCAGCAGCATCGGGGTCGGCGTCGCGGCGACGGTGGTCGCGTCGGCGCTCGGCACGGCGATCGCCATCGCTCTCGTCCGGTTCCGGTTCAGGTTCCGCACCGGGCTCACCGTGCTGTTGTTCCTGCCGATGGCGACTCCCGAGGTGGTGCTCGGGTCCGGTCTCGGATCGCAGTTCCTCAACCTCGGGGTCGACAAGGGCATCGCGACCACGATCATCGCCCACATCATGTTCTGCATCAGCTTCGTGGTGATCACGGTGCGCGCGCGGGTGGCCAGTCTCGATCCGTCCATCGAGGAGGCAGGGCGCGACCTCTACGCGACGCCCGGGCAGGTCTGGTGGCGGATCACCTTCCCGCTGCTGCTGCCGGGGATCGTCGCGGCCGCACTGCTGTCGTTCGCGCTGAGCTTCGACGACTTCATCATCACGGCGTTCGTCTCGGGCAACTTCGAGACCTTCCCGAAGTACATCTACACAGCGGCGGTGCGCGCGATTCCGGCCCAGGCCAACGTGTTCGCGTCGATCATCTTCCTGCTCGCGATCGTGGTGGTGCTCGCCAGCCAGCTCAGCGCCGCGGCCCGGCGGCGCAAGCTGGCGCGCGAGGGCTGAGGCGCCTCTCTTCGTTCGTAGGCACAAGAGGGGACACGATATGTACCCCGTGTACCCGGAATCTTGTCCCCCTAAGCAGGGTATGGTTTCCCGCCCCGACCGAGCGGATGATTCATCGCGTAGGGGGTGATGCACCATGGATCAGGGCATCATGACACTCATCACCGTGGGGGTCGTTCTCGGGTTGGCCGCAGTCGTGCTGTGGCTGCTGTACACCGTCATCTGGCACGGGGTACGCCGAGGAATGAAGGAGTTCGCGTACGCACGCATGACGGCGGCGCAGGCGATGGATGCGGCACCGGCGATGCGGACGGCTCCCGCCGTGAGCGCGCCGGCCGTGGTGCACGACCACCACCACCATCTGCTGCGGCGGGTACCGGTCGACGTGGTTCCGGACTACCTGCCGAGCGACTGGGTCTGAGCCGTCGATTCTGACCGCTAGAGCGCCGCGAAGGCCGCGTCGAGCACCTCGGCGGCGTCGGCGAGCTGCGCGTCGGTGATCGCAAGGCTCGGCAAGAAGCGCAGCACGTTGCTGTAGGTGCCCGCGGTGAGCACCAGCACGCCCTGCTGTGCGGCGAACGCCGCGACCTTGCCCGGAACGTGAGCGAGCGGGGCTCCGGTCGCCGGGTCGTTGAGCTCGACCGCGAGCATCGCCCCGACACCGCGCACCTCGGCGATGATCGGGTACTTCTTCTGCAGGGCCAGCAGCGCGGGCTTGAGCACGCTCTCGATGCGGGACGCCTCGCTCAGCAGGCCGTCCTGCTCGATGCGGTCGAACACGGCGATCGCGGCCGCGCAGGCCACCGGGTTGCCGCCGAAGGTGCCGCCGAGGCCGCCGGGCTGGCTGGCATCCATGATCTCGGCCCGTCCGGTGACGCCGGCGAGGGGCAGGCCCCCCGCAATGCCCTTGGCGCTGAGCACCAGGTCGGGCACCAGCCCGAAGTGCTCACTGGCGAAGTATGCGCCGGTACGGGCCATGCCGCTCTGGATCTCGTCGGCGATGAAGACAATGCCGTTCGCAGTGCACCAGTCCTGCAAGGCAGGCAGGTACCCGTCGGCCGGAACGATGAAGCCGCCCTCGCCCTGGATCGGCTCGACCACCAGGCAGGCCAGATCGGATGCGCCGACCGTCTTCTCGAGGTACGAGATGGTGCGCGCCGCGGCATCCGGCCCCGAGAGGCCGTCATGCAGCGGGTACGAGTTCGGCGCCCGGTGAACGTCGCCGGCGAACGGACCGTAGCCCAGCGAGTAGGGCATGGCCTTGAAGTTCATCGCCATCGTGAGGTTCGTGCGGCCGTGGTAGGCGTGCTCGAGCACCGCCACGCCGCCTCGGCCGGTGTACTTTCGCGCGATCTTGACGCCGTTCTCGACGGCCTCGGCACCCGAGTTGACCAGCACGGTCTTCTTCGCGAAGTCGCCGGGGGTGTGCTCGGCGAGCAGCTCGGCGACTCGCACGTACTCCTCGTACGGCGTGATGGTGAACAGGGTGTGCACGAACTCGCCGAGCTGCTGCTGCGCGGCGGCGACCACGTGATCGTCGGTGTGCCCGATCGTCGTCACGCCGATGCCTGCGCCCAGGTCGAGAAAGGCGTTGTCGTCGACATCCACCACGATCGCCCCGTGCGCCCGGGAGATGAACACCGGCAGTGCGCTCGACACCCCGGCACTCACGGCCGCCGTCCGGCGTGCCTGCAGGGCGACGGACTTCGGGCCGGGGATGGCCGTGACCACCCGACGCTCGGTGGGAACGGTTGCTAGCGTGTCGGGCAGGACGTCGGTCATGCTGCCGATTCTAGCCGGGCGGGCTGGGGCGCGCGATGTGCGGAATCGTGCGTCATTTGCCCCAGCGAGAAAGGATTCCGATGAACACCGAGCATTCCTTCACGGTTTCCGTCGAATGGCAGGGCAATCGCGGAACCGGGACGAGCGGCTACCGGGACTTCTCGCGGGCGGTCGAACTGCGCGCGGAGGGCAAGCACGCCATCCTGGCCTCGGCGGCGACGACCTTCCACGGCGACGCCGATCGGTGGAACCCCGAGGAGCAACTGGTGGCGGCCCTGTCGCAGTGCCACCTGCTCAGCTACCTGCACGTGGCTACTCAGGCCGGTGTGGTGGTCCAGAGCTACGTGGATGCCGCGACCGGCGCCCTGCAGACCAACCGCGACGGCAGTGGAGCTATCGTCGAGGTCGTGCTGCGCCCCGTGGTCACGATCTCGGCCGGAGACCCGGCCACCGCCCTGGCGCTCCACGCCGACGCGAACCGGCTGTGCTTCATCGCGAACTCGGTCAACTTCCCGGTGCGGCACGAGCCGCAGATCCTGCTGCTGGACGACGACCGCAGCTAACGCTGAACCGGCGAGGTTCCGCTCGCAGCGAATCCTGTGGAAGAGCGGGTGACCACGTCCGAGCCCCGCACTAGGTTGTCAGCATGTTGCTGAGGCACGTCATCGGCGCCACGTTGCGTCGCATCCGTTTGGACGATGGTCGCACTCTGCGGGAGGTGTCCCGGGCCGCGAACATCTCGATGCCCTACCTCTCCGAGGTCGAGCGAGGCCGCAAAGAGCCCTCGAGCGAGATCTTGGCGGGCATCTGCGCCGCGTTGGGTCTGACGCTCGTCGACCTTCTCACCGAGGCCATCTTCGAGCAGCAGGGCGTCGAAGCCGCGATCGTCGACCTGACGTCGGTCACCGCACCCGTCACCTCCATCGCCCCGGGTCACGGTGCCCCGGCGCACGATGCCTCGCGCGGCCCCGAGGTCTCGTTGGCGGCCGCGGCATGAGCACCACCCGCTCCGGACTGTCGAGCAGGCTGCTGGGCGCCGGCCTGCTGACCGCCGAGACCTCTCGCGAGGGCGATCGCGCCACCACGCTCGAGCTGTTCTTCGACCTGGTCTACGCCTTCGCCTTCACGCAGGTCACGGTGCTCATGGTGCACCACGAGACGGCGGGCGGGGTTCTGCAGGGCATCGTCATCCTGCTGCTGCTCTGGGGTCCGTGGGCCTCGTTCGCCTGGCTCGCCAACCAGGCACACGGCGATCGCGGAATCGTGCGGATCGGTATGATCGCCGCGACCCTGATCATGTTCTTCGCGTCGCTCGCGTTGCCGACCGCCTATCGCGCAGCCGACGGTCCGCGGCTCGGGACCGTCTTGTTCGCCGTGTCGTTCTTGCTGGTTCAGGTGGTGCACATGGTGGTGTACCTGATCGCCGCCGGGTCGGACAAGGCGTTGCGTCGCCAGATCATCGTCACGGAGGCGAGTGCCATGCTGCCGGCCGCGGCGCTGCTGGTCATCGGCGGGCTCGTCGGCGCGCCGTTCCAGGTCTGGATCTGGCTGGTCGCCCTCGTGTTCCAGTGGGTGGTGATCTATGCCACGTCGAGCGGCGGCAACTGGCGGATCAACTCGCTGGCCCACTTCGCCGAACGGCACGCGCTCGTGGTGCTGCTGGCACTCGGCGAGTCGGTCGTCGCGATCGGGACGGGTGTTGCGCGGTTGCCGCTCGGCACGTCGGTGCTCGTCGGCTCGGGATTCGGGATCGGCATCGGCATCGCCTTGTGGTGGGCGTACTTCCACCACCTCGCGAGCAACACCGAGCACGCCGTGGGCCGGCGTTCCGGCGTCGAGCGCACCCAGCTGGCGACCGAGGTCTACACCTATCTGCACATGCCGCTGATCGCGGGCATCGTGCTCGCCGCCCTCGGGGTCGAGACGACGATGCGGCACGTGTCGGGATTCGCCGCGCCCGGCCTGTTCCCGGCGTTCGCGCTGGCGAGCGGGGTTGCGCTGTATCTCGCGGGCACCGGATTCCTCTGGGTGCGGGTGTCGAAGCAATGGTCGCTCCCGCGCTTCGGAGCTGCGGTGCTGCTGCTCGCGCTGATTCCAGTGCTGGCGGTCGTCCCGGCACTTGTCGCCCTCGCCCTGGTCTTGCTGATCATCGTCGCGCTTGAGGTGGCCGAGGCCCTGTTCGGGCAGCGGGTGAAGCTGGGCGGCGCGAAGCCGGCGTCCGCGTCTGCCACGTCATCGGCCGCGCCACCCGCCGGGTGAGCGCCCACCCAGCGCCCGGAGCGGCTCGGCGCGTCAGCAACTTCGAGCTCCTGTTCGACCTGGTGTTCGTGTTCGCGTTCACCCAGGTGACCGCGATCATGGTCCACGGTCACGAGGTGGATGCCGGCGCCGCGCTTCCCGTGCTCGAGGCGGTCACCGTTCTCGGCGTGCTGTGGGGCGTGTGGACCTCCTACGGCTGGTTCGCCAATCAGGCGGGCTTCGACCGGCCGCTCCTGCGCCTGGGGCTCGCGCTCGCGATGGTGTTCATCTTCGTCGCGGCGCTCGCGGTGCCGAACGCGTTCCATGCGGTCGGCGCCGATGCGCGGTCGGCGATCGTCTTCGTGGTGTGCATCGCGGCATCCCGAGTGCTGCACGCCTTCCTGATGTTCCGGGCGGCCGATGGAGACCCGGGTCAGCGCCGGCAGATCCTGATCACCGACTTCAGCTCGTTGCCGGTGACGATCGCGGCCCTGCTCGTCGGGGCGCTGCTCGGCGGCGTTGTCCAGGTCTGGATCTGGTTCGGCGCGATCCTGCTCGACGCCGCCATCGTCGCAGTGACCTCGATCGGCGGGTCGTGGCGCATCCACTCTCCCTCGCACTGGGCCGAGCGCTTCAACCTCGTGGTGATGCTCGCCCTGGGGGAGTCGGTCGTCTCGATCGGCGTGGGGGTGGCATCCCGCCCACTGGTCTGGCAGGTGGTCGTCGGGGCGGTCCTCTCGATCATGGGGGCGATCACCCTGTGGTGGCTGTACTTCCACCGGATCTCGGGCGGCGCTGAGCACGCGCTCGCCGCAAGAGCCGGCACCGCCCGGGTGGATGCCGCGACGGTCGGATACACCTACCTGCATTTCCCCGTGGTGACGGGCATCATCCTCACCGCGACCGGGATCGACATCACCATGCAGGCGGTGGCGTCGCCGGCACCGCTCGGCTGGTTCGGGGCTGCCACCCTGTCGGGCGGTATCGCCCTGTATCAGGCTGCGACGGCGTTCTTCTGGTGGCGGCTGACCGGCGGCTGGCTGGTGCCGAGGCTCGTCGTGGCGGCGGCCCTGCTGCCCGGCATCGTGCTCTGGGCCGCTCTGCCCGCGATGGCGTCGATCGCGATCGCCGTCGTGCTGGGGATCGGGCTCAACCTGGTCGAGTCGCGCATGCTGCCCAAGACGGCTGCAGAGCCGCCTACGACAGTCGAGCCAGCGCCTCTTCCAGCACCGTAGCGGCGTCGTCGATCAGGGCCTCGCTGATCGCGACGCTCGGCATGATCCGCAGCACGGAGTCCCAGCTGCCGGCGTCGAGCGCGATCACGCCGTGCGTCGTGGCGTGCTTCAGCACCGCCGTCAGGGCCTCGGGATGGGGATCCTTGGTTCCGGGATGCACCAGCTCGACGCCGAACATGGCGCCCTTGCCGCGCACCTCGCCGACCACAGGATACTTCGACGCCCAGTCGCCGATCCGCGCGAGCAGCGCTCGCTCGACCCGCTGCGCCTCGCCGAGCAGGTTCTCACGCACGATGAGGTCGAACACGGCCAGGGCGGCCGCGGTGCTGACCGGGTTGCCTCCGAAGGTGCCGCCGATGCCGCCGGGCTGAACGGCATCCATGATCTCGGCCTTGCCGGTGACGGCGGCGAGCGGCATTCCGCCCGCGATGCCCTTGGCACTGGTGATCAGGTCGGGAACGACCCCGTGGTGCTCGATCGAGAACCAGGTGCCCGTGCGGCCGATGCCGGCCTGGATCTCGTCGGCGACGAACACGATGCCGTTGTCTTCGCAGAACGCCTTGATCGCCGCGAAGTATCCGGGAGCCGGGATGATGATGCCCCCGTCGCCCTGGATCGGCTCCGCGAAGAAGGCGGCGACCTCGGTCGCGCCGATGTGCGTGACGATGTAGTCGATCGTTTTGGCCGCGGCCTCTTCACCGCTCAGCCCATCGCGGAACGGATAGCTGATCGGCACCGAGTACAGCTCGCCGGGGAACGGCCCCATGCCGGCCCGCTCCGGCCAGGGGCGGTAGGTCATCGCCATGGTCAAGTTGGTGCGGCCGTGGAAGGCGTGGTCCAGGCTCACGATGGCGCGGCGACCGGTGTACTTGCGCGCGATCTTCACGGCGTTCTCGACCGCCTCAGCACCCGAGTTGACCAGGATCGAGTGCTTCTCGAAGTCGCCGGGGGTGAGCTCGGCGAGCTTCTCGGCGACCCGCACGTAGTTCTCGTAGGGGGTGACGGTGAACAGGGTGTGGGTCAGCTTGGCGACCTGCGCGCTGACGGCGGCCGCGACATCCGGATGCGCGTGCCCGATGGTCGTGACGCCGATGCCGCAGCCGAGGTCGATCAGCTGGTTGCCGTCAACGTCGACCAGGATGGCTCCCGAACCGTGATCCATGTAGATGTTGGCGAGCGTGCCCGCGCCGCGCGAGACGCTCTTCACGCGGCGCTCCTGGAGAGCGATCGACTTCGGTCCCGGCAATTCGGTCACGAGCTTGCGCTCCTGCGGCACGCTGAAGGTCATGCGGCCAGCCTAAGCGGCTTCGGCCGGGCATTCCGCTGGGCCTTCCCCTGGCCTCGGGCCCGCCTGGGCCAGCGCAGCGCGGCGCGCAGCCCCCACCAAGGTGCGGTAGGGGAGGATGGGGGCCGTGCCTATTGCCCGTCGCCCCCGCATTCTGCTCGCCACGATTGTCGCCACCGTCGGGCTGGCGCTCGCCCTGGCCGGATGCACCGGATCCGCCGGCGGCTCCGGCACGCCGAAGGCCTCGCCGTCTTCCACGGCGATCCCGGCTCTGAGCTCCGCCTGCGTCGCCAACGGCTCGGCATCCGACTCGGTGAAGGTGACCGGCGACTTCGACACAACGCCCAACGTCTCGATCGATGCCCCGCTCAAGGTCACCTCGACGCAGCGCACGGTGATCATCGAAGGAAAGGGCGAGAAGGCCGCCCTCGGCAGCATCGTCGACGTGAGCTTCACGCTCTACAACGGCACGACCGGCAAGACGGTGACGTCGACCGGGTACGGAGCGGGCCGCGCCGGTGCGATCACCGTGAACGACCAGGTCATCACCGGACTGGCCAAGACGCTGAACTGCGCGCAGGCGGGCACGCGGGTCGTGGGCGTGGTGCCGGC
>Ga0163163_10001961_pt1 | contig 17388 bp, 14 predicted proteins | sample S65metaG_FD_119766 | JGI IMG/M metagenome (GOLD analysis project Ga0163163, IMG submission 119766) | Switchgrass rhizosphere microbial communities from Kellogg Biological Station, Michigan, USA - S6-5 metaG | ecosystem: Host-associated > Plants > Roots > Rhizosphere > Soil | place: USA... | reverse complement strand
GGATAGTTGTCGGTCAGGGCGTCGCGGAAGTCGTTGAAGCCGCGCTTGTCGAAGACCTCCTTGATGATCTCGGGAGCGCGCTTGTCGGAGAAGATCCGGCAATGGGTTGTCCTGGTGCACTGCCATAGCCAGGGGCGCAGCACGAGCCGGTAGGCATAATACACGCCCTTGAGACCGAGCCATTGCGCCTCGACCAGAACGCCGTTGAAGATGCGTTCGCCGCCATAGGATTTCAACGTCAGTGAGCAGTTCCGCCCGATCGCTCCATCGAAGTCCGAGTCACCCAGCTCCTTCGTACTCAGTGCCTCGATGCGATATTCGAACAGCTCGCCCAATCCTTCACTGCCGTCAAAGCGGGCGAGCACCAGCACGTTCTCGCCGAGCGGCGTGCTCAAATTGGCGATGCGGGTATCCTGAGTGAGCTGCGGAGTCATATTGACCATTCGTCCTTGAGGTGCCGCTCCCCGCGATCGGCGGAGCTGGAGGCGCCGGCGTGAGTCGAGCTGGCCAAGCCCAAACCCGTTCTCCTGTTAGTCCTTCGATTTCCCAACTGGTTCAGTCGGGCGCGGGAACGGCGCGGCGCCATCACCGTTTCCGCAACCGGCGCCGTCGGATTTTTCCAAGGCCGATCAATGTGTTGAGCTCCGCTCAGTCTTGACGATATACAACGCTCGCCGCATAGTCGAGCGGCTCTGAGTATCGACGCATGCGCCGCCGTTAACCATAGCCACAGCCGGAACGAGGCGCCACGACGCGACGCCGCGTCTTGTGGCAGTGTCGGCGAGGTGATGCGAGCGCGCAGGGCGCATGCGTTTTGCCTGTGGCACGGGACGACTCGGGATGGCCTTCTTCGATTTCAATGCGCTCGGCACGCTGGTCTCTGAGCAAGCAGCATGCGGGCCGGACCTCGATATCGAGGGTGACGCCGACTACATGAATTTTGTCGCACGCGCCGAGGGCGTGCTTCCGACGACGTTCTTCTCTGGTCCGGACGGCAAGCCGTTTGACCGTACCACGATCGACTTCAAGGCCGAGTTCAATGCGATCGGCCCCTTGCTGCAGCGCACGCGCGACCTTCGGCTACTGGTTTTCCTAGCCAAACTGCTTGTGCTCAATCGCGATCTCGCTGGATTTGTGCGCTGCATCGAGCTGATCGCCACGCTGGTCAAAGATCGTTGGGAGGAGGTGCATCCACGGGCTACGGACGGCGACTTCGGGATCCGCATGGCATCGCTCGAGTCGCTCGACGACCTGCCGCCGGTGGTGTTTCCGCTGCAGTACCTGCCGTTGATGAACCATCGCCGTCTCGGCCCGGTGACATTTCGGAATTGGATGATCGCCACCGGCGAAGCGAAGCCTCGCGAAGGCGAGGAAATCCTCGTGCCGGCCGCGATTGAGTCAGCGTTGATGGAGGAGGATCTCGCAGCCCTGGTAGAGCAGCGCGACCGGTTCCAGGCGCTGCAGTCCGCGCTCGAAAGCATCCGCGAGACCTGCGTTGACCGCGTGGGAGCGGAATATGCGGTCAAGCTCGAGCGGTTGCCGACGCTTTCTGGCCGTATTCTGGTGCTGCTCGACGGAATAGCGACCCGACGTGATCCCAGTCTCGCCTCGGCGGTGGCGGATTCCGCAGGCACGCCGGCGGGAAGCGCTGAGGCCCCTTATAGCTTGCCGGCCGGCGCCGTTGCCTCGATGGCCGACGTTGCGGCGGCGCTCGCGGCGGTCGGGCGCTACTTTAACCGGTCCGAGCCATCCAACCCGGCCCTCCTGCTTGTGCGCCAGGCCGAGGGATTGATGGGCAAGTCGTTTCTCGAAGTGATGCGCGTGCTGGTTCCCAATCACGTCGAGCAAGCCGCGATCCAGATCGGTAAGGATCAGTTATTCGATCTACCGCTGGAGCGTCTTGCTCCTTTCGCGGAGATTACCGCGGTAGAGCAGGGCGCCGACGAGGAGCCATCAACCGAGCAGATGACGCCAACCGCAGCCGACTCGTCTAGGATCGATGCCAAGACACGCGCGGATGCGATCCGCTTGCTTGATCAGATCGCGTCCTATTACCGTGTCGCCGAGCCCTCGAGCCCGATTCCTTTCCTGACCGACCGGGCTCGTGGTTTGGCGGAGCGGGATTTTGTCAGCCTCCTGAAGGACATGTTGCCTGGCGACGTCCTGAAAGGAAATACGAGCGGTTGAGTACAGGGGTGTAATGGCTGGCCAAGGTTAACGCGGCGAACACGTTGACGCTGCGACAAAATTAATCTTGGATGGTGATGTTCAAGGTCAGAACCGTCTGCCGGTTCCAAGCGACTAACCCTTACGCGACCGGTGCAAGTAGGAGACAGATCCATGGCAACCGACAGCGGTCAAAGGTTCATTCGCCGCAACCGCGCGCCCCGCGTCCACATCACCTACGAAGATCCCTACAATGCCGAGCGGCGGGTCGAACTCCCATTCGTCATGGGGGTCATGTCCGACCTTTCGGGCAACAATTCCCGTATCGAGAAGGCGGAAGTTGCGGAGCGTAAGTTCCTCGAATTCGACATGGACAATTTCGAGGGCCGCATGGCGGCGATCGAGCCGGGCGCGGCCTTCAAGGTCGAAAACAAGCTCGGCGTCGGCAGCGGAGAGAAATTGTCCGTCGACCTTCATTTCCGGAAGATGGATGACTTCAGCCCGGCGGCCGTGGCCCGGCAGGTTCCCGCGGTTGCGGCGCTGTTGGACGCCCGCACGCAGCTGTCCAACCTGTTGCGTTACATGGACGGCAAGGTGGCGGCAGAGGACCGGATCAAAGAGCTGCTGAAGGATCCCAAGCTGATGGCGGCGCTGCGCGATCGCGCGCCGACGCAGAGCCTGCCGGCGGATTCCGAGACCGAGACGAAGAAATAGCGCAGGGGAAACTGATGGCGACAAAGACAACGGGTCCGGTACGGGAGTCGCTGGTCGAGACGCGGGATCCCGACGAATTCGCGACAATTCTCAAGCAAAGCTTCAAGCCTCGCAGCGATCGTGCCGCGAGCGAGGTCGAAAACGCGGTCACCACGCTCGTGCGCGAAGCGCTGGCCGACACCGCGGTCATCAAGGACGACGTGCTCGACACGATCGAGGGCATGATCGCGCGGCTCGACGAGAAATTGACGGCCCAGGTCAACGCGATCATCCACACCGAGGAATTCCAACAGATCGAAAGCGCCTGGCGCGGCCTGCACTATCTTGTGTTCAACTCGGAGACCGACTCCACCCTGAAGATCCGGGTGATGAACGTTTCCAAGGCCGAGATCTACCGCAATCTGCGGCTCTATCCGGGCGCGCGCTGGGATCAGAGTCCGCTGTTCAAGGCGGTTTATGAAGCCGAATTCGGTCAGCTCGGCGGCGAGCCATTCGGCAGCATTATCGGCGATTACTATTTCAGCCATCTGCCGACCGACGTGCAGTTGTTGCGCGATCTCAGCAAGGTGTTCGGCTCGGCCCATGCGCCGTTCTTTGCCGGCGCGGATCCGACATTGCTCGGCATGGACAGCTGGACCGAACTCGCCAATCCGCGCGACATCGGCAAAATATTCGACACGCCGGACTACGCCGCGTGGCGCGGCCTGCGCGATCAGGACGACTCGATTTATGTCGGGCTGTGCATGCCGCGCGTGCTCGCGCGGCTGCCTTACGGCGCGAAGTCCGAGCCGGTCGAGGAGTTCGCGTTCGAGGAGGATACCGATGGACACAAGGGTGAAAAATACGCCTGGATGAACGCCGCCTACGCGATGGCGGTGAATGTCAATCGTGCCTTCAAGGAATGGGGATGGTGCACGCGCATCCGTGGCGTGCAGTCGGGCGGCGAGGTGATCAACCTGCCGACCCATACATTCCCGACCGATGACGGCGGCGTCGATCTAAAATGTCCGACCGAAATCGCGATCAGCGACCGGCGCGAGCATGAGCTCGCGAAATCCGGGCTCATCCCGATTATCCACCGAAAGAACACCGACAAGGCCGCCTTCATCGGCGCGCAGTCGGTCTACAAGCCGAAAAAGTATATGGGCAAGGATGGTGTCGCGGCGACCGCCGCCGACAATCTCAAGGCGCGCCTGCCGTACATGTTCGCCGTTTCGCGTTTTGCGCACTATCTCAAGTGCATGGTGCGCGACAAGATCGGCGCCACGAAGGAAAAGGAGGCGCTGCAGCGCTGGCTGCAGGAGTGGCTCTATGAATACGTCGACGGCGATCCGGTCAATTCCAGCGAGGAGACGAAGGCGCGCAAGCCGCTTGCGGACGGGCGTGTCGATGTCTTCGAGAACGAGGAAAATCCGGGCTATTACTCGGCGCGCTTCTACTTGCGCCCGCACTATCAGCTCGAAGGTATGGACATCGGTCTGAGTCTGGTGTCGAGGCTCCCCGCAGCACCCAACGCCTGAAATAACGCCGCCGAGAATCGGCGCGTGACCGAACCAATAGCGGTGCAAACTGGACTAACGAAGTCGGCGGGGGGCGCAGAACTCCGCCAGATGACTTGAACCCAATGCTGCTGCAGTGGACGGAGGCAATTCCAATGGCAGTCGATATCTTTCTTGAGTTGGAAGGCATCAAAGGCGAGTCCAAGGACTCCAAGCACAAGGACACGATCGACGTTCTGTCGTGGTCCTGGGGCATGTCGCAATCCGGCACGGCCCACATGGGAGGCGGCGCCGGCGCCGGCAAGGTCGCCGTACAGGACCTCAACTTCACGCATTACATCGACAAGTCGTCGCCGACCCTGATGCTGCACTGCTGCAACGGCAAGCACATCAAGAAAGCGAAGCTGATCATCCGCAAGGCGGGCGAGAAGCCGCTCGAGTACCTGACCGTCGAGATGGAAGACCTTCTAGTCAGCCATGTTTCCACCGGCGGCTCGCACGGAGAGGACCGTTTGACCGAGAACGTCACGCTCAACTTCGCCAAGGTCAAGGCGGAGTATCAAGAGCAGAAGCCTGATGGCTCGGGTGGACCAAAGACCGAGATGAAATGGGATATTCCGGGCGGCAAGTCAGCCTGATCTGCATATCGGTGGGCTGTCTGAAGCGTCGGAATGACCGGATCATGACGGCGCGGCCCAGGTCGTCCCTGACCTGGGCGCTGCCGCCATGCGGGGCGATTTGAACGGCAGCACGGCGGTATGGCGGCATGAGCAATATTGGCAAGAAGGAACGGCTCAGTCCGCCGCTGATGCATGCGTTTCGCAGCGCATTCGAAGCACGCGATTCGAAGAAGAAACTGGATCTGCGCGACGAAAGCGGCGAGCGGGTGATCGCGAGCCGCCGTACCGCCGCACGCATGGCGATCACCGAGCCGACGCTCCGGCGCGAAGTGTCGCGCGACCTGGATGCACTAATGAACACGATAGCGCTCGAGTCGACCCAGGATCTGCGGTCGAGCGAGCATGTGCGCAAATCGATCCTTAATTTCGGCTTTCCCGATATCGCGCATCGAAGCATAGACGAAATCTCCGTCAATGACGTGAGCCACGAGATCGCGACCGTCTTGATGAACTACGAGCCACGCCTGCTGCGTGAGACCGTCCAGGTCACTCGCGATACCGCGGTCGATGCCGCCGACCTCAAGGTGCGCTTCATCGTGCGCGCCGACCTGGCTTGCGATCCCTTGAACGTTCCGATCGAGTTCGTCGCCGATGTGGAGATCGACAGCGGCAAGATCGTGATCAACCGGTTGTGACCTTGGATGGACCGGGAATTTCTCGATCTGTACAATCGAGAACTCCAGCTGCTCCATGAGCAGGCGCGCGAGTTCGCCGACGAATATCCCGGCATCGCGGAGCGGCTGGGTGGGCTTGTCACCGAACGGATGGACCCGATGGTGGCGGGCCTGCTTGAGGGCGCGGCCTTCCTCGCCGCGCGAGTGCAGCTCAAGCTGAAGCACGAGTTCCCGGAATTCACCGGCAATTTGCTTGAGCAACTGGTGCCGAACTATCTTGCGCCGACGCCCTCGGCGATGCTCGCCAAGATCGTCCCGCCGTTCGCCGATTTGGCGTTGCGTGACGGCCGGCGCATCGCGAGCGGCGCCTATCTCGACGCCACCTACCGACAGCTCGATCGCAACGTGGCCTGCCGCTATCGACTGACCTCGGGCGTCACGCTGTGGCCTTTCGACGTCATTGGCGCGGAATATTTCACCACCGTCGCGCCGCTGCAGGCCCTTGGCCTGTCCGCCGGGCCCGACGCCGTCGCCGGGATGCGGCTGTCACTCACGCATCGCACCGCTGCGCGGCTTGAGGACGAGTTGCCGGACGCGCTCGTTCAGAAGACACCGACCGCCTGGTTCGCCGGTTGCCGTACTACCGAACTCCCGGTCTTTCTGATCGGCAACGAGGCGGATTCAGTCGCACTTTACGAGCAGCTATTCGCCGATTGCGTCGGCGTGTTCTTTCGCTATCTCGACGAATTCGGCGACCCGGTGATCATCCCGGCGCCGCCCGATTGCCTAGAGCAGCCCGGGTTTGAGGATGCCGACGCACTGCTGCCGAACGACAACCGGATCTTCCATGGGTTCGATTTTCTGCGCGAGTACTTCATGTTTCCGCGCAAGTTCCTCGGTTTCGAACTGAAGAAGCTCGACAAGGTCATCCCGCGGCTCGCCGGAAAGGCGGTCGACATCCTGTTCGTGTTCGATGAGGTGAACAATCGGCTTCCGGCCGCAGTGCAGCCGGCGATGTTCGCGCTTTATGCCGCGCCCGCAGTGAACCTCTTCGAGAAGACCACCGACCGTGTCGCGATCCGCTCGAACCAGCATGAATATCAGATCGTGCCGGACCGCAGCCGGTACCTTGATTTCGAACCGCATAGCCTGCTTGACGTCTACGCGCACTTCCCCGGCGGTCGGGAGAAGGTCCCGGTGCGTCCACTCTATTCCGCGCCAGTCGAGAGCGGGGCGGAATCCGGCCTCTGGTACACGGTGCGGAGGCTGCCGCGCCGGCGGACCGTCGAGGAGAAGAAATACGGCGCGGCGTCCGATTATACCGGCACCGACATGTTCATCTCGATTGGCGAGCCCGCAGGCGTCGAGGATGACGACAGCGTCTCCGAGTTGAGCGTCCGCGCGCTTTGCTCGAACCGCCACCTGACCGAGCATCTGCCGGTCGGCGAAGGAGGTGCCGATTTCCGCCTGCTCGATGACGTAACGCTCGACGTGCTCTGTATTCTCGGGCCAACGCCGCCGCGCGGGCCGGTGGTCGGCCAGTTGCGCAGCCGCAGCGAAACCGCCCACACCGGCACCGTGACATGGCGGCTGATCAACATGCTCAGTCTCAATCATCTTGGGCTGGTCGAGCGGGCGGCAGGGCAGAACGGGCAGTCGTTGCGGGAAACGCTCTCGCTGTTCGCCGACCTGCAGGACAGCGCGACCGAGCGCAAGATCCGCGGCGTTCGCAGCGTCGACAGCCGCGCGGCGGTGCGTCGCGTTCAGCATCGCACCGGCAGCGGGATCGCGCGTGGGACCGAGATCGTGGTGACGCTGGATGAGAAGTCGTTCGAAGGAAGCGGGGCCTTCCTGCTCGGCGCGATCCTCGATCGCTTCCTCAGCGAATACTCCGCGCTCAATCATTTCACCCAGACGGTCATTCGCACCACCGAACGCGGCGAGATCATGCGCTGGCCTGTGCGCATGGGCCTGCGGAGGCCGCTGTGAAACTGATCCAGGAGATCCACGAGGAGCCGTGGCGCTTCGACTTCTTCGCCGTGATGCGGCGCCTCGAGCGCAGCTACCCGGACCGTCCGCGCATCGGCGACGCCGCATCCCGGCGCGAGGAATATGTGGTGCTCGGCCAGGATCCATACATGGATTTCCCGGCCTCCAATCTGAGCAAGTTCGAGCGCGAAAGCGCCAGCCGCTTCCGCGTGTTCGTGAAATTCCTCGGGCTGCTCGGACCGCAGGGCGCGCTCCCGCTGGCGACCACCGAGGAAGCCTACAACTGGAATTTGATGCGCGACGACGCCTTTCCGCGCTTCGTCGACATTCTCAATCATCGCTTCCTGCAACTGTTCTTTCGTGCCTGGTCGGATGCCCGTCCGATCGGACAGCACGACCGCCCCGCGAGCGACCGCTTCGCCGCCTACGTGGGAACGATGATCGGCATCGGGTCGCCTCCCTACCGCGATCGCGACTCGATGCCTGACGCCGCCAAGCTTGCCTTCGCCGGGCTGATGGCGCCGCAGGCCAAGAGCGCCTCGCGGCTACGCAGCCTGGTGAGCGGGTTCTTCGGCGTCGCGGTCGAGATCGATGAGTTCGTCGGCTCGCGCCTGGTTTTTGAGGAAAGCGAGCGTACCCGCCTCGGACGCAGGAACAGCGGGCTCGGCGTCGATATCCTGGTGGGGGCCAGCGTCTATAGCGTGCAGGACAAGTTCAGGGTCCGCATCTTCGTCCAGTCGATGGCGGACTACGTGAAGTACCTGCCAAGCGGCGGGCGCTGCGAACCCCTGGCCGATTTGATATTCTTCTATATCGGCGACCAGCTCGATTGGGAGGTCGAATTGGCGATCCCCGCAGGTGCGGTCGAGCCGGTGCGGCTTTCTCAGTTCGGGCAGCTCGGCTGGACTAGCTGGATGGCGCCGAACTGGGCTCAGACGGATCGTGCCTATCGATCGGATGCGCGCTTTCATCCTACCGAAATCTTCAAGCAGCGGCGCCGCCGCGGCGTATCCTGACACAGCATTCGGGAGCTACCGATGGCCGATATCAGTCTCGAAGCCGTGACCGGAAAGCTAAACCGGGTTGGTTATGAGTCCTTCATTCAGGCGCTGCGCCAGGCCAAGAGCACCGGCAACCGCAATGTCGAGCTCGCGCACTGGCTCGGCCATATCCTGCAGAACAATCGCAGCGACATCACGCTGACCGCCGAGCACTTCAAGCTCGACCGTGCCAAGCTGCTCATGGACCTTGGCGATGCCGTGGGTGCGTTGCGTGCAGGCCAGACCGAGATGCCGGAAGTTTCCGACCAGGTGCAAGAGGTGCTCGACGGCGGCTGGTACTACGCGACTCTCTTCTTCGGCGAGACGCAGATCCGCACCGGCCATCTTTTGGTCGGCGCTTTTAAGAGGAGCCCGCTGCGCCGCGCCCTGACTAACCTGTCGAGTGAGTTCAACAAGATCAATGTCGACACGCTGGCTGCCGAGCATCGCGCGATCTGGCGCAATTCCGACGAGGAGAATCTCCGCCCGATGGACGGCTCGGGCCTGCGCGCCGCCGGCTCGCCGGGCGCAGAGACTGCGGCCGAGCCGCGCGGCACCACCGCGCTCGATCGCTTCTCGCAGGACCTGACCGCGAAGGCCGCTGCGGGAGAAATGGATCCAATCCTCGGCCGCGACGAGGAGATCCGGCAGATCATCGACGTGCTGATGCGCCGACGGCAGAACAATCCGATCTTGACCGGCGAGGCCGGCGTCGGGAAGACCGCGGTGGCCGAAGGGTTTGCCCAGCGGGTTGCGGCCGGCGACGTGCCGCCGCCGCTGCGCGGCGTAAAGGTGTGTGCGCTCGACATCGGACTGATGCAGGCCGGCGCGTCGATGAAGGGCGAGTTTGAGCAGCGGCTGCGCTCGGTAATCGACGAGGTGCAGAATTCGCCCACGCCGATTATCCTGTTCATCGATGAGGCGCACACGCTGATCGGCGCCGGAGGCGCCGCGGGCACCGGCGACGCCGCCAATCTGCTCAAGCCCGCGCTCGCGCGCGGCACCTTGCGCACTATCGCGGCGACGACCTGGCTCGAATATCAGAAGTATTTCGAGAAGGACCCAGCGCTGACCCGCCGTTTCCAGCCGATCCAGGTCGGTGAGCCGGACGTGGCGCGCTGCTGCGACATGCTGCGCGGCATCCTTGCCCCGATGGAAAAGCACCACAATGTGCGAATCTCGGACGCCGCGATCGTCGCGGCGGTCCAGCTCTCGCATCGTTACATTCCGGCGCGCCAGCTGCCCGACAAAGCGGTCAGTCTCCTCGATACCGCCTCGGCGCGCGTTGCCATCAGCCAGTCGTCAATCCCGGCGCAGATTGAGGATGCTCGCCGCGCTATCGCGGCGCGCAAGGCGGAAAGGGCGGCGCTGACCAGCGACATCGACCTAGGCACCGTGACTGGCGAGCGGATCGCCGAAATCGACACCGAAATTGCGGCACTACGTGAAAACCTTGCGGCGCTCGAGGCGGAATGGGAGGTCGAGCAGAATTTGGTCACGGAGATCCGCGGCCTGCGCGAAGGCCTTGCCGACCCGGAGCCGGACGACGCGTCCGCTACAGGCCCAAGGGACAACGGCGCGTCGCGCGATGACGTCCGCCGCCAGATCCGGGAGAAGTTCGACACACTGGAAGCGCGCGATCCCGAGAAGCGCATGATCTACGCGCATGTGGACGAGCAGGCAGTCGCCTCGGTGGTGTCTGACTGGACCGGCATTCCGGTCGGCCGCGTGGTCAAGGACGAGGTCGAAACCATTCTCAGTCTTGCCGACATCCTCAACCGCCGTGTGCTCGGTCAGTCGCACGGGCTGGAGATGATCGCCAAGCGCATCGAGACCAACCGCGCGAAGCTCGACAATCCGAACAAGCCGATCGGTGTGTTCATGCTCGCAGGCCCCTCCGGCGTCGGCAAAACCGAGACTGCGCTTGCACTTGCGGAAGCGCTCTACGGCGGCGAACAGAACATGATTGCCATCAACATGTCGGAGTTCCAGGAGGCTCATACGGTCTCGACACTCAAAGGCGCGCCACCGGGCTATGTCGGCTACGGCGAAGGCGGCCGGCTGACCGAAGCGGTGCGGCGTCGCCCCTACAGCGTCATCCTGCTCGACGAGGTCGAAAAGGCGCACCCCGACGTGCACGAGATCTTCTTTCAGGTGTTTGATAAGGGCGTGATGGAGGACGGCACTGGGCGGCGAATCGATTTCAGGAACACGCTGATCATCCTCACCACAAATGTTGGAACGGATGTGATCATGGGCCTGGCGCGCGACCCACACTATCGCGAGAATCCGCAGGCCCTTGCCGAGCAGCTTCGCCCGGAGCTGCTCAAGGTCTTTCCCGCCGCGCTGCTCGGCCGCATCGTCTCAATCCCGTATTTCCCGCTGTCCGAAGACATGCTCGCCGGCATCGTCCGCCTGCAGCTTGGTCGCATCGCCCGGCGCATCGAAGAGAACCACGACGCGAAGCTGGTCTATAGAGACGATGTCGTCAGCTACATCGTTTCGATGTGTAACGAACCGGATTCCGGCGGGCGCATGATCGACAACATTATCACCAACACCATGTTGCCGGCGCTGTCGCGCGAATTCCTGCGCCGGTCGCTCGCGAAGGAGGAGCCCAAGGAGGCGCAGGTAAAGATTGAAAACGGTGATTTCGCATACGCGTGGAGCTGACACTGTGCCATGACAGGTAAGCTACGATGAGTGGAACGACCAGCCAGCAGGTGGTGGTCTGGGCGCGTGCCCAGCTTGGCAAGCAGATCGGCAAGGGCGAGTGCTGGGACCTTGCGGACGGTGCCTTGAAGCAAGCCGGCGCGAAGAGCTCGGCGGATCTCGGACCGATGGGCGATGATGCCGACTACGTGTGGGGAGACGAGGTTTCTGATCTCAAGGACGTGCAGCCCGGTGATATCCTGCAGTTTCGCGATTTTGCCGTCACGACTACCACCGAGACCGAAACGCGATACGCGGATGGCAGTTCGGACACCTATACGTCGGAGAGCACTTTCACACGACCGCACCACACCGCCGTCGTAAGCGAGGTGAAGACCGGTGGGCTGCTCAAGATTTTGGAGCAGAATGTCGCTCCCGCCGGCAAGAAAGTGCAGCTGAATAGCCTGCACACCAAGGATGTCCCGGCGGCGAAGAAAGAGTCGCAGAAGCAGACCTCCAAGGTGATCGTGACCACGACCGTCACGGTGAGCGGGTCGATCTCGGTCTATCGTCCGAAGAAATAGCCCGGGCTTTGGGCGATAGGCGCCGCGCAACAGAGGAAGCAGTATGGCAGGAAGCTATAATGCAGTGGCCGACTCCGACGGCGTGATGCACTACATCTATGCGCGGCTTGAGCCGATGTCCTGTGCGCTCGCATGTATGTTTATGATCGAGAACGAAGTCGAGCAGATGACGCATGCGGAGGGGGAGGGCGGCATCAAGCAGGTCTCGGGCGCGCATCCGGGTTCATTGCTGGCGAGCCAGCTGACGTGCGACAACGGCGGTCTCGGCTGGGGCACCACGGTAGCGAATGCCGCGAAGAAGTTCGCCGATCTGGGCGTTCAGCTCACCAAGGTCGATAGCTTCGATCCGACCAGCGCCACATACGGTTTCAAATGGGACAAGCCACGCATCCGCGACAGCAAACCGGCCCTTATCCTGATTGGTTGGTACCAGTACAGCAAAGGCAAGTTGACGCGCAATGGAGGGCGACTTCATCGTCGCGGCTCGTATTGCGAAGAGCAACGCCGTTGTGGTGCTCGATCCGCTGCTCGGTACCTTACATGCGCTGCAGGGCCATAAAGGCGTTTATTTGAACCACGGTCTGTTCGTTAAGATCGAGTTCATCGTGTACACCGGATGATGTGATGAAGCCCGCGCTGGCCAAATTCGTTCGAGTTGTGCTTGTCGGCATCGTCGTCGGCGCGGCCTTGTCGGGTTCCGCAGCGGGTGCGGACAATTCCGTGCTCAAGCGCTTTCTCGGCGGCATCGGACCGGATGCGGTCGGGATGGTCGATGCTAGCGAGGATACCGAGGTCGCGGGCCCGCAGGCGATCTACGCCGGCGAGCGCGACGAGGTCTATCTGCTCGATCAAGTCAACGGCCGGGTGCTGGGGTTCAACTCGAAAAGAGCCGATGGAGCGACGCGGTCGTTCCGCCTCCCCGCCGACTTGCAACCGACCGACCTGATCGTCCGACGCGGCCAGATCATGGTGTGGGACGGCAACATCCATGTGTTGCGCCCGACTGGACCGGAAGACGCACCGACCCGCGGGCTCGAAATCGTCTCGACCCGCGCGGCGGATGATCCCTTCACGGTCTCGGAATTCGCCCAAATGGGCTCGCAACGTCCCGAGGGTGATGGCGATCTTGCGACCACGCGCAGCATGACGAGGCGGACGACGTCGCAAGAACCGGCCCGGCAATACATAAACTCGCGCGTGCGCGGTCAGATCGTCGCCACCGTCAACCTCGAAAAGGGCGGCGCCGGCGCGCAGATCGAGTTACAGGCGCGCGATCAGACCGGCACGCCGCCGAAGTTGCAGGTGAAGGTGCGCGATCGGCTGGGCGCGCTCGAGGTGCTTGAGGTTGACCGACAGGGGCGCATCTTCGTGCTCGGCGAGAATGTGCCGATGTCGGGCGAACTGGCTTCCGCATTCGTCGCGCGGTTTTCCGCGACGGGTGCGCTCGAGGGCGTCTACGACCTGCCTTTGTCGCAGAGCGTCGCCCTGTCGCGGCGCTTCGTGACCGTCTCGGAGAACGGCGACGTCTACTTCATGCGCACACAGACCGCGTCGGTGGATGTCATCGGTGTCGGCTTTCGGCCGTCGCGTAGCAAGATCATCGAGGGGCGCACGCAGTCCGCCTTCGACGGAGGGATAAAACCGAGGAAGGGAAAAGGTCCGATCGCCGCGGTGGTACCGTTGACGCGGCAGCGCGTGGTTGACACCGCCTTTGCCTTCGAGGGCATTCGCTGGAACGTGACGCAGAGCGCTTATGGACGCGACCCGGACACTGCCTGCACCGGCTTCAACCGGGTGCGGCGTCCCGGCTATCTGCACGGCAAGCTCGGACAGGAGGTGCGCGGGATCCCCTACTGTTGGGGCTGCCACGGTGCGCTTCATCAGATCCGCGCGAAGATGCAGGGCGGCATGATGGCGGGCAATGTCTGCACCCGCAATGCGCCGCGCCGCGACGTCATCGGCGTCGACTGTTCGGCCTTTGTGAGCGCCACCTGGGGCCTCGCCACGCATTTCACCACCATGGCGATCCCCTCGATCACCAAACGCCTCGATAACCCCTGGGATCTCCTGCCGGGCGATGCGTTCAACAAGCCGGGTTCGCACGTGATGTTGTTCGTGCGCTTTACGGCGGATCGCAAGGCAGAGGTGATCGAGGCTTCGCCCGGCGCCTGCAATGGTCGGGTCTGCCGCAACGTCTATCCGCTCGCATCCGTGCTGGCGCGCGGGTACGCGCCGGTGCGCTTCCGCGGGCTGGCCAACGAAACCGTCGCCAACGTGTCGTTTCCGGACAATCAGCAGAAGAAGGCAGCTGCCAAGACCCACCCGAAAGCAAAGAAGCGCGCCCGATGACGCAATTTGCCACCGGAATGCTACGATTGAGCATCGGCACCGACACGCTGGCGGTCGGCCAGCGCGCTGCTTTCGGTCACGGCCGCGGCCTCTGCCGGCTGGAGAGCGAAGATGACGTCCGTCAGCGCCTGATGCGGGCGATGAGTAATCCAGGCGCGCTCGAGACGTTGCGATCCTTTTGGGCGCGGCTGTTTTTCGATACGCGGCAGATGACGCACATGACCAACCGCGAGGTGATCGATGGTGTCGCGCTTGCGACAGTGCGCGGGCCGCTCGCGGCCTACTTGGTGCCCGATGCGTCCGTCAAGCACATGCTCGGATCGGCCGCCGAGACCGTAGCGCCGCAGCGGCCGTTGCGCCGGGCGGGGGCGAGCGCTATCGGCGGCGCACGCGCCGCGTCGGCCACAGCGACCTCTCCTGCCACGCAGGTGGCGCCGGCGGCGCCGGCCCCCGGGGCTGATGCATCTTTCGCCGCGACCGCGACCTCCGGTGTCGGAGCCGTGCGTCCGGCTCAGGCCGGGCAGGTCAAGCCGGGTCCGCTGCAACTCGCGCTGATGCCGATCGAAGCGCGCGTCGTCGAGGTCCTGCGCCGCGCCCCGCGCCGCATGCCACCTGCGCTGCGCGAGGAGTCGGTCAAGCTGTTCACGCCGGGTCCGCTCGCCGCGGCCGCGCAGGTCCTCGCGACCTGGACGGCAGCGCACATCATCGCGGCCGGCTTCATCATCGAGGCGATCCTGCTGGCCGACGGGCTGACCGCGTCCAGCTCCGCCGGCATGGAAGCCGCCGAAAAGCTGGACCAGATGCTCGAACTGGTGCGCCGTGCGCGCGACGAGCGCGAACTGGATGAGGCCGCCGTTCTGCTTGCAGAGAGCATCGGGTTGATCGGAATTCCTGCATTCGCGGCGACGATCTGGCGCGGCGCCAATCGCTTCACCAGTGCGAACAAGAGCCGCGGGCTGCGCTGAGGGGCGCGGCCTGATCACAGGCTGTTGAAACCAATGGAGGCAGCAAATGGCACGTAATCGATTCGAGCAGGTCGACGAGAAGCAGGACGACGCCGTCACGCTGTCGCTCTGGAGAGCCGACGACCACATGTACGGCACGGTGACCGTCCCATCCGCACTCAGCGGGGGCAAGCTGCCGACCAATCTCACGACCGACAAGATGCCGGTAAAGGACGCCTTCCGCGGCGCGATCCAACTGGCCAATGAGATCAAGGCGCCGGTCGTCGTGATTGACCCGGATTCACTGTGGCAGGCGGAGTGGGGCGATCTCTACCGGCCGGTCTGAATCAGTCGCGGAAGTAGCGCGGCACAAAGATGCGAAATGTGATGCCGATCACAGCGGGCGACTTGGCAAGGCGGTTAAGGTCGCGCGTCTCTTACGTCCAACCGTTTGTTCCCGCTTCGTTTTTGTATTAGCATTGCGGTTAGGCGGATCGAGGAGTTGAATCTGGGTGCGCACAGGGCATTGCGATGACTCCGCTCCGATATCTCTGGCTGGCCGTTCTCGTCAGCGCCTTGTTCGGCGCCCCTGGCGCGACGCATGCGGCCGACTGCACCGATCTGGTCGAAGGCTTCAACCGCGCGGTTGACGCAGGCCGTGAACGCGAAGCGCAACACCTGGTCGACCGGATCGCCCAGGATGCGCAGTGCGGACGCTTTCAGGTCCCGGCGCAGCGTCGCCTCGCGGCGTTGCGGCTCGCGGCGGTCCAGTCGCTGCTGGCGCGCGGGCGCCCCTATGCGGAGTTTGATCGGCTGCTGACCGAGGCGGAGCGTCCGGAGGTGCTGTGGCAGGCTTCCGCGACCTTGGGCGAGGTCCGCTTCGGGGAGCGCCGTTTCGTCGAGGCCGCGATGGTGTTCGATCGCGCGATCGAGATCATGAAGAACGAGGCACGCACGCCGACCGCACCGTCGAAATTCGAGATCGAAGGGCTGATCGATCGGGCGGCGCAAGCGCGTCTGCTCGCCGCAAATGCCGCCGCCAAGGAGTCGGGAGGTTTCGTGCGGACCGCTCGTGACCAACGCGACGGCAAGCTCGGCGGAATCTACTCGCCATCGGTACGCGGCATCGTGCCACGCGCGATCCCAGTGCCGATCACATTCGAATACGCCAAGACCACGTTTACCGATGTTGGCGCGGAGGCCGCTCGCGAATTGCTCAGCGCGATCAAGGAGCAGCAGCCCGACCGGATCACGCTCGTTGGACACACGGATGTGCGCGGCTCGGCCGAGACCAACATGAAGCTGTCACACGCACGCGCCGAAGCGGTGGCGACGTTCCTGCGCGAGAACGGCATCAACGCGGTTGTCGGGACCGACGGCAAAGGCGCGAGCGAGCCGATCCGCCTCCATGACACGTCCGGTCTCACACAGGAGGATATCTACGCCCTCAACCGCAGGGTCGAGTGGCGACGTGACTAGAAAGAGCAGGTGCGTCATGAGCAGCAGGTCCGTCACCGCGTGGTTCCAGGTCCTCGGTATCCTGGCCGGGTTGGCCTGTGTCCCTGCACCCGTGTCGGCGCAGCCGGCCGTATTGCAGGCTCCTGATGAGGCAGGTCATATCCGCGCGTTGCTGGTCGGCATCGACGCTTATCGGCATGTACGCCCCCTGAAGGGTGCCATATCCGACGCGCGCGACATCGAAGGCGCGCTGCGGCGCAGCGGGATCACCGACGTTACCGTGCTGCTCGATGAGCGCGCGAACCGCGATGCCGTGATCGGCGCGATCGAAGCCCTGATTCAGCGAAGCGGTCGGGGCGATCTGGTCATGATTTCGATCGCCGGCCACGGCGCACAGGAGCCCGAGCGCGTTAAGGGATCGCAACCGGATGGGATGGACAGCGTCTTCCTGTTGGCCGATTTCGCCACCACCACGGCCGGCTCGCGGCAGCGGATCATCGGAACGGAATTCAACCATTTCATCAAACGGCTGGAGGAGCGCGGCGCGCGGGTGCTGTTCGTCGCCGATACCTGCCATGGCGGCGGGATGACGCGGGACGTCGATCCCCGCGCCGGCGAAATGAGCTTCCGCCAGGTTCCGCTCTATCGCATTCCGAACGACGCGCATGTCCCGATCTCGACTGCAGCGGAAGCCTTTCT
>Ga0163163_10001956_pt1 | contig 17425 bp, 17 predicted proteins | sample S65metaG_FD_119766 | JGI IMG/M metagenome (GOLD analysis project Ga0163163, IMG submission 119766) | Switchgrass rhizosphere microbial communities from Kellogg Biological Station, Michigan, USA - S6-5 metaG | ecosystem: Host-associated > Plants > Roots > Rhizosphere > Soil | place: USA... | reverse complement strand
GCGCTCAAGGGCGTCGACCTGGATATCCGCCAGGGCGAGATTTTCGCCCTGCTGGGCCCCAACGGCGCCGGCAAGACCACCCTCATCGGCATCGTCTGCGGGCTGGTCCGGCCGACCGCCGGGCGGGTGGAGGTCGACGGCTGCGACATCCGCAGCGACTACCGCGCCGCCCGCGCCAAGATCGGCCTGGTGCCCCAGGAACTGGCCACCGACGCCTTCGAGAAGGTGTGGGACACCGTCAGCTTCTCGCGCGGCCTCTTCGGCAAATCCGCCAATCCCGCGCACATCGAGAAGGTGCTGAGGGACCTTTCGCTGTGGGACAAGAAGGACGACCAGCTCCGCACCCTGTCTGGGGGCATGAAGCGGCGCGTGATGATCGCCAAGGCGTTGAGCCACGAGCCCTCGATCCTGTTCCTCGACGAGCCCACCGCCGGCGTCGACGTCGAGCTCCGGCGCGACATGTGGGCGATGGTCCGTCGGCTGAGGGAAGGCGGCGTCACCATCATCCTGACCACCCACTACATCGAGGAAGCCGAGGAGATGGCCGACCGCATCGGGGTGATCTCGAAGGGCGAGCTGATCGTGGTGGAGGAGAAGCAGGCGCTGATCCGCAAGCTCGGCAAGAAGCAGCTGGTGCTGCACCTGCAGGAGCCGCTGGCCGCCCTGCCGCCCGGCCTTCCCGCAGAAGGCCTGGAGCTGCGGGCCGAGGGGACCGAGCTGGTCTACACCTTCGACGCCCAGTCGGACCGCACCGGCATCGCCCCCCTGCTGCGCGCGCTTTCCAAGGCCGGAGTCGACTTCAAGGACCTGCAGACGAGCCAGAGTTCGCTGGAGGAGATCTTCGTCAGCCTGGTGAGGAGCCGCGCATGAACCTGACCGCCGTGGCCGCCATCTACCGCTTTGAGATGGCCCGCCTGCTCCGCACCCTGGTGCAGTCCCTGGCGGCGCCGGTCATCACCACCTCGCTGTATTTCATCGTTTTCGGCGCAGCGATCGGCCGGCGGATGGACCACATCGACGGGGTATCCTATGGGGCCTTCATCGTCCCGGGATTGGTGATGCTGTCGGTGCTGACCGAGAGCGTCTTCAACGGCTCCTACGGCATCTACATGCCGAAGTTCGCGGGCACGATCTACGAGGTGCTCTCGGCGCCCATCTCCACCGCGGAAATCCTGCTGGGCTACGTGGGCGCGGCGGCCAGCAAATCCATCGTGCTCGGCCTCACCATACTGGCCACGGCGCGCCTCTTCGTGGCCTACGAGGTGCTGCACCCGGTCTGGATGATCGCCTTCCTCGCGCTCACCTCGGCCAGCTTCGCCCTGTTCGGCTTCCTGCTGGGGATCTGGGCGGACGGCTGGGAGAAGCTTTCCGTCGTGCCGATGCTGGTGATCACCCCGCTGACCTTCCTGGGCGGCAGCTTCTACTCGATCCGCATGCTGCCGCCTTTCTGGCAGGACGTGGCCCTGTTCAACCCGGTGGTCTACCTGGTGAGCGGCTTCCGCTGGGCCTTCTACGGGGTTTCGGACGTGCCCGTGGGCGTCAGCCTGGCCGCCACGGCAGGGTTCTTCCTGATCTGCCTAGCGATCGCCGGGCGCATCTTCGCCACCGGCTGGCGGCTGAAGAGCTGAGGCGGGCTATTCGTCTTCGTCGAAGCGCCGCGAGACGAGCTCGACCAGGGCCTCCACAGCGGGCTCGGCCTCCGGCCCCTCGGCCTCGATCTCGATGCAGCAGCCGGGGCCGGCGGCCAGCATCATCAGGCCCATGATGGACCGGGCGTCCACGGTCTGGCCATCGCGGCTGACCCGCACCTCGGCGTCGAAATCGGTGGCCAGCTTGACGAACTTGGCCGAGGCGCGTGCATGCAGGCCGCGCTTGTTGACGATATCGACCGTGCGGCGAGCTTCCTGGCTCACTTGTCCCCGGCCAGTACGTAGGACGCCACGGAGATGTACTTGCGTCCCGCCTCTTGGGCGCAGGCCACCGCGTCCTCCAGGCTCTGGCGGCTGCGCACGCTGGCCAGCTTGATCAGCATCGGCAGGTTCAGGCCCGCGATCACCTCGGCGCGAGTCTGCTCCATCACCGAGATCGCGAGGTTCGAAGGCGTGCCGCCGAACATGTCGGTGAGCAGGATCACGCCGGAGCCGTCATCCACCCGGTTGCAGGCGTGCAGGATGTCCTGGCGCCGACGCTCCATGTCGTCTTCGGGCCCGATGCAGATGGCCTCGACGGCGGACTGGGGACCGACCACATGCTCCATGGCGAAGACGAACTCTTCCGCCAATCGCCCGTGGGTCACGATCACGAGCCCGATCATGCCTGTTGTTCCAACGGGAATCCCCGATCCCGCGCGCATCGCGCCTCGCGAGCCGTGCTACATACGCCTCTGGCGTGCGACGTAAAGGGCGTCCATCGCGCGACGGAGTTTCGCAGGGGCGGACGCCTCCACATAGGCCAGCGTGAGGTGGGGAACGGCCACGCCCAGCAGGTCGCGGGCCTGCGGATCGGGCATCCGCTCGGGCGATCCGGGATGGAGCACCAGCGCCACCTCGGCGAGGGGGAGCGCGGGTTCCGAGGCCACGGCCTGCCCCCGCACCTCGATCAGTCCGGCTAGCACGTCCGGCGCGCGGCCGTAGAGGCGGCCTTCCGCCGCCCAGAGGACCACGCGGTCGTCGGCGACGAGGCGGAACCCCAGGTCCAGCAGACGCAGGGTCAGGTCGCTCTTCCCCGCCCCGGAGGGCCCTTCGATCAGCGCGCCCAGCCACAGCCCGCCGAGCCGCTGGGCGACGAGTCCCGCATGGACGATCACACCTGCACCTCCGGCAAGCTGAGCATGAAGATCGCTCCCACCACCTTGCCCTCGGTGGTGACCCGGTTCTTCGCGACCAGGCTGCCGCCGTGCGCTTCGGCGATCTGCCGCGCGATGGAAAGGCCAAGCCCGGAGTTGCCGCCGAACGCCCGGCCCTTCGGCCGCGAGGTGTAGAAGCGCTCGAACACCGTCTCGAGGTTCTCCGGCGGGATGCCGGGGCCGTCGTCGGTGACGGTCGCAAGGATGGTGCTGCGCACCCGGTTCAGGGCCACCAGCACCTCTCCGTCAGGCGGGCTGAAGGATCGGGCGTTGTCGATGAGATTGCGGAAGATCTGGCCCAGCGGCCCTTCGCGGCCCTGCGCCATGATCGGCCCAGGCGGGGTCGGCCGCTGGTAGCGGACGCGGGGCTCTCCGGGCGGCGTCCGCGCCTCGTAGGTCCCGACGATGTCGGCGATCAGCCGGTCCAGGTCTACGGGCTTGGGCTCGTCGCGCGACAGCTCGGCGTCGAGCCGCGAGGCGTTGGAAATGTCGGTCACCAGGCGATCCAGCCGCTGGACGTCGTTCTTGAGGATGGCGAACAGGCGCTGGCGGGCGTTGGCCTCGTTCACCAGGTCCAGGGTCTCCACGGCCGAGCGCAGGGAGGTGAGCGGATTGCGGATCTCGTGGGCCACGTCGGCGGCGAAGGACTCGATGGCGTCCATCCGTTCGGACAACGAATGGGTCATGGCCTCGAGCGACCGCGTCAGGTCCCCCAGCTCGTCGTCGCGATGGGCCAGGTCCGGAAGGGAGATCGCCCGTGCGCCCGCCAGGCGCACTCGGTCGGCGGCACGCGCCAGCCTGAGCACCGGCTGGGCCACGAGCCTGTTCAGCAGCAGCGAGGAGATCAGGGTCACCGAGATCGCGATCAGGATGAAGGGGATCAGCGCCACGCGCTCACGCGCGATGATCGCATCGACGTCGCTGGCCTCCAGGGTCAGCACGCCCAGCACCGCGCGGACATGCTGGATCGGGATGGAGACGGAGACCACGCGCCGACCGTCCTCGGCCAGCCGCAGCTGGGCCACGTGGCGGCCCACGGTGGCGCGCGCGACTTCCCGCCGGAGCGCTTCGCGGCCCTCGGGACTGGCATCCTTCCGCGGGCCCAGAAGATCGAGACTGAAGGCGCCTTCGCCCTTCGGCCTGGCCGGCGGCAGGACGCGCGACTCCACCCGGTCGGCCACCCAGTCGGAATCGGCGATCAGCCGGCCCTCCGCGTCGAACAGGCGCGCCCGCTGAATCTTCGGGTTGGAAAGCAGCTGCAGCACCTGGCTGGCGTAGACCGGGTCCATCGCCGGCGAGGGCTCGCCCACGGTGGCGGCCTGGTCGATGATCGTCGCCATCAGCTCGCCCTGGGTGGTCAGGCTGTCGATGCGGGCGTTGACCAGCCCCCGGCGCAGCTCGTTCAGGATCAGGGCGCCCGCGATCAGGATCGCCAGACCCAGCAGGTTGAGCGCGATGATCAGCCGGCCCAGCCGCGAGCCCGGCAGCCAGCGGGAGCGGTAGGCGCGCCGCTTCCGCTCAGGTTTCGCGGTATCGGTATCCGACGCCATACAGGGTTTCGATCGCGTCGAACTCCGGGTCAACGTCGCGGAACTTCTTGCGCATGCGCTTGATGTGGCTGTCGATGGTGCGGTCGTCGACGTAGACCTGATCGTCATAGGCCGCGTCCATCAGGTTGTCGCGGCTCTTCACGAAGCCCGGCCGTTGAGCCAGCGCCTGCAGCAGCAGGAACTCGGTGACGGTGAGCTTGACCGGCTTTCCCTCCCATAGGCAGTCGTGGCGCGCCGGATCCATGGTGAGCTTGCCGCGCTTGATCGCCCGCGCTCCGGCGTCCGACGCGGGCGCAGGACCCGCCGCCGTCTCCTCGCCGTCCAGCCCGGCCCGGCGCAGCACCGCCTTCACCCGTTCGATCAACAAGCGCTGGCTGAACGGCTTGTGGATGTAGTCGTCGGCGCCGAGGTTGAAGCCCAGGATCTCGTCGATCTCCTCGTCCTTGGAGGTGAGGATGATCACCGGCATGTCCGAGCTGCGGCGAAGCCGGCGCAGCACCTCCATGCCGTCCATCCGGGGCATCTTCACGTCCAGGATGGCCAGGTCGGGCGGATCGTTCTCCAGCGCCGCCAGGCCGGAGGCGCCGTCGTAGTAGGCCTTGACCGCGTGCCCGTGGCTTTCCAGCGCCAGGCTCACGGACGCGACGATGTTCTCGTCGTCGTCGACCAGGGTGATCTTGGCCATCGTCTGCTTGTCGTCTCCTGTGGCGTTGCGAAGCTAGTCGGCCGCGCCTGTGGCCTCAATGGGGCGAAAGCACTGCAGTTAACTCTGGCGCAAGGGGAATGATCCAAGTTCTCGCGAGGAGGCTCCCCTTATGGTTGCTGCGCGGGTGCATTACGAGGTCTACGGACGGCGCGCCGCCGGAGCGCCCTGGACCTTGGAATTGGCGACGGAAGACCGCCGGACCGCCACCCAGACAGCTCAGGATGTCATGACCGGCGGCTTCGCGGCCGCGCGGGTGACCAAGGAGACCTTCGACGAGGAGACCCGCGAGTTTAGCACCGTGGCGATCCTCAACCTCGGCGCCGCGGAGACGAAAAAGGGCGCCGTCGCCGCCACGGCCGAGCCGCTCTGCATCAAGCCCCAGGACCTCTACACCTTGCACGCGCGCGGGCGCATCGCCCGTCTGCTGGACGGCTGGCTGGAGCGCAAGCGCGTCACGGCTTACGAACTGCTGCACCGTCCAGACCTGGTCGAGCAGCTCGAGGCCTCCGGCAGCGACCTGCAGCACGCCCTTCAGAAGATCGCCATTCCCGAAGCCTCCGCCCGCGGGGCGACGGTGCATGAGATCCTGCGCAGCTTCCATACCCTGGTGGACCGCTCCATCGAGCGGCTGATGAAGGACCATCATCGCGGCGCGCTGGCCGATCTCTCGCGGGAGAGCTTCGCCCACGCCGCCGAGCGCCTGCACCGCGAGGCCGAAGGCGCCTACCTGCTTGGCGCAGGGGTCGCCGGCCGGCTGGCCGGCGCCAAGACCTGGTCCGAGAAGATCAACATGCTGCTGGACCTGGCGGACGAGGCCCCGCAGGGCCCGGCGCGCAAGTTCGCCCTTGGGGTCCTGGAGCAGCCGCTGGCGGAGACGCTGAGCGCCCGGGGCGCCGTACACGACCTGTTCGGCAAGAGCCTGGACCTGGGCTCGGAGCTCGCCGGCCTGACCCGCCTGGCCGCCGGCGAGGCCGTCGACCGGCTGATCCGCGCCGAACCCCAGGTGGCCAAGGTGATGCCGCCGCTGGAATCCACGGCCGAGCGGCTGCGCCGCTGGATCGGCGGCGAGGGCTTCGCCGAAGTGCGGACCGCGCTTGGCAAGCGCATCCTGCGAGAGATCTCCGGCCTGCGCCGCCTGCGGCCCACCGACGCCGCCGACGAGATCGAGATCCTGCGGGCGCTGGCCATGTCGCTGACAGCCGCCGCCGGCAAGCTGTTGCCGCTGGATCAGGTGCAGGCGGCGTTCACCACGCGGTCGAAAGCGCTGGTGGCGGGGGACTTCGTCAACGCCTACCTGGCCGAGAGCCGCACCGCCTACGACGAGGTGCTGGCGATGATTTCGCTCACCGAGAACGTCATCGGCCAGACCAACAAGGGCCACGCGAGCCGCTGGCTGGGCAGCCTGGTCGGCGCGCTGAAGTTCGAGGGCGAGGTGTGCGGCGGCGAGGAGCCGCCATCCGCACGGCTGGCCAAGCTGGCGGGCCTGCAGCGCGCCGTGGGCCGCTGCGGCCTGGCGCCCGAGGACTCCGAGCGCATCCAGTCGCGGCTCGGCGAGTTGGGGGGCCAGGTGGAAGCCTCGGCCAAACTGACGACGACGCTCGCGCGGGCGCAGGCGCCCCTGATGCAGAAGCTCACCCTGCTGTTGCGCCTGGCGGCGGGAGACACCGCGCCCTTTGGGCCGGCGGCCGACCGCGCCCGCCAGGAGGCGATCAAGCTGTTCCGGGATCCCGAGATGCGCGCCAAGCTGGCCGCCGCGCCGACGGAGCTTCAGGCCATGCGAAGCCTCATCCAGCAGGCCGGCCTGGCGGCCTGAGGCTCAGACGCCGAGCGCCGCCCCAAGCGCGTCCGTTACCCGCCCCACGTCGTCATCGGCCATCGTCGGATAGAGCGGCAAGGAAAGGCATCGCGCGTACCAGGCCTCCGCGCCCGGCAGGTCCAGCGCGCCATATCTCTCTTGGTAATAGGGCTGGCGGTGGACGGGGATGTAATGGACCTGGCTGCCCGCCCCGCGGGCGCGCAGGCGCTCGACCACCTCCCGGCGGGAGACGCCGGCCGCCTGGAAGTCGATCAGCACGCTCATCAGGTGCGGCGCGGCTTCGCTCCAGGCCGGGCTTTCGGCGGGGCGGACCCGCGGGGCGAGGGGCGCCAGCGCCCGGCGATAGGCCGCCGCCAACGCTCGGCGGCGCGCCACGAAGCGGTCGAGCTTGGCGAGCTGCGACAGGCCCAGCGCGCAGAGCACGTCGGGCATCCGGTAGTTGAAGCCGATCTCGGCCATCTCGTACCAGCAGGGGTCGTCGCCTGCACGGATCAAGCCATGGCTGCGCAGCCTCACGAGACGTTCGGCGAGGGTCGGATCGTTGGTGGTCGCCATGCCCCCCTCGCCCGTGGCCAGGGTCTTCACGGGGTGAAAGGAGAAGGTCGTTACGGCCGATCGGCGGCAGTCGCCGACGCGCTCGGGCCCCTCGCCGAACCGCATGGCGGTCCCGACCGCATGGGCGGCGTCCTCAACCATGACCGCGCCGGCCTCTTGCGCGGCGGCCGCAAGCCCCGGCAGGTCGCAAGCCTCGCCGCGAAGGTGCACCGGCAGGACCGCCCGGATGGGCCGGCCGGCGCGTTCGATCGCCTCGCGCAGCGTCTGCGGCGTCATCAGGCCGCTATCCGGGTCGACGTCGGCGAAGACCACCTCGGCGCCCACGAAGCGGGCGCAGTTGGCGGTGGCGACGAAGGTGATCGAGGGGACGACGACGGCGTCTCCCTCGCCCACCCCCAGGGCCAGCATGGCCAGGTGCAGGGCCGCGGTGCCGTTGGCGCAGGCCACGGCGTGACGCGCGCCCACGGCCTGGGCGAAGGCCGCCTCGAAACGCGCCACCCGCGGCCCAGTGGTGAGGAAGTCCGCCCGCAGCGCCTCGGCGACGGCGGCGACGTCGTCGTCCTCGATCGTCTGGCGCCCGTAAGGCAGGACGCCGCTCATCAGGCGTCGGTCAGCCGGCGCCGGCGGGCCGGGGCGCTCTCGTCCAGCAGGGCCAGCAGGTCCGGGCCGGTTAGCCAGGCGTCGTTGGTGTCGGAGGCGTAGCTGAAGCCCTCCGGCAACGAGACGCCGTCAAAAGGCTGGCGGCTGTATTCGGCGAAGGCCGGCTCTATGGCGTAGCGGTCGCCGAGGTCGACCGTGGTGCGCGCATCGTCCGCCGAGATCATCATCTCGTGCAGCTTCTCACCAGGACGGATGCCGACGATCCGCACGCCCAGCTCGGGCGCCATGGCGCGGGCCAGGTCCTGCACCTTCATGGATGGAATCTTCGGCACGAAGATCTCGCCGCCGCGCATCAGCGGCAGGGACGACAGCACGAAGTCCACGCCCTGCTTCAGGGTGATCCAGAAACGAGTCATGCGCGGGTCGGTGATCGGCAGCTCTGTCGCGCCCTTGGCGATCAGCCGCTGGAACAGCGGGGCGACCGAGCCGCGCGAGCCGACCACATTGCCGTAGCGGACGACGGAGAACCGCGTGCCGATGTCGCCGGAGAGGTTGTTGGCCGCCACGAAGGTCTTGTCGGAGGCGAGCTTGGTGGCGCCGTAGAGGTTGATTGGATTGCAGGCCTTGTCGGTGGACAGCGCCACCACCTGTTTCACCCGGTTGGTCAGGCACGCCCAGACCACGTTCTCGGCGCCCAGCACATTGGTGTGGATGCACTCCGAAGGGTTGTATTCCGCCGCCGGCACCTGCTTCAGCGCCGCGGCGTGGACCACCACCTCCACCCCGCGCATGGCGAGCGTCAGCCGCTCGCGGTCGCGCACGTCGCCCAGGAAGAACCGCAGCGGAGCCAGCCGCTCGGGCGAAAAGCGCTCGGCGAAGTCGGCCTGCATCTCGCTCTGCTTCAGCTCGTCCCGGGAATAGACGATCAGCTTTCGAGGCCGCGCCCGCTCCAGGACCTCCTCCACGAACCGCCGCCCGAACGAGCCGGTGGCGCCGGTGATGAAGATGGTCCGGCCGTCGAGGTCGAGATTTTTGGGGGCGAACAGGCCCAAGCGAAGCTCCAGCGCCGCAGCCGGCGAATCGCCGGCCGCCCCAGACTGGCGAGGGGCTCGTAAAGAGACCGCTAACCATGTTTGTCCAGGCTTTGCCGCATGAGACGCCGCCTCTTCCTGGCGCTGGTCGCCTTGACCGCCGTACCCGGCGCGTGGGCGCACGCCTCGGAAGGGAAGGACAAGAAGAAAAAGGCCGGCGGCGACAGCTACATCCCGATCCAGACGATCACCGCCTACACCATCCGGCCCAACGGGCGCCGGGGCGTGCTGACGGTGGAATGCGGCCTCGACGTGCCGGACGCCAAGCTGCGCGACCGGGTCGAGCTGGTGCTGCCGCGCATCCGCGCCGCCTTTGTCCAATCGGTGCAGGTCTACGCCGGCGGACTTCCCGATCGGGCGCCGCCCAACCCGCAATTCCTGACCCGGACCCTGCAACACGCCACCGACCAGACCCTGGGCCGGCCTGGAGCCCGGGTGTTGCTGGGCGCCGTGATCGTCAACTAGCGACCTCCGAGCGCCGCGGCGGCCTCGTCCATGAAGCGCGCCAGCGCGAGGTCCAGCTCGGTCACCCCGCCGGCGTCGTGGGTGGTCAGCGTCACGGCCACCCGGTTGTAGACGTTCGACCATTCCGGATGATGGTCGAGCTTCTCCGCCATCAGGGCCGCGCGCATCATGAAGGCGAAGGCGGCGTTGAAATCGGAGAACTTGAAGTCGCGGGCGATGGCCTCGCGCTCATCCGCCGCCGCCCTCCAGGCGGGCAGGCTCTGCAGCGCGGCGGCCGCGCCGATCTTTGCGGGTCGGCCCATCCGATGTCCTCCGTCAAAAAAGCAACAGGTGAACGCTAGACCCAATGCGGGGGATGTGAAATCGCGCCGCGCCCTTGGCCAGGGGCTCCACAGCGTGCGAGCGTCTCGGTCTCCGCCGCGAGACGACCATGCCCGACACGCCCGCCAAGACGGCGTTCTCCGCCGCATCGACAAGGCTGCAAGCGTGGCCGCCCTGGGCCAAGGCGGCGGCCTATGGGCTCGCCAATACCGTGCTGCTCTATCTGTGCCTGGCGCCCACCAAGGCCCTCCCGAAGGAGCCCTTTTCCGACAAGATCGAACATGCGCTGGCCTGGCTGGCGCTGACGGGCCTCGGGCTGTTCCTGTGGCCCGGCCGGCGCGCCCGGGTGGCCGGCTTCGCCTTCACCCTTGGCGTGCTGGTCGAGTTGCTGCAGGCGGCCATGCCGCTCGGGCGGGACGGCGACTGGCGCGACGCCGTGGCAGATGGTCTGGGCGTGGCGGCGGCGCTGGCGGCGGCTGCGCTCGCGCGGCGGCTGTTCAGAACCTAGAAGATCCCCAGGACGAGGCCGGCGGCCAGGGCCTGACCGAGCTCGGCGCACGGCGCCAGCGCCTTGGCCGACAGCTGCTTCTCCGCCAGGATAGCCTCCGGCGTCTGGGCGTGCGTGCAGACGATCACCGGCTCCGCGGCGGGGCGCAGGCGCCAGCCTGCGGCGATGCGGGCGATCTGCCGCGCCGCCCCTTCCCCATCGCTGCCCGCCGCGATCAGGACGGCGTAGGGCCGCCCCTGGATGCGATCGAGGATGGGATAGTAGGTGCGGTCGAAGAACTCCTTCATCGCCCCGGACATGGACGCCAGATTCTCCGGGCAGACGAACAGGTAGCCGTCGGCGGCGAGAAGGTCCTCCGCAGTGGCCGCCTCTGCCCGGCGGCTGTCGACCCGCGCCCCGCGCTCGCCCTTCGCCGCGGCCTCCGCCGCCTCTGCCATGGCCCGCGCCGCGCCCGTGCGCGAATGCCAGACGATGAGCAGGGTTTTCATCGGATCGGACGAAAGACCGTGACCATTCCACAACTCAATCGGCGTCCGCCTCGACCGTTGCGGCCACCCTCGGCGTGGAGCCGGCGGCCAGCGCGCGCTGCAGGCGGTCCCGGTCCAGCGTCCCTTCCCAGCGCGAGACCACCAGGGTCGCCACGGCGTTGCCGATGAAGTTGGTGAGCGCCCGGCACTCGCTCATAAACCGGTCCACGCCGAGGATCAGGACCATGCCGGCCACCGGCACGCTGGACACCACCGACAGGGTGGCCGCGAGGGTGATGAAGCCCGCGCCGGTGACGCCCGCCGCGCCCTTGGACGTCAGCATGCCCACCGCCAGCAGCAGGAGCTGATCGGGAAGCGACAGCGGAACACCCACCGCCTGGGCGATGAACAGCGCCGCCAGGGTCATGTAGATGTTGGTGCCGTCGAGGTTGAAGCTGTAGCCGATGGGCGTGACCAGCCCGACCACCGGCTTGGGCGCGCCGGCGCGGGCCAGCTTATCCATCAGGCTCGGTAGGGCCGCCTCCGAGGACGAGGTGCCCAACACCAGCAGCAGCTCTTCCTTCAGGTAGCGGATCAGCTTCAGGATCGAGAAGCCGCAAAGCGCCGCGATGGGCCCCAGCACGCCCAGCACGAACACCAGCGAGGTCAGGTAGAAGGTCCCCACCAGCTTGGCCAGGCTGAGCGTCGAGCCGATACCGTACTTTCCCACCGTGAAGGCGAAGGCGCCCAACGCGCCGAGCGGCGCCAGGCGCATGAAGATCGCCACCAGCTTGAAGAAGGCCTCCGCCGCGGATTCCAGGACCGTCAACACCGGCCTCGCCCGCTCGCCGATCGCGGCCAGCGCGACGCCGAAGGGGACGGCGAAGAACAGGACCTGCAGGACGTTGCCGGAGACGAAGGCGCCGGCCACGCTCTCCGGAATGACGTCCATCAGGAAGCCGGTGACCGTCATCTCGTGGGACTTGGCCACATAGCCCTGGACGGCGCCGGCCTGAAGGCTGGCGGGGTCCACCCGCATGCCCGCGCCCGGCTGCGCCACATTGGCCACCACCAGGCCGACGACCAGGGCGAAACCGGAGACCACCAGGAAATAGGCGAAGGCCTTGGCGGCCACCCGCCCGACCTTGCCCAAGTCGCGCATGCCGGCGAGCCCGGTGGTGACGGTCAGGAAGATCACCGGGGCGATCAGCATCTTCACGAGCTTGACGAAGGCGTCGCCGAGAGGCTTGAGCGCGACGCCCGTCGCCGGCCAGAGCCAGCCGATCAGCGCGCCCGCCACGATCGCCGCGAGCACCTGCGCGTAGAGCTGGGTCCAGATCGGTCGGGGCGGAGATTCCGCCGCCGACAACCCGCCTCCCTCAGAAGGGGAGGTTGTAGAGCTCAACCGCGTTGCGCTCGAGGACGCGCTTGCGCGTGGCGTAGTCATAGCCGCCCAGAGTGTCGACCAGCTTCTCCTGGATGCCGGGATACAGCGAGGTCGGGTGTGGGAAGTCAGTTTCGAACATCACCCGGTCCACGCCGATGGTCTCCAGCATGTGCTTCGGAGCGTGCGTTTCAAACCAGTAGCTGACCCAGAACTGCCGGAAATATTCCCTGGGGGTCCGCTGTAGGCCGCGGTTCTCGCGGGTGCAGTATTCGTCGAGCTGGTGCTCCATCGACTCCAGCGCGAACGGCACCCATCCCGCGCCGCTCTCGATGAGGCCGATCTTCAGTTTCGGGTAGCGGTCGAGGAGACCGGAGACCATGAAATTGGCCATCGTCGCCGCGCAGCCCAGGTGGTTCATCAAGGCGAAGATGGGCAGACGCTGATCGAAGCCGAGATTGTCCCAAATGGCCGAATTGCTGTCGAGCGCCATGTTCAGGTGGAAGTTTATGGGCGTGCCGCTGGCGCTGCACATCTCGAAGAACTCTTCCCAGAAGGGCGAAACCTTGCCGTCGGGGCCGATGAAGCCGGGCCCGCCGATCCGCTCCGGGCGGTCGGGCATCACGACGCCGCGAAGACCCATGTCGATGATGCGCCGCATCTCGCGATTGAGCTGGTCCTTGTCCCAATAGGGGAGCAAGCCCATGCAGAAGATCCTGTCGCCGGACTCTCGCATGCGCTCGGCGCAGGCGTCGTTGTAGATTGCTATAATGGTCGCCGCGAGGTCGTTGTCCTCCAACGCGACCAGCGACCCCGCCTGGGTGACGCCACTGTTCTGGAAGCAGATATGCGCCCAGATGCCCATGGCGTCCATTTCCGCCAGCCTGGGCTTCACCAGATAGGAGGCGGGGTGAATTTCCTCGAACGTCGGAAAGGCATTGCGGCCCAGCAGCTTGTTGTCGTCGGAGGCGACGACGTTGCCGCCCAACGCGCCGAAGTTCTTGTCGCCGACGTACCAGTAGTCGACGCCATTGACGCGCCGCACATGCGGCATCCTGGACTTCAGGCCTGCGGGCGCATTTGCGGTGAACAGGTCGGCCGGCTCGGTGAAGTGGGTGTCGCAGTCGACGATCTTGATGCCGGCGAACAGCGGATGCGGACCCTTGAAATTGGCGGCGAAATCGACCTCGCGGACATGTCCGCCCGGGGCATATCCCTCTTGCAGCCAGTAGTTGCGGGCGTCTAACGCGTCGGCCTTCACGACAGAACTGGTGTTGGCGTCGTCCGCCATAGCGATCCTCCCTGATTTAGAAGCCGCTCACACGGCGGCTCGCTTGCCTCACCTTTGCCGGTTGCGCAGCCCCCAAACCTGAGTTTGAGGCCGCGCACGCTCCTGGCATTTGCTCATTCACGGACGACCCTCGCCGCCTTGTAACCCGAGCGCGGCAGGGTCTCCCGAGGCAGAATGGTGACGTCCATCTCGACGCCTAGCGCTTGCTTGAGATGAGTGCGGCAGGTCTTCGTGATTTCATCATCCGACGCCACCGAGTTGAGGCCGCGCTCGATACGAATTTTGAGCGGGCCGTCGGCCTCGGCCGATCGCACGATCTGGAACTCCACCCCCGGATGACTGACGTCGGGAACGCTGCGGAGAGCCTGCTCGAACTGATGCGAATGCAGGCGTTTGCCTTGGATCATCATCAGATCCGAAAGCCTCCCGCCCCAGATGCCACGGATAGTGGTCTCACCGCAGGAGCAGGGCTCCACGAGCAATTTGCAGGCTTCTTCGAGATCGTATCGGATCATGCCGTTGTCGCGGCCCAGGGTCGTGACCACCAGGGTGCCCCACTCGCCGTGAGGAACCTCCTTGCCCGTCGCCGGATCAACGGCTTGGACGATCGCCCTATCCTCATGGAGGTGAGCGCCGGGGGAATGCCCGCACCTTTCGCCCATCCACACGTAGCAATCCAACCCCGCGGTCCGCAGGGGAATGCCGCCGTCCTCCATATCGAAACTGGTGCGTAGCCCGTCCCCGGGCACGCGCTGGAAAAAGGCGAGGCGTTCGTCATCCTTCGGAATGCCGAACGACTGCGCCGCCTCCATGAAGCGGCCATGGGAAAATATGACAAACGAACGGTCGGGATTGAGCTTGACCAGGAAATCAAGGGCCCGATGGGCGATCGCATCGGTCTCGGGCGGGGGAACCCAGACATTCTGGCATCCGAAATATTCAAGGCTTCCGGAGAGCATCAGACCGCCGCCGTAGAGGTAGCCCGGGTGAGCATGCACCACGGTCATCCCGGGGCGCACTCCTGCCCGCCAGAGGAACCGGCAAGCGGATTCGTACTCCCACCAGAGATCGTGCTTGGTCCAGATCGAGACGGTCGGATTGCCGGTCGAGCCGGTGGAAGTCCCGAGGCGAACCGCTTCTCTCGGGTCGGTGAACCGATAGCCGCCGTAGACAGGAAACTCCGCCTCCGACTCGCGGAGCTCCTGCTTCACTGTGAGCGGAATTAAATTGAGGTCATCCACGGTCCTGATATCTCGCGCGGACGCGATGCCCGCGCTTTTGAGTTTCCGCTGGAAGAATGGCGCCGGGTGATCAAACGCCTTCTGCACGAGTTCTCGAAGACCATCCTCTTGGAGAGCTCGAATCCGGTCTCGACTCATGGTCTGAATTTCGGGATCCCAAAACTTTTGCTTCGGGTCTCGCGGAATCGGACTTGCAATAGATTGTGATTGCCCATGCGTCATCGTTCGTTTCCTTCGCTCTCGTAGTCATTGACTTTAATTGTTGAGGCTTGCCGCCCCCCTGGGCTCAACCGCCCTCTCCCGGAGCATGGGGACCGGACCATGCAACCGACATGTAGGTAGACTCGAATTTGGGGTTAAGAATCCCGAGTTCAGACACCAACTTGCCGAAATCTGGGGTTTTGCGATGGTATTCCAGATCTTCAGTTGATCCAAATATTTCAAATAGGTATGCGAACTGCGGTTCTTCGGGATCAACGGACACGTGATATTTGTCGCAACCCGGCTCCGCCCGAAAGGGCGGCAAATACTTTTCGTAGATGGATAGAAATTTTCTGCGATCGCCCTCGTCCGCGAAAATCATTTTCGTAAATACCGCCAACATAATCACCTCCTGCTATCGGAAGTATGGGGCGTAGATGGATAGCGAATATTCGCCAGATGGTTGTCTATTCGAATAATAGGCCTTCCGATGCGCATCGGGCCGCAGCGGATCAGAACCGCTTGGAGACTTCCACGCCATAAGCGCGGCGTGGTCCCCAAGAACCTATGACGATGCCCAAGCCCGCCCCCACCAAGTCGTTCCGATACAGATGGTACTTCTTGTCCAAGAGGTTCGAGCCCCAGAGCGAGATGTCCATGTTCGGCCCGTCCAAGTGGGCTGCGAGGCGGCCGTTCAAGAGGCCGTAGGCGGGCTCGGTCGTGAGGCTTTCTGATGCGGCGGCCCGAACAGCGGTGGTCGGAATGCCCGGCGCCCGGCTTTCCGGCCCGCGCCAGCCGCAGCAACCGAGGCTCTGCTTGTCCACCCAGCGCCAGTTCAGGTTGGCGCTGACGAAACCGAACTCTGTGGGTTGCTTGTAGTTGGCCCACAAAGTGTAGCTCCACTTCGGCAGCCTGGCGAAGCGATAGGCGCCGCGCACGTCCACACCCTGGATGAGGAAGCTATTATACTTGCCCTTCATGTAGCCCAGGGTGCCGCCGACGGTCAGCCGCTCGCTGACAGACATCTCAGTTTCGAAGTCGGCGCCCTGGATCGTTGCTGAGGCGACGTTCCGGATAAGGGTGACAATGGTGCCGGCCGGCGTAAGGTCCGTTACTTGCCTTTGAGCGTCCTCGAACTTGTCGACGAAGTAGCTGGCGTTGATGCGCAGGCGGTGGTCGAACCACTCCGACTTGACGCCGCCTTCATACTCGGTGACGAACTCGGGATCGTAAGGCACGTTTGATTGCGGCAGAGAGTTGATGCGGGACTGATTGCCGCCGCTCTTGAAGCCGCGCGCCACCTTGAAGAACAGCATCGCATCGGGAATCGGCTTGTAGTCGATCGACGCCAGCCAGGAGAGCGCCTTGTTCTTTGTCTTATTGCTGATGTCGCACGGCAGGGTGGGATCGGGAATATTGCAGGACACCGGGGTGACGAACCAGTCGCTGTAGATGGTGCCCCGCTGGCGCATCGTCTGCCGATCCCAGGTGTAGCGCAGGCCGCCTGTGATGTTCAGGTTCGGCAAGACGGCGAAGGTGCCCTGGCCGAAGATCGCCGGCGCGCTCCTCTTCATCGACGGCAGCGTGGTCGTGGTCCTGCGGTTGGATACGAGGTACAATGACCCGCTCTCGAAGAGGTCGCGGCCCTTGACGTGATAGTAATAGCCGCCACCAACCAGCTTCAGACGGTTATCCAGCAAGTTGGCGTTGACCTGAAGCTCCTGGCTGATCTCTGTCAGGTGCTTGGCGTTGAAAAGTGGAAGCAACGCGAACGGGCTGCCATCGACGTCGGCTTGCTGCGCCGTCCTTAGCCGCCGCCAGCCGGTGATCGACCGGATCGAGATATTGTCGCTCAGGTCATAGGTGAGTTCGCCCGAACCGCGATAGCTCGTGACGGTCTCGCCGCGGCTGGCGCCATTAAGCGTCATCTCATAGTCGGGCGAGTTGATCGCCGCATTCAGCGCCGCAGCGCCGGCGGCGATAGTGGCGGCATTCAGCAGGCCGCCCTCGGCCAGCGTCTTGCCCTGCAGTTCAAGAGCCGCTTCCAGGTTAGCCGGGCCGCCAGGCGTAAAGGCCATGACCTTGAGCGGCATGGCTTCGGCCACGATGCGATTGTAGCTGGCGCGCAACATCACATGCAGGCGGTCGGTCGGCTCCAGCTTGAGGCCGGCGCGGACCATGTAGCTCTTGTTGCCGCCGGAGCTGTTGCGGTTCGTGCCGCCGTCTAATGGGGCTTGGGCGGGCAGGACGCCGTCGCTGAAGGCCGTGTGCATCACTCGGCCGTAGCCGCCGACCTTGTCGAATTCGGCGGTGACGCGCAGCGCCGCCTTGTCGTTCAGCGGCAGGTTGACGAAGCCGGCAAGCCGGGCGCCGCCATGGGGATG
>Ga0163163_10001955_pt1 | contig 17429 bp, 14 predicted proteins | sample S65metaG_FD_119766 | JGI IMG/M metagenome (GOLD analysis project Ga0163163, IMG submission 119766) | Switchgrass rhizosphere microbial communities from Kellogg Biological Station, Michigan, USA - S6-5 metaG | ecosystem: Host-associated > Plants > Roots > Rhizosphere > Soil | place: USA... | reverse complement strand
GGTCGTCCTGCTGCACGGTTGGGAAGGCAGCGCGCAGTCGACCTACATGGGGCACACGGCCAGCCGCCTGCTCGCCGAAGGTTGCGACGTATTTCGCCTGAACTTCCGCGACCACGGCGACACACACCACCTGAACCGCGAGTTGTTCCATTCCTGCCGCATCGATGAAGTCGTCGGCGCGGTGGCCGAAGTCGCGCGACGTTTCGGCGAGCGGCCGCTGTTGATCGGCGGCTTTTCGCTCGGCGGCAATTTCGCCTTGCGCGTGGCGCTGCGCGCGCCCGCGGCCGGCATTCCGCTCGCGTGGGTGTTCGCCGTATGTCCGGCGATCAGTCCGCACGCTACGCTCGACGCGATCGAGGATTCGCCGTGGTTCTACGAGCACTATTTTCTGCGCAAATGGCGCGGTTCGCTCAAGCGCAAGCAGGCGCTGTTTCCCGATGCCGAATTGTTTACCCGGCAGGAAATGAACGGCAATCTGCGCGAGTTGACGCGCAAGCTGGTGCTGCGCCATACCGACTTCGGCACGCTGGAAAACTACCTCGACGGCTATTCGATCGCGGGCGAAGCCTTGCGCGACCTGACGATTCCCACCACGATCCTGACCGCCGCCGATGACCCGGTGATCCCGGTCGCAGATTTCCGCGCACTGCAGCTGGCGCCGACGACAGAACTGACGATCGCCGAGCACGGCGGGCATTGCGGCTTCATCCGCGATTGGCGCCTGCGCAGCTGGGCGGAGGATTTTCTGGTCGAGCGCCTGCAGCGCATCGTGGGCTGATCAATCTGCGCTGACGGTTCGTTCCTTCGCCCACTCGCGCAACGCCGCGACTTGTTCGGCCATCAGCACCGACAATGGGCGCGTCTCGCGCAGCGCGCGTTCCACATGCGCCTGCGCGACAGCAGCGTTCTCCGCATTCGCGGCGTACAACGCCGAAACCACGGCTTGTTCGATTTCCGCACCGGAGAATCCGTCGGCAGCGGCCGTCAATACTTTGAGATCAAAGTCGTCCGGGTTGAGTTTGCGTTTGCGCAAATGGATTGCAAAAATCTCGGTGCGCGAGGCGGCGCAGGGCAAGTCGACGAAGAAGATCTCGTCGAAGCGGCCCTTGCGCAGCAGTTCGGCGGGCAGGTCCTGCACCTGATTCGCGGTCGCGACGAGAAACACCGCCTCACGCCGCTCCGCCATCCAGGTGAGCAGGTAACCGAGCACGCGGCGCGATACGCCGTCGTCGTTGTCGCCGCCGGCCAGGCCTTTTTCGATTTCATCGACCCACAGCACGCACGGCGCGAGCTGCTCGGCGTGCTTGAGCGATTCGCGCAGATTGCGCTCGGTTTCGCCGTGATACTTGTTGTACAGCGTGCCGAAATCCAGGCGCACGAGCGGCACGCCGAAACCGCCGGCGACGGCTTTCGCAGCGAGACTCTTGCCGCAACCCTGCACGCCGAGCAGCAGCAGGCCCTTGGGCGGGTCGAGCCCGGCCGCGCTCTTGAGGCCGAGAAACGCGGCGCGCCGCTGTTGTATCCAGGCCTTCAGATGCGCAAGTCCGGCGACGTCGGCAAATCGCGCCGTTTCGTATTCGAAATGTAAGAGGCCATCCTTGTTGAGCAGTTCGAATTTCGCCTTGGCCAGTTCCGCGACGTCGGCTTGCGTCAGCGCGCCGTCGACGTAGATCAGCTTGCGCACGATGCGGCGCGCGTCGTCCTGGCTCAGGCCGCGCAGATTGCGCACCACGGCGCGCGCGGCATCGGCGTCGATGTCCACGCGCTTGCCGCCGTTTTCGCGCGAATACGCGAACGCTTCCTCGCGCACGAGCTGCGCTAGCGCCTGCGCGTCGGGCAGGCTGAGGGAAAAACGCGTGACACTGGACTCCAACTCTTCAGGCAGCTCGAACTTCGGGCTGATCAGCACGAGCGTATGCGCGGCGCAATCCTGGCGCTGGCAGATCTCGCGCAGCAGGCGCAGCGTCATCGAGTAGCGCAGGTATGGCTGGAAATCCAGCAACAGATAGATGCCGGCTTCCTGCGAGCGCTTGATCGCGACCAGGGTGGCGCTCGCGTCGGGCGCGACTTCGACTTCGTTCGCGTCGTGCGTTTCCGCTTCGGCCATGTCCAGACGCTTGAGGCCGTCGGTGATGCTCCACCGGTACAGCGGCCGCAGCACCTGCGCGATCAGGTGGCGGAACGTCTCGATGACGCGGTTTTCCTCCGGCGTCTCGATCACCAGCAGCGGCGTCGCCGCGCGCACGAGAGTAGCCAGGTCCTGAAGTTCGGTCATAAACGCGGGTAATGCAAAGCGGCGCATAGCCTAGCAGGAAGCGCGCGCCGTGACGCTGCGGCATAATGTACGACCTTGAATTTCCGTGCCGCCCGCCTGCATGACCCTGCAAGAAGCTCTGCAACTCCACCGCGACGGTGACTTGGACGCCGCCGAATCAGCGTACCAGGATTGTCTGGCCGCCACGCCGGACGATCCGGATGCACTGCATCTGCTCGGCGTGTTGCAGCATCAACGCGGCCGCGATGACGCGGCCGTAGCGACGCTGCGCAGCGCGATCGCGCAGGCGCCACAGCGTGCCCGCTTTCATCTGTCTCTCGGTGGCGCGCTGATGCAACTCGGTGACGAGCCGGCCGCGCTCGCCAGCTTCGAGCAGGCGCTGGCGCTGGATCCGAATTCGGTCGAGGCACACGCCGTGCTCGGCTATTTGCACCTGCAGCATGGCGAACTGGACCAGGCGGAAACCCGCTTCCGCACCGGCCGGCGCGCAGAGGACGAAGATCCGATGCTGCTGCTGGGCCTGGGCAACCTGTATCTGGGCCGCGGCGATGCCGAGCGCGCACTGAAATTCCTCACCCGCGCGGCCGAGCGCAAGCCGGAAGACGCGATGATCCAGCTCAATGTCGGGCGCGCCTTTTTCGAGGCCGGCAACTTCGCGTTCGCCGAGCAGGCTTTTCTCAACGCCCTGCGCCTGCAAGCGGATTTGAGCGTGGCGCGGCTGTACCAAGGGCGCATCCGCGTGCGGCAAAAACAATACGATGCGGCGCGTGGCATATTCAGCGGACTGCTCGACGCGAACCAGCAAGCTTTTGGCGCCAACGCAGGGCTCGGCGACGTAGCGCGCGCACAAAGCCGCATCGTGCAGGCGCTGAAGTTCTACCGGCGCGCCTGGATGATCGAGCCCAACAACCCCGGTGCGGCGAATGCCTGCGCGTGGTGCATGGAACAACTCGGCGATTTCGCCGGCGCGGCGGCATATCTGGCGACCGGCCTGGAACGCGCGCCCGATGCACACTGGCTGCGTGCGCCGCTGGCCGGCCTGCTCGAACGCGCCGGACGCGCTGACGAAGCCGCACGCGTGCGTGCACCAGCCGACGCGAACTCATGACGGCACCGGTCCCGAATCTTGATGCCGCATTGCAGAGCGGCGACGTGCACGCGCTGTGGAATCTGGGCTCCAGTTTGCTGGCGCTGAACAAGCTCGATGAGGCGTATCAGGCGCTGGCGCGCGCCGTGGAGCTCGCACCCAAAGCCTTCATGGTGCGCCTGCATTACGCACACGTGCTCGAACGCCTCGGCCGCGAGCACGCCGCGTTGGCGCAATATTTCGGCGCGATCACGCAGGCGCAGATGCAGGATCGCTGGCTCAGCGACGAAACCACTGCGCCGCCGTTGCGCTCGCTGGTCAAGCACGCGATGCGCTTCACTTACGATGGCCGCAAGCGCGTGTTCGAAGCCTTGCTCGCGCCGCTGCGTGCGCGCTACGGTGACGAACCGCTGCGTCGCGTGGCCGACTGCCTGCGCATCTATCTGCACGAGTTGCCGGCGAATTACCCGGATCCGCGCCAACGCCCGAAATTCCTGTATTTCCCGGGACTGCCGACCACGGCGTACTTCGCGCGCGAATTGTTCCCGTGGTACGCGCAGTTCGAAGCCAATTTCGCGGCAATCCGCGAGGAACTGGCCAGTGTGATGGCGGCCAAGGAAGGCATCGAGCCATTCCTGAAATTCCACAGGCCCGAAGATGTGCAGGGCTATCTCGGCGGCGTCGAGAAACCCGTGTGGGACGCGTATTTCTTCTACCGTCATGGCGAGCGCTACGACGCGCACTACCGCGATTGCCCGCGCACCGGTGCCGCGCTCGACGCAGTGCCGCTGTGCCAGATTCGCGAGCATGCGCCGGAAGTGTGTTTTTCGGTGCTCACGCCCGGCACGCACATCCTGCCGCATCGAGGGGTGACGAACACGCGTCTGGTCACGCACCTGCCGCTGGTGGTGCCGGACAATTGCGCGATTCGCGTCGGCGGCGAGGAGCGCGTCTGGCATGAAGGCGAGTGCTTCACGTTCGACGACACGTTCGAGCACGAAGCGTGGAACCGTAGCGACAGCACACGCGTGGTCATGCTGCTCGACGTGTGGAATCCGCACCTGACCGAAGTCGAACGGGAAGCCGTTACGGTACTGGTTGAAGGGATCGGCGATTTCAACACCGAGGCCGGCGTCGATCGGGATTGAAGTTAGCACCAATACAGGGCTAACGGCATCAGCGCGCTATTCTATTTGGTGCAATAATCTGCGGCGAAGCAGCATTTAATATCGTATATTATTGATATTAGTTGTATTTATCTGCTTGGCATCGGCCTTGCTATTGATGGGAACACCACTTTATTGGAGTTTCCACCGATGGCCGCCAAAGATGTCTTCGCCCTGATCAAGGAACATAAAGTCGAGTTCGTCGACCTGCGCTTCGCCGACATGCTCGGCAAGCAGCACCACGTTACCTTTCCGATGCACGCGATCGACGCAGCCACGTTCGAAGACGGCAAGATGTTCGACGGCTCGAGCATTTCCGGCTGGAAGGGCATCAATGATTCGGACATGGTGCTGATGCCCGATCCGGACAGCGCGATCCTGGATCCGTTCACGAACGACCCGACGCTGATTCTGAGCTGCGACGTGCTCGAACCCTCCACGATGCAGGCCTATACGCGCTGCCCGCGTTCGGTGGCCAAGCGCGCCGAAGCCTTCTTGAAATCCAGTGGCGTCGCCGACTCGGCGTTCTTCGGTCCTGAGCCGGAGTTCTTCATCTTCGACGCGGTGCGCTACAAGAACGACATGCAGGGCGCGAGCTTCGAGATCACCTCGGAAGAAGCGGCCTGGAGCACGAACGACAAGCTCGAAGGCAGCAACTCGGGTCATCGCCCTGGTATCAAGGGCGGCTACTTCCCGGTGGCGCCGGTGGATTCGCTGCAGGACCTGCGCAGCGAAATGTGCAAGGAACTCGAGGCGTGCGGGTTGACCGTGGAAGTGCATCACCACGAAGTGGCCACGGCGGGCCAGTGCGAGATCGGCACCAAGTTCAGCACGCTGACGAAGAAAGCCGACGAGTTGCTGACGCTCAAGTACGTCGTCAAGAACGTCGCGCACCGCAATGGCAAGACGGCCACGTTCCTGCCCAAGCCCATCGTCGGCGACAACGGTTCGGGCATGCACGTGCACCAGTCGCTGGCCAAGGGCGGCACGAACCTGTTCGCAGGCGACCTCTATGGCGGTCTGTCGCAGACCGCGCTGTACTACATCGGCGGCATCTTCAAGCATGCGCGTGCGATCAACGCGTTCGCCAACAGCACGACGAACAGCTACAAGCGCCTGGTGCCGGGCTTCGAAGCGCCGGTGATGCTGGCGTACTCGGCGCGCAACCGCAGCGCGAGCTGTCGCATTCCGTTCGTGCATTCGCCGAAGGCGCGCCGCATCGAAGTGCGTTTCCCCGATCCGATGAACTCGGGTTACCTCACATTCGCCGCGCTGATGATGGCGGGCCTGGACGGCATCCTCAACAAGATCGACCCGGGTGCTCCGGCAGACAAGGATCTGTACGACCTGCCGCCGGAAGAAGAGAAGAACATTCCGACCGTGTGTCACAGCCTGGATCAGGCGCTCGATGCACTCGACAAGGATCGCGCGTTCCTCAAGGCCGGCGGCGTGTTCAGCGACGACTTCATCGACGCGTACATCGAACTGAAGATGGGCGAGGTGAGCCGCTTCCGCGCGGCGACTCATCCCATCGAGTACCAGATGTACTACTCGATCTGACAGCGATCATCACGTAGTCAATCAAGAACCGGCAGGCGTGCGCGCCTGCCGCAATATCCGGAAATGAAGATCAGGAGTAACAGACAGGCGGAATAAACAGCGTTTCTACCAACGCCTGCCGGGAGGGTAAGGACTTTGGACCTGGGATGGAGCAAGGGCGCGCCGCATGGCGCACCAGCTCGCGCCCTGGGGCCAACCACGTACTTGCTTTCCCGCAGCCAACGAAGGTGACGAACGATGAAACGCAGCGCATTTTCCGCCGCCATTTCAATTGCCCTGATTACGCTTCCGGATATTGCCTCCGCCGAAGACGCTCCCGCCTCGGCGCCCAGCCCTTGGGTCGGCAGTCTGGGCCTCGTGAGCAATTACCTGTTCCGCGGCCTGACCCAGACCAACGCAAAGCCCGCGCTGCAGGGTGGACTCGAATACGACGCGGTCAGCGGCGTCTATGCCGGATTCTGGGGCAGCAGCATCAGCTGGCTGTCCGACTACTCGACCAGCGCGGCCAAGGTCTCGAGCAATGTTGAGGTCGACTTCTATCTGGGCTACCGCGGCAAGCTCGGTGACACCTTCGGCTACGACGTCGGCGCCTACACGTACTACTACCCGGGCACGTATCCGCGCGGTTTCGTCAGTGCGAACACCACCGAGATCTACGGCGCGCTGGCGTACCAATTCGTCTCGCTCAAGTACTCGCACAGCCTGACCAACGCGTTCGGCTTCGACGATACGAAGAATTCCGGTTACCTCGACCTTACGGCCAACTACGAGTTCGCGCCGACCTGGGTGTTCAACGCGCACGTCGGCCACCAGAAGATCGACGGTTTCGGCGCCGCCTCGTATACCGACTACAAGCTCGGCATCACGAAGAGTTTCGACCCGGGCTTCTGCGTCGCCCTGGCCTGGTACGACACCAACACCGACAAGGCCGTGTACACCAATGCGTTCGGCCATGACGTCGGTCGCGCGACTGGCGTGCTGAGCATCAGCAAGGCGCTTTGATGACCACTTCCGCAAGCCACAGGAGACACCGATGAAACTCATCACCGCCATCATCCGGCCGTTCAAGCTCGAAGAAGTACGCGAAGCCCTGAACCAGGTTGGCGTGTCGGGCCTGACCGTCACCGAGGTCAAGGGTTATGGCCGCCAGAAAGGCCACACCGAGTTGTACCGCGGCGCCGAATACGTCGTCGATCTGCTGCCGAAGATCAAGATCGAGGCTGTCGTCACCGACGATCTGCTCGAGCACGCGCTCGAGGCGATCGCTGGCGCGGCGCGCACTGACAAGATCGGCGACGGCAAGATTTTCGTCAGCGCGATCGAGCAAGTGCTGCGCATCCGCACCGGCGAAACCGGCAAAGACGCGCTCTGACCCGAACCCAATTCCTTTTCGAGAGGCGATCCGAGATGACTACTGCGATGAGTTTGCCCGATCATAAGCGCTACTTGCCATTGCGCGTCGCGCTGACCTTTGGCGCCAGCGCGCTGCTGCTGGCCCAGCATAGTTTTGCCCAAGCAGTCGCTGCGCCGCCCGTGCCCGTGCCGAACAAGGGCGACGTGGCCTGGATGCTCATGTCCACCGCGCTCGTGCTGCTGATGAGCGTGCCCGCACTAGCACTGTTCTACGGCGGCCTGGTACGCACCAAGAACATGCTTTCGGTATTGATGCAGGTGTTCGTGGTGTTCTCCCTGGTCACGGTGTTGTGGTGCGTGTACGGCTACAGCGTTGCATTCACCGAAGGCAACGCCTTCTTCGGCGGCTTCTCGCGCCTGTTCCTCAACGGCACCTTCAATCCCGCCGACGGTTCTTTCTCGATGGCCGCCACATTTTCGAAAGGCACGCCGCTATATGAACTCGTGTTCGTCGCGTTTCAGGCCACGTTCGCCGCGATCACCGTCTGCTTGATACTGGGCTCGATCGTGGAGCGCGTGAAGTTCTCGGCCGTGCTGATCTTCGCGGTGATCTGGTTCACCTTCAGCTATCTGCCGGTTGCGCACATGGTGTGGTTCTTCGCGGGCCCCGATGCATACACCGATCCGGCCAAAGCCGATGCGGTCAGCGCCACGGCGGGCTACATCTGGCAGATGGGCGCGCTGGATTTCGCCGGCGGCACAGTCGTGCATATCAACGCCGGCGTGGCCGGATTGATCGGCGCATTCCTCGTCGGCAAGCGCATCGGTTACGGCCGCGAGGCGCTCAAGCCGCATAGCTTGACGATGACGATGATCGGCGCCTCGCTGCTGTGGTTCGGCTGGTTCGGTTTCAACGCCGGCTCTGCGCTCGAAGCCAATGGTTCGGCGGCGCTCGCGTTCATGAACACGTACCTCGCCACTGCCTGCGCGGTGCTGTCGTGGACGGCCGCGGAGTGGCTGATCAAGGGCAAGCCGTCGATGCTCGGCGCGGCCTCGGGTGCAGTCGCCGGCCTCGTGGCGATCACGCCGGCCGCAGGCAATGTCGGCATTCCCGGCGCGTTTGCGATCGGCTTGATCGTCGGCGTGGTGTGCCTGTGGGGCGTCACCGGGCTCAAGAAGTTCGTTAAGGCCGACGATTCGCTCGACGTATTCGGCGTGCACGCGCTCGGTGGCATTTCCGGTGCGCTGCTGACCGGCATCTTCAACGCGCCGAGCCTGGGCGGTCCTGGCTCCGTGCAGGATTGGGTCAAGATGACGACGGGGTTTCCGGGCATCGCCGCGCAGTTGCTGATCCAGGCCAAGGCCGTCGGCATCACGATCGTATGGACAGCCGTCGTCGCCCTGATCGCGTTCAAGATGGCTGATCTCATCGTCGGTCTGCGTGTGACCGAAGAGCAGGAGCGAGAAGGTCTCGACATCGCTTCGCATGGTGAGTCGGCTTACGACTATTGATGCAACCCGAGGCGGCCATATGCACTAAACTGGTGCAATGGCCGCCTCCCAGTCCCCCGCTTCCGCTGCGAAACCCACTGCTGCGCTGGATCGGCTGGCCACCAGCGTCGCCGTGCTCGATGCGGGCCTGCGCTTTGTCTATGCCAACCCGGCTTTTGTCGATCTCACTGGCTTGGTACTGTGGCGCGATTGTCCGCTGGAAGCCATCGGCGAAGCCGCGGCTGCGCTGCGCGAGTTGATCGAGCGCATGCACGCGGCGCAAACCACGCTGGCCGTGCGTGGCTTCGAACTGGCCACACGCGATCCGCCGCTGCATGTAGACATTGCCGTGAGCGCCGGGCCGGACGAAGGCGTGTTGCTCGAAGTGCACCCTCAGGGCCAACCCGAGGTGGCGCTGGGTGCGCCGCGCATCTCGCAGAGCCTACGCGGGTTGGCGCACGAGGTGAAGAATCCCCTCGCTGGATTGCGTGGCGCCGCGCAGTTGTTGCAGCGCCGCGCCACCGAACCGGATCAGCAGCGCTTGGCCGAACTCATCATTGCTGAGGCGGACCGGCTCGGCGCTCTCGCCGACCGGCTGCTGCGTCCGGGCGGCAAGCCGCATCTGAGTACCGTCAACCTGCACGAAGTCAGCGAACGCGCGCGCGCATTGATCGCCGCGGAAGCCGCGCCGCAACTCAAGCTCGACCGCGACTATGATCCGAGCCTGCCGCCATTGCGCGGCGACGCCGATCGACTGCTGCAACTGCTGCTCAACCTGCTGCGCAACGCCATGCAGGCGGCGGCCGGCACGATCGTCATCCGCACGCGCGCCGAGCGTAATGCGGTGGTCAACGGCCAGCCGTTGCGGCGCGCACTGCGGCTGGACGTCATCGATGATGGCAGCGGCGTACCGGAGGCGCTACGCGATGCTTTGTTTTTGCCGTTGGTGTCTGGCCGCGCCGACGGCACGGGACTCGGCCTCGCGCTAGCGCAGGAAATCGCCCACGAGCACGGCGGACAAGTCACGTTCACGAGCCGGCCGGGGCGCACGGTGTTCAGTCTGACGTTGCCACTGGAAAGCACGCATGCCTGAGATCTGGATCGCCGACGATGACAATGCGATCCGCTTCGTGCTCGGCGAAGCGCTGCGCGAAAGCGGGGTGCAGGTGCGCGAGTTTGTTGATGCGGAGCATCTGCTCAGTGCGCTCGAAGAGGCTATGCCGGATGTCGTCGTCAGCGACGTGCGCATGCCGGGCGCGAGCGGCCTGAAGCTGCTCGAGCTGCTCAAGCAGCGCGAGGTTGCGGCACCGGTGATCATGATGAGCGCGTTCACGGATGTCGCCTCGACTGCCGCGGCGTACCGCAATGGCGCATTCGACTATCTGCCCAAGCCGTTCGATCTGGACCAGATGCTCGCGGCCGTGGAGCGTGCACTGGCCGAGACGCGGCCGCCACCCGCACCGCTGCCCGCCGCCGAACCGGAGCAGGAGCTGATCGGCCAGGCGCCGATGATGCGCGAGCTGTTCCGCAGCATCGGGCGCGTCGCGGCGACCGACTTGAACGTACTGATCACCGGGGCGACCGGCACCGGCAAGGAACTGGTCGCGCGCGCCCTGCACCGGCACAGCGCGCGCGCCGTGCGGCCATTCGTGGCGATGAACACGGCAGCGATTCCGTCGGAGCTGCTCGAATCGGAATTGTTCGGCCATGAAGCCGGCGCGTTCACCGGCGCGCTCAAGCGTCATCCCGGGCGCTTCGAACAGGCGCAAGGCGGCACACTGTTCCTCGACGAGATCGGCGACATGCCGCTGGCCTTGCAGACGCGCCTGTTGCGTGTGCTGGCGCAAGGCGAGTTCTACCGTGTCGGTGGGCGCGAGCTGATCCGTGCCGACGTGCGCGTGATCGCGGCCACGCACCAGGATCTCGATGCGAAAGTCGAGCGCGGCGAATTCCGCGCCGACCTGCTGCATCGCCTCGACGTCGTACGCCTGCATCTGCCACCGCTCAATGAACGCCGCGACGACATTCCGCTGCTCGCCGCGCGCTTTCTGGCGCGCGCTGCGGCGGACATGCGTCTTGACGCGAAAGTTTTTTCCCCGGCAGCGCTCGGCGTGCTCGCGGATTTGGCGTGGCCAGGCAACGTGCGCCAGCTCGAAAACCTGTGCCGGCGCTTGGCGGTCATGGCGCCGGGGCGCGAAATCCGTGTGCAGGATCTGCCGCGGTCGGACGCCGACGCGGCGACTGCGACCACATGGCGCGACGATTTGCAGCGACTCGCGCGCAAGCGCCTGGCGCAGGGCGAACGCGACATTTATCCCGATCTACGTGCGGAATTCGACCAGGCCTTGTTGGCGGCTGCACTGGCGCAGAACGATAATCAACGTGGCCGCGCGGCAAAACAATTGGGCCTGGGCCGCAATACGCTGACGCGCAAGCTCGGCAGCTCGCGACAGCGCCGGCGCAAAGGAAGCAAACCATGACCGACACGATCCACGTACGTCCGGCGCAGCACGGCGATCACGCTGCCCTGGTCGAATTCAACGCCGCGATGGCGCTGGAAACCGAAGACAAGGTGCTCGATCCGGCGATATTGGGCGCGGGCGTTGCGGCGGTGCTTGCCGAACCCAAACGCGGGTTCTACCTGATCGCCGAATGTGAGGGCGCCGTCGCCGGTTGCCTGATGATCACGTTCGAGTGGAGCGATTGGCGCAACGGCGACTGGTGGTGGCTGCAAAGTGTCTACATCGCTCCGCCACATCGGCGCCGCGGCGTGTTCCGCGCGTTGTACGCGGAAGTGGAGCGGCTGGCGGCTGCGGCGGCGCACGTCGTGGGCGTGCGCCTGTACGTCGAGCGCGACAACACGCGCGCGCAGCACACGTATGCGGCGCTCGGCATGCACGAGACTAAATATCGCATGTACGAGAAATCCTTGCGCGGCGGCTCACGCGCGGTGCGCTCGCCCTGATCCGGCGCGCTCGCTTTCTGCGGCGTCGGCGGCCCGTGTATCATCGGCCCCCCTGAAGGTGAACCGCAATGACTGACATGCTGCATTCCCCGAGTTACAAAGCGATGTGGGACGCCAAGGCCGCTACCGCGCAGGGCGCCATGCTGGCGGTCGACGGCAGCGCCAACGAAGGTGTGTTGCGCGTGACCGGCGCCTACACGGCGCGCCAGGTTGATGCAGCGCTGGCGCTAAAGCCGACGGATCGGGTGCTTGAACTCGGCTGCGGTGTTGGCCGGATCGCGCGCGATCTCGCGCCGAAGGTCGCCCATTGGGAAGGCAGCGACATCTCCGCCAACATGCTCAAGGTGGCGCGTGAACGCCTGGCGGACTTCGGCAACGTCGGGTTCACTGAACTCACGCGCAGCAATTTCAAGCCGCTGCCGGACGCGAGTTTCGACAAGGCCTATTGCGTGGCCGTATTCATCCATATGGACAAGGAAGACTTCTACCTGTACCTGGAAGACATGGCGCGCGTGCTCAAGCCCGGCGGCTTGTTTTTCTTCGACGCCTGGACACTGGGCAGCCCGGTGGGCTGGAAGCGCTTTTTCCTCGAGGCGGGTCAGTACCGCGATGTGGTGCCGACGCACCGCAAGGAAATCGCGCGCAATCAATTCACGCATCCGGAAGAAGTACGCGCGTTCCTCGATCACGCCGGTTTCGACGTCATCGGCGAATTCGCCGATTCGCCCTGGGTGCAAGTGGTCGCCATGCGCCGCGGCGGCGGCGATCCCGCGGCCGAACGTCAGCGCGTGAAGCAAGACGCTGGACGCATCGCGTATTCCGCGCTGTGGACTGAGCTGTACGACATCATGATCCACAAAGTGCTCATCGAAGGTACGCTGACGCCCGCGCAGGCCCTGCAGGCCATGCAAGACGATTCGCGCGGCGAGGAGATCGCGCTGTTCCGTTCAGCGTTCACCGAACTGTGGAAGCTCAACGAGGCGAATTGGGGGCCACTGCCATGACCACGAGCCCGCGCGTTGCCATCGTCGGCGGAGTGCGCATCCCGTTCTGCCGCAACAATACCGCGTATGCCGATATCGGCAATTTCGGCATGGCCGTAAAGACGCTCGGCGCGTTGGTGGAAAAATTCAAGTTGCACGGCGAGGAACTCGGCGAAGTCGCGTTCGGTGCGGTGATCAAGCACGCTTCCGACTGGAACCTCGCACGCGAGGCGACGCTGTCCTCCGGGTTGTCGCCGCTCACGCCGGGCATCACCACTGCGCGCGCCTGCGGCACCTCGCTCGACAATGCGCTGATCATCGCGAACAAGATCACGACTGGGCAGATCGAAGCCGGCATCGCCGGCGGTTCGGATACGACGAGCGATGTACCGATCGTGTATAGCCGTGCCCTGCAGCAGCGCCTGCTCAATGTGAACCGGCAAAAGAGCGCGCTGGACAAGCTCAAGGCCGCCGTGCGTGGTTTCTCGTTCGGCGAATTGAAGCCGAGTTTTCCTGGTGTCGCCGAACCGCGCACTGGCATGTCGATGGGCGACCACTGCGAGCTGATGGCCAAGGAATGGAAGATTTCGCGCGAAGACCAAGACCAGCTCGCGCTCGCCAGCCATCAGAAAGCGGCGGCAGCGTATGCGCGTGGCTTCTTCCAGGATCTCGTCGTGCCGTTCCGCGGTCTGGAGCGTGACGGATTCCTGCGCGCCGACAGCGCGCTGGACAAGCTCGCCGCGCTCAAGCCCGCGTTCGATAAGACCTCGGGGCAGGGCACGCTGACGGCCGGTAACTCCACCGGCCTGTCCGACGGTGCTTCGGCCGTGCTGTTCGCCAGCGACGCCTGGGCCGCCGCGCGCGGGCTCAAGGCGCAGGCGTATCTGACGCACGCACGCGTGGCCGCGGTCGATTTCGTGCATGGCGAAGGCCTGCTGATGGCGCCGACGATCGCAGTGTCCAGGCTGCTGGAAGCGGCCGGACTGACCCTGCAGGACTTCGACTTCTACGAAATCCACGAAGCCTTCGCGGCGCAGGTGCTATGCACGCTGCGTGCGTGGGAAAGCGCGGATTACTGCAAGAACCGCCTCGGCCGTGACCAGGCGCTCGGCAGCATCGATCCGGCCAAGCTCAACGTCAACGGATCGAGTCTGGCGCTCGGCCACCCGTTCGCCGCGACCGGCACGCGCATCATCGCCACACTGGCGAAGCTGCTCGAGGAAAAAGGTTCCGGCCGCGGGCTGATCTCGATCTGCACCGCCGGCGGCATGGGCGTCACCGCGATCGTCGAGCGCTAGAGCCTGCGGGGACGCAGCGTTGACTTGGCGCCACGCCAACCGCTATTCGCGCGCGCTGATAGCCGTGCTGGAGGATCGGCGCTGGGGCGCCGTGTGCGCGTTTGTGCTGGCCGCGGTGGCGATGGCGCCGGTTCTGCATGCCGGGTTCCAGCCGGAGGATTTCGGCTGGCTGGTGCTCGGGCACCTGAGTACTTCGCCGTGGCAGCTCGTCGCGCACAATATCGACTTTGTCTATTTCTATCGGCCGGTGCCGATGATTTTCTGGTGGCTGACCGCGCATGCGTTCGGCACGGCGGCGATCTGGCACAACCTCGCCGACATCCTCTTGCAGGCCGGCAATGCGGCCCTGGTTTGCCTGTTGGCCGCGCGCACAGCCCGGCGTGACTCGGCTGGCTGGCTCGCGGGCATCGTTTTCGCTGCGCTGCCGGCCGCTGCCGGCACGGCAGCATGGCAGTCGGACCGTTTCGATCCGTTCGCGCTCGGTTTCTCGCTGCTGGCGTTGCTGGCATTCGAAACTGCGCTGGAAAAAAAGCGGGCGTCGCCGAACGTGGGAATTTTTCTGTTGCTGGCGCTATTGTCGAAAGAAGTCGCTTATGCGACCGCCGCGATCATGCTGTGCCGTTTGGCTACGCGCTGGCTGTGGCGGCGCGAGTCACCGCCATTGCTTGCGCTGAATGTCGTATCAGCCGTCGCCGCCGCCCTGGTGTTGCGCCGGATCACCAGCACAACCGCCGATACTTACCTCAACATGCAGGATTCTGCGCATGCCTTCGTGCTCGGCGCCCTGGGCTGGTGGCAACAGGCGCATGCGGCGATCGGTGGTTTCCTTCCTGTGCCGCTGCTGTTCGGGACCGTTCTGGTGGTACTCCTGGCCATGGCACTGGTCGCCGCTCTCGCCCGGCGGCAAGTCACCCCCTCGACCGCGCTCGCATGGACGGGCTGCGGCTTGCTGCTGTTCCCGGCGATGCTGCAGTGGCCGGTCACCTCGCAGGTGCTGATCGACGAGGGCAGCCGCGCGTTCACCGAAAATCTGCGCTTCTATTACGCCGCCAGTGCCGGCGCGGCGCTGCTGTTGGCGGCCGGCTACTCGCAGCTGCAGGCCAGAAACTTGCGGATCGGTATGTGGCTGGGTTGCATTCTCTGGGCCGGCTTCGCGTTCCACGTGTCGCGCGCGCTGACCACGCGCTGGGCGCATGCGTGGAGACCATTGAGCGACGCCTACCTGACGCTCGGCGGTGAGCTGGAGCACAAATCATTCCCGCCCGGATGCCGCATCTATCTCGATGCGCCCGAATGGCCGGATGCCTTCCGCAATTACGCCGACAACATCGTCAAATCCCGGGCCGCGCCGGATGCCCCATTGCAAGGTTGTGCGATTTTTGCCGGCGAACTCGTGTATCAGACACTTGTCGGTGCTGATCGCTGCGCGGCGGAATACTGGCCGGGCCTTACGCTGACCACGCAGCACGGCGTCGTGCTGGCCAGTCGGCTCGGCGATCTGTGTTTCCTGCAGTTCGCGACGTACCGGCAGGAACAACTCGGACAGCCGTTGTTTCGTTTCCGCGTCGCTGCGGACGGGCACGCGCGCGAGATTCCGGACTAGCGCGCTCGGCGCGCAGCCGAAAGCATTCGGCTGCTAATCGCAGCGCATCAAGTGAACTTGAACTGCGGTGTCCAGTTGCCGCTCGGGGCGTACTTGCTGCGCCGGTTGCGCATGCGCATCTGCAGTTCCGCGCGGCGCTCCTCGAGCCATTCCTCGCGGCCGATCGTCGCCGGGTCGATGCCGCGGTGTTCGGATTCGATGTTGCGGAAGCTGCAGAAGTCGCCGTAGGCCTCGAGTTCCGGCTGCAACACGCGCTGCACGACTTCGATCATGATCGCATCGTCGAGAAAACCGAGCACCGGCACGTTGTCGGGAATCAGGTCTTCGGGGTCGGCGAAATAGGTGAGCGCAGAGATGATGCGGTTGCGATCGTCCTCGCCGAGTGCCCAGCCCACATCGCCTGCCATTGCGATCAGCGCCTCGACCGTGGCCAGGCGTGAACGCACGAACTCGGGCATCTTGTGCGTCTTGGAATCATTGAAAGTCTTGGTCGCCTCGGCCAGAACTTGTTGCGCGCTCTTGCCGGCGGCACGCAGCTCGGCACGCGAGAGTGCTTCCACGAAGACCGGCATGTCGTCGTCGGTGATCTCGATGTGGAATTCCAGGGACATGACGCAACCTCGATCCGTGACGGGGTCTGCGCAGCCTAGCCACACCGAATGGCAACGTCAATCCGGTACTACAGGATCGAATGCAATCCCGCCCCGAACGCCGTGATGATGCGGGTGTAGATCGTCTTCGGCGAAAGGTCGACTTCGGGGAAATCGCCGACATCGGCGTAGCAGGCGTAGAACCCGGGATCGTCCGGGGGCAGCGGCGCGCACCCCGTGTTTAGCTCGAAGCTCGATGCGTAACGGAACGGCCACAGGTCGAACAGCGGCAGCTTCGCGGACACGTCACCGATGCGCTCGTTGAAGCGGCTCAGCCAGCCGTGATGTTCGCGCCGCGCGATCGTCCAAGCGTTTTCTGGCGCGATGTCGCGCGTTATCGAAGCGCGTACGAGCTGGGCGAAGGCGCCGTCGTGGATGATGAAGCCGGATTCGGTGTTGTAGTGGTCCGAGCGCGGATCGAAGTTGTGCGAGCCGATCAGCGTGATTGCGGCGTCGATGACGATGGTTTTGGCGTGCAGGCCCAAGCGCACGCCCTGGCGCGTCAACGGGGCGCGGCCGTACTTGCGGTAGCGGGTGGTTTCGTCGTCGCGGTCACCGAGCGCCGCGTAGTTCGCGATCACGTCCGGCGCTTCGGCCGGAAACGGCTTGAACTCGTGGATTTCGAAGCCGAGCTTCAGGTAACGTTTCTTGTACTTGTACGACAACGCGTAGACATAGAACGCATCGGTCGCGGCCAGCGAATTGGTCGACACCAGCACACGCAGTTGCGGCTGGTCGTGCCGCAAGTCGCGAAACAGCGTCCGCGCGGGCCGGCTGATGACGAGATACGGCGTCTGCAGCACGATTTCGCTGCGTGCGCCCCTGAGCAGATCGGTGATGTGGCGGCTGAGCTGATTTGATTGCGCGCCATCGGGGTCGGCGAACTTGTCCGGCGCGTCGGAAAAGTATTCGACGTCGTTGACGCGCACGGCTTGCGCGGCGAATTGCGTGCGCACGAAATCGGCGTCGTCGGCGTTTCGCGACAGCGTGGCAACGCG
>Ga0163163_10001954_pt1 | contig 17430 bp, 18 predicted proteins | sample S65metaG_FD_119766 | JGI IMG/M metagenome (GOLD analysis project Ga0163163, IMG submission 119766) | Switchgrass rhizosphere microbial communities from Kellogg Biological Station, Michigan, USA - S6-5 metaG | ecosystem: Host-associated > Plants > Roots > Rhizosphere > Soil | place: USA... | reverse complement strand
GGCGCGTTCTTCTTCGTGATGATTCAGTTCCTGACCGGTTCCGCGTGGAGCGTGACCATGCGTCGCATCATGGAAAACGTCATGATTACGCTGCCGGTGGGTCTGCTGCTGTTCATTCCGGTCGTGCTCGGACTGAACGAGATCTACCCGTGGGCGAATCAGCAGGCGGTAGCTGCCGATGCGGTGCTGAAGGCTAAATCCAGCTTTCTGACGCCGAATTGGTTCATCGCGCGCGGGGTTATCTATTTCTTTCTGTGGTCGCTGTGGGCGGGATCGATTTATCATCAGTCGACGAAACAGGACACCGAGCGCTCGGCGAAACAGATGCACATTGCTTCGCGCTGGAGCGCGCCGGGATTGTTCCTGGCGGTGGCAGTCGGTACGCTTGCATCCTATGACTGGCTGATGTCGCTGGAACCCAAATGGTATTCGACTATTTTTGGTTTGGTCATGCTCTCGGGCGGCGCGCTGTCGTTTTTTTCGGTGGTCATTCTGGTATGCCTGGCATTCCGCCGCGCTGGGATTCTGAAGAATTCGATTACGGTGGAGCATTATCACGATTTGGGCAAGTGGCTGCTCGCGTTGACGGCGTTCTACACGTATGTGGCTTTTTCGCAATACTTCCTGATCTGGTATTCGAACCTGCCGGAGGAAACGATTTGGTATCGTCACCGCATGGTGGGAAGCTGGCTGCCGGTCAGTCTGGCCATGCCCTTCCTGCGCTTCTTGATTCCGTTTCCGATCCTGCTGTGCAGGCCCGCCAAGCGCAGCCTGACGGTGATTGGCTTGATGGCTGTTTGGAGCCTGGTTGTCGAATACATCGACCTCTACTGGATCGTCATGCCGACTTATTACAAGACCGGACCGCAGCCGCATTGGCTGGATCTAGCGACTCTGGTGACCACAGTGAGCATTTGCGGCCTGGTTTTCTGGAGCCGTTTCCGGGCGCATAAGATGGTTCCAGTGGGTGATTTACGGCTGGAACAGAGCCTGCATTTTGAGAACGCTTAAAGGAGGATCACGATGAGCCACGGCGATGATAGCTATGAGCACCCAATAGAACACCACGATCCTTCAGAAGGCTTCGACAAAACGGAGCCGAATACGCCCGCAATCTGGCTGTTCACGATCTGCAGCGTGGTGGGATTGATTCTGGTGATCGTCGCGGTGCAGGGTTATTTCGAGCAGATTTGGAAAGAAGCGGTATATGAGCGGGTGCTGTCGGTTCCGAGCGAGCAGTTGCAGGACGTGCGGAATCGCGACGCTTGGAACCTGACGCATTACATGTACGGGAACCTGGATAAATCAACGAATCGGGTGCGGATACCGATTGACAAGGCGATGCAGACGTTCGCCACGGAAGCGGCGGCCGGGAAGCTGTTCTATCCGGCCAAGGCTACTGCGATTAAGGTTGAGGAACCGGCTGCCGCCTCGGCTCCCGCTGCTGGTGCTGCGCCGGCTGCTGGTGCTACAACTGTGGCGCCTCCGGCTGAAGGGGCGGCGAAGAAATAGGATTTATGAATTTGCAACGCACATGGATGTTCGGTTTGCTGGCGCTGGCGGCGTTCCCGCTGGCGGCGCAATACCGTTTGTCCAAGATCGGGGACGCTTCGACGCTTCCGGCGAATGTGCGTCCGGCGCAACTGGAAGGCGTGGGTATCGACGAGCATCTGGGCGCATCGGTGGATTTGAACCTGACCTTTACCGGTGAAGATGGCTACCCGGTAAGGCTGGGGCAATTTTTTAACCAGGGCCGTCCGGTGATTCTCAACCTGGTGTATTACAACTGCCCGATGCTGTGCACGCTGGTACTCAACGGCCAGACCGAAGCTATGCGCGCGATTCCGTGGACCCCGGGTAAAGAATACGAAGTGGTCACGATCAGCATCGATCCGCGCGAGTCATTTTCGGATGCACAGCGAAAGAGAGCAGTTTATCTTGGCAGCTTCGAGCGTCCGGCTCCCGGCTGGCATTTTCTGACGGACCGCGACGGCAATGTGAAGCGCCTGGCCCAGCAGGTGGGTTTCAATTATCGCTACGACAAGCGGATTGAGCAATACGCGCATGCCGCAGCGATTATCGTGCTGACGCCGCAAGGCAAAATGGCGCGCTACCTGTATGGCATCCGTTACAACCCGCGCGATCTGCGCTTTGCGCTGGCGGAAGCATCCGAGGGGCGCAGCACACTGGCGCTCCAAAAGATTCTGTTGTTCTGCTATCACTACGATCCCAAGGCCGGCGCGTATGTCTGGTTTGCGCTAAATATCATGCGCGGCGGCGGCGCTCTCACGGTCTTTCTGATCGCATTTTTCATCTGGCGGATGTTCCGCTCGGAACATAAACGAGCCCAAGCCCGGCTCAAGGAAGGTTTTGCATAATGGAGTGGCTTCGCAGGCTGCTATTACCGATCGATCAAGGCTCGGAATTCGCCAAGCACATCGACTTCATGTACATGGCCATTTTTTGGCTGAGCGTGGTGATGTTCCTGGGACTCATGATCCCGATGTGCTGGTTCGCCTGGCGCTACCGCTTCAAGGCGGGCCGCGTGACACCGCACCAGACGCACAACACGACCATGGAAATCGTGTGGACGGTGGTGCCGCTGCTGCTGTGCGTGGGACTGTTTTTCTGGGGGATCATCGGCTACATGGAGTTCGCCGTGGGCCCTGGTGAGTCCATGGAAATTCAAGTTACCGCGAAGCAGTGGTTGTGGCAGTTCGAATTTCCGGACGGCACGCGGGCGGTGAATGAGTTGCACGTGCCTGTGAATAAGTCGATCCACCTGGTGATGACCAGCGAGGACGTCCTGCATGATTTCTACATTCCCGATATGCGGGTGAAGCGCGACATCGTTCCCGGCCGCTATACCGAATACTGGTTTACGCCCACGACGGTTGGCGAACATGTTTCGACCTGCGCCGAATACTGCGGCAAGGGCCACTCCGATATGAAAGCCAAAGTCTTCGTAGATACGCCCGAGGCCTTCGCCAAGTGGATGGAGACGGGCGGCGATGAATGGATGCGTCACACGCCGGAAGAATGGGGCAAGATCCAGTACGAACAAAAGGGCTGCCAGAGCTGCCATAACGTGGATGGCACTAAGAGCAAGGGTCCGACGTGGAAAGGCATTTGGGGCCATCCGGTCAAACTGAACAATGGAACCACGGTGGTGGTGGATGAAGCTTATCTCCGCGAGTCGATGATGCAGCCGGGCGCGAAGGTAGTGGAGGGTTTCGAGAACATCATGCCGACCTTCCAGGGCCTTTTGCGGGAAAATGAAATTCGTGGGCTGGTGGCGTATATAAAGTCGTTGCAGTAAGGGTCATAACATGGAACACACACTCACATCGGGCTCTGTTTTAGGGGACCGGCCGCGGCCGGTCAAGAATTACCTCAACGAGACCACGGGCATCAAGAGCTGGCTGACCACGGTCGACCACAAGCGCATCGGCATCATGTACCTGTGCGCCGTGTGTACGGCGTTTCTGCTGGGCGGGATCTTCGCATTATTAGTTCGCTTGTCGCTGCTGAATCCGCAGCACACTTTATTTGGCAAGCAGTGGGTGACCGCGGAAATGTACAACCGCTTTTTCACGCTGCACGGCGCCATCATGGTGTTCCTGTTCATCATCCCGGCGATTCCGGCTTCGCTCGCTAATTTCGTGCTGCCAATGATGCTGGGGGCTAAGGACGTGGCCTTTCCGCGCATCAACCTGATGAGTTTCTATCTATGGTGCATCGGCGCGGTCATGGCGATCGGTTCGATGGTGATCGGCGCGGTCGATACGGGGTGGACGTTCTATACGCCTTACTCCACGACTACCGATGGGGCCGTTGGTCTGATGACCATGGCGGTGTTCATTCTGGGCTTTTCGTCAATCTTCACCGGACTGAACTTCATTGCCACGGTTCATAAGCTGCGGGCGCCTGGCATGGGCTGGTTCGATATGCCGCTGTTTGTGTGGGGCATTTACGCGACCGGCGTGATTCAGATCCTGGCGACTCCGGTGCTTGCGATTACGTTGGTGCTGCTGCTGATCGAGCGCGTCTTCCAGATCGGCATCTTCGATTCGCGGATCGGCGGGGATCCGGTGCTGTTCCAGCACTTCTTCTGGTTCTATTCGCATCCGGCGGTATACATCATGATTCTGCCGGGCATGGCGATCATCAGCGAAATCATTCCGACGTTCAGCCGCAAGACGATTTTCGGGTATCGCGCGATTGCGTATTCGAGTGTATCGCTGGCACTGCTGAGCTTCATCGTGTGGGGCCATCACCTGTTTGTGGCGGGTGAAAGCGATCTGGCCAATGTGGTTTTCTCGGCGCTTACGTTCCTGGTGGCGATTCCGTCGGGCGTTAAGATGTTCAACTGGCTGACCACCATGTATAAGGGCAACATCAGCTTTGAGACGCCGATGCTCTATGCCATGTCGTTCCTGTTCCTGTTCGCGATCGGCGGGCTGACCGGCATCTTCTTCTCCACGCTGGCGGTGGACATTCACCTCACTGATACCTACTTCGTGGTGGCGCACTTCCATTACGTGATGATGGGCGGAACGGTCATCGCGTTCCTGGGCGGGCTGCATTACTGGTGGCCCAAGATGACCGGGCGGATGTATTCGGAGAAATGGGGACGCATTGCGACCGCGCTGGTCTTCATCGGCTTCAACATGACGTTCGGCTCGCAGTTCATCATGGGCGGACAGGGCATGCCGCGGCGCTATTTCAACTATCTCGACCAGTTCCAACCCATCCACGCATTTTCGACTTACGGAAGCTGGGTGCTGGGGTCGGGCTTGTTCATGACGGCGATCTATTTGCTGGCGTCGCTCAAGACGGGGCCGCTGGCGCCGGACAATCCGTGGGGCGGGACCACGATGGAATGGGAGTCGTCGTCGCCGCCGGTGGTACACAATTTCGAAGAGCAGCCGGTGTTCGAGCACGAACCGTATGACTACCGCCATAGGACGGTAACGCACGTATGAAGGACCGCGTATGAGTGACCATGTATGAGCACAACGACCGAAGTTCTACATCAGGATCCGCACGGGCACGGTGGCGAGCATGACCCGCATCAGCAGCATCACTTCACCACCATGGAGCAGCAGTTCGATACCAGCAAGATTGGTATGTGGCTGTTCCTGGCAACCGAAGTTCTGACCTTCGGCGGCTTGTTCGCCGGGTTCGGGCTGATGCAGAGCAAGTATCCGATGGAGTTCATCGAGGCCCACGAAAAATTGAAGCGCTGGGCAGGTGCGACCAACACCGTGGTGCTGCTGGTATCCAGCTTCACCGCCGTAATGGCGGTTTTAATGGCGCGCACCAATCAGGCCAAGAAATGCGCGATGTACCTATGGCTGACGGTTGGCTGCGCCGGAATCTTCATGTGCATCAAGGCGTACGAGTACACGCACGATTTTGAAGAAGGTCTGTATCCGGCGAAGTATTACAGCCATGTCGGCGATCTGATTCCCGGCAGCCACGGCTACGCCACGTTTTTCAGTTTCTATTTCATGATGACCGGGTTGCACGGCCTGCACGTGCTGATCGGCATGGGGTTGATGAGCTGGCTGGCGATCCGAGCGAGCCGCGGCGAGTTTTCTGACAAATATTACACGCCGGTGGATTTGATAGCCCTGTTCTGGCACTTGGTTGACTTGATCTGGATCTATCTGTTCCCGCTGTACTACTTAATCACATGAGCACGCACACTGAACACGCCGAAAATCCCAAAGCCGAAACGCTCAAATACGTAGCCACGCTGGTGGTGCTTCTCATTCTTACAGCGATCACGGTGGGCGCGTCCTACATTGATTTTGGCGAGGGTAATATCGTGATCGCGCTTTCCATCGCTACCGTTAAGGGTGTGATCGTCGCGCTGATCTTCATGCATTTGCTGCACGACAAGCCGGTGAATGCCGTGATCGCTGTCGCGGGCTTCATTTTCCTGGGCATCTTCCTGCTGTTCGACTTTCTGGACGTCGGTAGCCGCACGAATCCGCAGCCAATCAACCTGCATCCGCTGCCGGCGGCCACTGCTCCGGCAACCGCTGGTGCTCCCGCTGCTGCCGCTCCTGCCGAGAAGAAAGAGTAACGCTCGCGCTACATTGGAAGTGATTGGAAGTCATCCGCCCTGCCTCGACTGACGCCGATTTCGCTCAGGCTCGTGTCCTGTTTGAGGAGTACGCCGCTGGGCTTGCAATCGACTTGTGCTTTCAGGGATTCTCGCAGGAACTCGAGACTCTTTCGCGAATGTACGGTACGCCTGGGGGAGTGCTGCTGCTTGCTGAGATCCAAGGTATGCCTGCTGGATGCGCCGCTGTGAGGCCTCTCGAAGATGTCACCTGTGAACTCAAGCGGGTGTACGTGCGGCCCGAGTTTCGCGGAACGGGAATGGGGCGCCGGCTCACTGAAACCGCGATGCGGGCGGCGAGCGAGATGGGCTATAAGAGCATTCGCCTGGATACTCTTCCCCAAATGCAAGCGGCGCAGCGACTCTATGAGGCCTTGGGTTTCCGAGATATTCCGGCGTATTATGGGAAGCCGATGGCCGGACAACGTTTCATGGAGGCGGTCTTAAGCTAGCATGGGACCCGCAGCAAGTGGACCAGTTTTCGCCGAACCGCTGCACCCAGTGGAGATTCGGGTGCTGGGGTCGCTGCTCGAAAAAGAAGTCACCACTCCGGAATACTATCCGCTCACGCTTAACGCGCTGGTCAACGCCTGCAACCAGAAATCGAGCCGCGATCCGGTGGTGAATTACGAAGAAGAACCAGTGCAGCAGGCGCTGGCATTGTTGCGGCATAAGGGACTGGCGGTCAGGATTAGCGGGGCGGGGCATCGCGTCGAGAAATACGCGCACTCGCTGGGCGAAAGGCTGAACCTGGGGCGGCGCGAGTCGGCTGTGCTGTGCGTGCTGATGCTGCGCGGTCCGCAGACGGCTGGCGAACTCCGCGGGCGCACCGAGCGCATGCACGAGTTCGCGGAGATCGCGGACGTCGAACATTGCCTGGAATCGCTGGCCCAGCGCGCACCGGAGCCGCTGGTTGCGTCGATGCCGCGCGGCCGCTGGTGTCATCTGCTGGGGGGCGTGCCGGAGCCGGCACATGAGACGGCTGACTCGCCGGTGTTGCGCGCACCGGCTTCCGATTTCGAGGAGCGCATCGCGGCGTTGGAGCGTGAAGTCGCCGAATTGAAACAAACTCTGGAAAGTTTCCGGCGGCAGTTCGAGTAAGATCGAAGTTAATGCCGCCCGACCCTCACAATCACCGGCCTTCGGTCCAAGTAAAACGTGTCGATGAATGCGACACGCTCAGCGAGTTGATCACACACTGTTTCCCAGCGTTCGGCGGGGCGTTTCTAAGGCGCATTTACACCATCCTCGATCACGCCATCGGCCAGGGATGCCCGCTTACTGTGGCGGTGGCGGGTCCAGTGACGGTGTCGGGGCAGCATCAGGCGTGGCTGATTCCGCTGCTGGAGACGGGCTGGGTGGCGTATCTTTCGACTACGGACGCCGTGTGTTATCACGACGGGCACCGCTCGCTGGACGCCCATCGCGATCCTATATTCGAGGTCCCCATCTGGGGCGACGATGGCGCCCTGCGCGATGAGCGTACCATTCGCGTCACCGACATGGCGTTCGACGAAGATGTGCTACTGGACCAGGACAGGTTCTTGACGGCGATGCTGCGGCGTCCCGAATTCCAGCGCAAGATGACCGGGACAGAGCTGCGGCACCGGTTGGGAGCGTTCTATACACAACAGGAGCGCGCGAATCGCGTGGCGCACGGCTTACTCTCGACGTGCCATCGGCTGGCGATTCCGGTGTTCGTGGGAGCGCCGGGCGACGGCAGCATATTTCTGAACTCCATGAAGCTGTGGGCCATGCGCGAGGCGGGGTTGATCGACTCCTACAAATTTGATCTGGACCTGCACGCCGAAGTCTTTGAAGCGTGCTCGTACCATCGCTGGGGGTTGTTCGATAACCCGCCCAATGCTCTGGCGACCTTGATTCTGGGTGGGGGAGTCCCGAAGAATTACAATCTGCAGCCGGAACCTGCGTTAGGCCAGGTGCTGGGAATTCCGAATGTCCGCGGCTACAATTTCGATGTCCAGATTGTCACGGCGCCGGTGACGGACGGGTCGCTGTCGTCGTGTCCGCCGGGGGAAGCGGTGACCTGGGGCAAGGTGGATAAGGATACTTATCAACAGGCCACCGAAAGCATGCAGGCGGATTATTCCATGCTGATGCCGTTCCTGGTGAAGGCGCTGCTGGACAATCGCAAGCGTTACGCGGAACAGGCGGCGAAGATCGGCGAAGAGAAGCTGTTTGAGAGGACGCCGGAGGCTCGCGGGTATCTGCGTCCTCAAGGCGGCTATCGACTGTTCGACCAGCGCGAAGAACTAGTGCGGCGGCTAACTGAAGACGTGAAGGCCAACAAGGACTGGCTGCTTGAAACGCTGCAGTATCCGTTGGCGGCACGCTCATAAATTTACGCGGAATCGCTGCCACGACGCGCTGAGAAAATATCCCGCACTCAAACTGGACAGCCAGAGGATCGGTACTCGGTAGCGGATATCTGAAACAACCACATAATACAACAGCGGGAAAATCAAAAACACAGTGCCGATAAAAAATGCAACCGGTATTCGTCTCAGAAACATCAGGACAAAGCCTGGGATCGACAAAATGGTGACGGCCCAAATCATGTAAACGGAGTATCGCGGCGGCAGTACCGGTGGAAACCAGAATTCGGCGATCCTCGCCCCTGTCAATCGGAAAAAACGCCGGGGATGTGAGCGCATCCACTGCAGTGCTTGCGCAGTCTTCAGGCGATCATAGGCGGGTTCGCCGATGCTCTGCAGAATTGCCGCCTCGATTGCGCTGCTCTCCGGATGGGTGGCTGGGTGACATCCGCTTAGCATTTCCCGGGAGAGACTTGGTTCTGCACAATTATTGTTGGATGCATAGAGCGTCTGACCCAAATTTGTGCGTGAGACGAATTCACCCCAGAGTCCGTAATTTCGTATTAGCCATGGTAGGTTCACGAGGATCGCTGTCACGGCGAGCGCAGTCAAAAACCGCAGCGCGCCGCGCCCACGACTGGGCTGGCTAATAAGCAAGAACCCGATCCAGGCGATCGCGAACAATAAAACCACCTGGCTTAATAGGAACAGCACGCCAAGCGCGATACCGGCGGCCGCTCCAGTCAAGATGCGGTAACCGCGGCTCCGCACGAGGCGCGCCGTAAGCAGACAGAACAGAATCAAGCCGAGCTGGGTATAGTTAGACTCCCACGGGGGGATCAGCCGGGATGTCGCGATCGATAACCCGCCCCCTATGATTCCGGGTGCCAACGCTCCCAAGAGCACCAACGAGATCCGCGGCAGCAGCGCGGGGACCAGTGCGTTCACCAATATATTCCCTGCGAAGATCACCAGGGTCGCTAACTCCGTCTTTCGGAACAGCCGCATACAGAGTGCAAGAAATAGCGGATAGAGCGGCGGATTATTCGCCGTAGGACCAGTCTTCAGGGACCGGAACGCATCGCCGTAAACCCCATGCTGCACTAAGTTCCGGGCAATCGCAGGCATCTCGAAACCGGGACCAATGCCCAACCCCAGTGGCTGGAAAAACTGGTAAATCCCCGGCACGAGACCGGCAAAAAAGAGTGCGATGCACCATTTGTTGAGTGTCATGAAGCTAGCTAAGCGATGATGCTAGCACAACCACTGAAGATGTTCGCGAAAAGGGGAAGTTCTAGACGGTGCCAAGCCCGCCGGCGATCAGCGCCACCAGGTTCCAGGCCACCACCGCCGCAAACAGGAAATTGATGCGCGTTAGCAGTTTTTCGCGTCCGCAGCGCCAGCAGTAGAAACCGAGGCCTAGTGCCACCATCTTCACGAGCAGCAGGCCTCCCAAGGGATGAGAAGTGTTGCGCAAGGCGAGGCGAACCAGTGGATTCGCTTCCTGGACCCCGTGCAGCAAAAAGGCCAGAGTGGTCAAGAGATCCAACATCTGCAGGTACGAATACTGAAGTAGCAGTTGATTCACTGATATGCCCTCGGTTTATAACCCTACCCAGTCTAGAGCGAACCACTTAGTTAGTAAATAGTACTTTTGAATCAGTTGGTTGTACTAGGAGTAATTCCCCCTAGGGGAATCAAAGGTTTCCGCCGATTAGTACCTTGTGGCTGGTCTTATCCCCGACAGTAAGTCGTATCTCGGTGCGCGGCTCGCGCTTCTGCGGAAAACTCAGAATTCCGACGGAGGCTGGGGGTATTTTGCCGGGAAATCGTCGTGGCTGGAGCCCACGGCTTATGCGGCACTGGCTTTAGCGGGCGAGCCTGCGGCGGACCGCGCATGGAAGCTGCTTTCCTCCTGGCAATTGCCGGACGGGAGCTGGAAGCCGGCGGCCGAGGTCCAGGTGTCGAGCTGGGGAACGTCGCTCTGCGCCACCATCGCCATTGTCCGCAATGAGTGGGGGCACCCCTTGCAAAACGGCGTGAAGTGGCTGGTGGGGAGCAGCGGAGTGGAATCCAGCTGGATGAATGTGGCTGCGGCGCGGCTGCGGCTGGTCAAGCAGGAACGCGACGTCGGGCTGAAGTGCTGGCCGTGGAAGCCGGGTAATTCAGGATGGGTGGAACCCACGGTGCATGCCTTGGTGGCCCTGAAACAGGCGTCGGCGAAACTGTCGAGCAGCGAACTGCGCAGCCGTGTCCACATGGGCGAGGCGCAGTTGATGGACGTTCGCTCGCGGGATGGCGGGTGGAATTACGGGAGTCCAGCGGCGCTGGGAGTGAATCTGCCATCTTACCCGGAGACCACGGCGCTGGCGCTGGTGGCATTGCAGGGTCGCCACGACTTGAGGAGCGACCTGGGCAAAGCGTTCGACCTGGCACGGCGGCAGGTGGGCGAGACTCCTTCGCCGATGGCGCGCGCGTGGCTGACGATCGCGATGCGGTTGCACGGTTTGAAGCCAGAGGAACTCACCGGCGATCCGCAGACGGACCTTATGATCACAGGAGTTGAGGCGCTAGCGGCGCCTGAGGGGAACTATCACGTTATGCGGACGGCAGGAGCGACTGCGTGAACAGCAATCGCAGAGAATTTCTGGCGTTGGCGGGCGCGGCGAGCGTTGCGGGATTCGCGGGGTTCAACGGAGGACGAGGGGCGCAGCCTAAAGCGGTGTCCAAACTCCCGTTGGCTGGGCAGACTTCACCGGTGGTCGTGGTCAAAGCGGCATCTTATTCGAAGGACCTCGCGGACGCGATGCTGCGTGGCATTCTCGAATGCGAGCTGGACGTGTTCGGCAAGAGGGTACTGCTGAAGCCCAACTTCGTCGAGTTCGATCCCAACACCTGCATCAACACGGATGTGGCAGTGGTCGCCACGGCGCTCGAAGTATTTCGCTCGCTGGGCGCGGCCGATGTAAGGATCGGCGAGGGTCCCGGGCACCGCCGTGACACTCTGGCGATTGCGGAGCTTACGCGCTACCGCTCGGAGATCCCCAGCTTCGACGACGTGTTCGTGGATCTGAACCGCGACGATGTGACCGGGGTCAAGGGTTTCGCGGGCCGCGAGGAGTTCTATTTTCCTAACAGCGTGCTGTCGGCGGATATCATCGTTTCGCTGGCGAAGATGAAAACGCATCATTGGGCGGGGGCGACGCTCTCGATGAAGAATTTCTTTGGCCTGGTTCCGGGGTCGATTTACGGCTGGCCCAAAAACGAACTGCATTATATTGGAATCGACACCGCGATTGTGGAGCTGACGCGGGCCTTCGGGCCCAAGAGTTTCGCGCTGGTGGACGGCGTCGTGGGCATGGAAGGCAACGGCCCGATACAAGGCACTCGCAAACAGGCGGGCGTTCTGGTGATGGGCTCAGACTTGGCGGCGGTGGATGCGACGTGCTGCCGCATCATGGGCATCGACCCGACGCGCGTCGGTTACCTGCAGAAGGCGGCCGACCAACTGGGTGTCATCGAAGAATCCCGCATCGAGCAGCGCGGTGAAGCCATCGCCGGATTGCGCACCAACTTTGAACTGATCAAAGAATTTAGCCAGCTTCGGCTGGCTTAGGGAATTCGCGCGATCAATTCACTTCGGGCTTTAGCGGCAGGTTGCTATTCTGAAGAGACATGCGCAAACCTGTCCTGGCCGGCAACTGGAAAATGTACAAGACGGCGGCGGAAACTGCCGCTTTCTTTGAAGCTTTCGCTCCTTTGGTGGCGAAGGCGTCCCATGCGGAAATCGTGATCTGCCCTCCGTTCGTAAACCTGCCGGCGGCGGTCGCGGCCGCGCAGGGTACGGCAATCGAAGTGGGCGGCCAGGACCTGTTCTGGCTACGAGAAGGCGCTTACACAGGAGAGGTTTCGGCTCCGATGTTGACCGGCGTGGGCTGCCGCTGGGTGATTGTCGGCCACAGCGAACGCCGCCAATACTTTCAGGAAACCGACGAGACGGTGCTCAAGAAAACTCAGGCGGCGCTCGATGCGGGGCTCACTCCCATCGTTTGCGTGGGCGAACGGTTGGAAGAGCGCGAGGGCGGCGCTACCGAAAGTGTTTTGCGGACGCAGTGCGCGGGCGGAATTTTGGGCCTTACACCGGAGCAATTCGCGTCGGTGGTGATTGCGTATGAGCCGGTGTGGGCGATAGGCACGGGCAAGACTGCAACTCCTGAAATCGCTGCGGACGCACATCGTTGCTTGCGCACGGAAATCACGAGTCACTTCGGCGATGCTGCCGGCGCGGCCTGCCGCATCCTTTACGGGGGCAGCGTCAAACCGGACAACGTCGCGAAACTCATGGCGCAGGAAGAAATCGACGGGGCGCTGGTTGGCGGGGCGAGTCTGGATGCGGCATCGTTCGCCGCTATAGTGAATTTTTAACCGGTTAGTCGCGGAATCAGGGAGTTCAGCAGGCGGATCAGGGTATCGCGCACTTGCGCGCCAGCGTCCAGCACTTCCTGATGCACCAGCTTCTGCGGCAGAATGCCCGCGGCCATGTTGGTGACGCAGGAGATGGCGAGCACCTTCATCCCCATATGACTGGCGACGATTGCTTCAGGCACCGTCGACATCCCGACCAGGCCCGCACCGATGATGCGCAGGAAACGGATCTCGGCGGGCGTCTCATAGCTGGGTCCGAGCATTCCCGCGTAGACGGCTTCCTTGAGATCGATGCCCAGCTCGGCTGCGGTGTGGCGGGCGATGTCGCGATATTCGCGCGAGTAGGCTTCAGTCATGTCGGGAAAGCGAGGGCCCAGCTCCTCGTCATTACGCCCGACCAGCGGGTTCTGTCCCATGAGGTTGATATGATCAGAGATCAGCACCAGCTCGCCGGGATGCAGCTCCGTATCGATGGCGCCGGCGGCGTTGGTAAGGATGACGCGATCGACGCCGCGCTTGGCTAACTCGCGAATGCCGAGGGTAACTTCGGCGCCGGTATAGCCTTCGTAGTAGTGCGCGCGGCCGGAGAGCACCACGACGTCGGTTTCGCCAAGGCGGCCGGTGACCAGCTTGCCGGCGTGTCCCGCGGCGGTGACGGCAGGCCACCCCGCGATATCCGCGTAAGGGGTTTCAAAACGATTCTCAAGGGTCTCGGCAAAGGCACCCAAACCGCTGCCGAGAACAATTCCGACGGTGCTCATAATAACATCCCCGCGATGCAGGCCGACATAAAATTCGCCATGGTGCCGGCGGCCACCGCTTTCATTCCCAGCCGAGCCACATCGGACTTGCGCGTGGGCGCAAGGGCCCCGATCCCGCCCACCTGGATGGCTACTGAACTTAGATTAGCGAAACCGCATAGAGCATAGGTAGCAATGACGAAGGATTTCGGATCGAGGGTGGACTGGATTTTACCCAGGTCGACGAACGCTACAAATTCGTTGAGGATGAGGCGCGTGCCGAGCAGGTTGCCGACGGCGGCGCAATCGCTCCAACGGACTCCCAACAGCCATGCGATGGGAGCGAAGATAACGCCCAGGATGCCTTGCATCGAATCGGGCAGCCATCCGAAGAAACGCACCCCGTGCAACGCATGCAGGCCGCCATTCACCAAAGCGATCAGGCCGATGAAGGCGATCAGCATGGCTCCGATATTGAGCGCGAGCTGCAAGCCGTCGCCGGCGCCGCGCGCCGCCGCGTCGATGATATTGACGCCGGGCTTCTCGACTTCGACCTTGATGCCTCCCATGGTGGCGGGCTCGTCGACTTCGGGCATCAGCATCTTCGCCAGCATAAGGGTGGCGGGTGAAGTCATGATGACGGCGGTGAGAAGGTGACGGATTTCCACGTGGGCAATGAGGACGTAGGCGGCCATCACAGCGCCTGAAACGTGCGCCATGCCGCTGGCCATGATGGTGAACAGTTCGCTTTGCGTCAAGCCTGCCAGGAACGGACGTATGGTCAGGGGCGCTTCGGTCTGGCCCATGAAGATGCTAGCCGCCACGCTGGTGGATTCCGCGCCGCTGGTCTTCATGACTTTTTGCATCACTCGCGCCATCGCGCTTACAAATATTTGCATGACCCCGAGGTAATAGAGAATCGCGAACAGCGAAGCGATGAAGATGATGATGGGCAGCACCTGAAACGCGAAGACCACGCCGAACTCATCGTTAGGCGCGCCGAGCTTCGTGCCGAAGACGAAGGTGCTGCCTTCAATCGAATACCCGAACACGCGGTTGATGACGTTGCTCAGAGACCGGAACAAGTCGGCTGCGGGAGTTTTGAGAACCAGGAAGGCGAAGCCGATTTGCAGGCCGAGCCCCCAATAGATGACGCGGGGCTGGATGGCGCGACGGTTGCTGGAGAACAGGTACGCCACGGCCATGACGACAACCAGGCCCAGCAGGCCCGTGAAACGATCCATGCGGGGCCTCCGGCTAACCCACGACTTCGAGAATAAGTTCGCGGCTCTCCGGCGCAGTAGAAGCGATGCGGAAAGCATCTTCGACAAGCTGCGCGGCTTCGTCGACGTTGTCCTCGCGAGTGTAATACAGGCGGCACAGCACGCCACCGGCGTCCACCTTTTGACCAACCTTTACTTCGAGAATCACGCCGACGGCAGGGTCGATCGAATCTTCCTTGGTATCGCGTCCGGCGCCGATCATGGAAGAGGCCTGGCCGATATATTCGGCGTCGATGGCGCTGATGTAGCCCGCTCGCGGGGAACTGATTTCACGCGCGCCAGTCGCATTCGGCAACAGTTCGAAACGATCCAGCACTTGCGGGTTGCCGCCTTGCGCCGCGATCACTTCCTTCAGCTTGCGATAGCCCGAGCCATCCAGCAGCTTCTTTTGCGCGAGCTCTCGGGCTTCGTCGAGCGTGGCGGTGAGCTTCGCGAGGAAGATCATGCGGGCGGCGAGCTCGAGAGAAAGGCGAGTAAGATCGGCGGGGCCGGCGTTCTGCAAGGTCTGCGAAACTTCCATCACTTCGAGCGCGTTGCCGATGGCGTAGCCGAGCGGCTGGTTCATGTCGGTGATCAGCGCCTGCACGTGCTTGTCGGCGCGGCGGCCGATGCCGACCATCATCTGCGCGAGGCGGCGCGCGTCCACTTGACGCTTCATGAAACCGCCGGAGCCGACTTTGACGTCGAGGATCAGCGCGTCCAGGCCAACGGCGAGCTTCTTAGACATGATGGAACTCGCGATCAGGGGGATGGATTCGACGGTGGCGGTGGCGTCGCGCAGCGCGTAAAAGCGTCCATCGGCGGGCGCCACTTCGGGAGTCTGGCCAATGAAGGCCAAGCCATGCGCGGCAAGCTGCGCGCGGAACTCATCGAGGTTAAGATTGGTGCGGAACCCGGGAATGGATTCGAGCTTATCCAATGTGCCGCCCGTGTGCCCGAGCGCCCGGCCGGAAATCATGGGAACGATGACGCCAGCGGCTGCGGCCAGAGGCGCGGCGATCAGGCTGGTTTTGTCGCCCACGCCGCCGGTGGAGTGCTTATCGACCTTGATGCCCGGGATCGAAGAAAGGTCGACGGTTTCACCGGATTGGAGCATGCGCATGGTGAGGGCGCTGACTTCGCGGTCGGTCATGCCGGAGAAAAACACGGCCATCAGGAAGGCGGAAGCCTGATAATCCGGGATGGTACCGTTGGTGTAACCGTCTACTACGTAGGCGATCTCTTCGGTGGACAGTTCTTCGCCGTCCCGCTTCCGGTGAATCAAGTCGACTGTACGCATGAATCCTTTGAGGGTAGCACCTTATTTGATTGGAAGTAAAGGACCTGCGGGCTTAGGGACGAGCCGGAGGGAGCACCAACGAGTGGGTTTTGTTATGATTCAAGGCGGTTATTTCGGGCGCCTGCGGACGCGTTTCACGTGGTCCGGCAGGAACAGGGCGAACCCAGTTTCGTCGATAGTACCAGCGGCGAGTTCGAGGATGGCTTGAGCGGCTTCGGCTTCCGAGGCGATGAAGTCGAAACCATTCAATTCCAGAAACAGAACTCCGACGACAAAGCCGGTGCGCTTATTTCCATCCACGAATGGATGGTTCATGACCATGCCGGCCGTATAAGCCGTGGCCATGTCGATTATGTCGGGGGACGAGACGTGCTGGCGTGGACCCGGTAAAGCTGATTCCAGAAGTTTTCCGTCGCGAACTCCGCTCGCGCCGCCGTGACGCATCAACAATTGCTCAAGGATCGCACTCGTATTGCGGGCGTCGAGAAATATGGGGACCTTCACTTGGAGAGAATCCGCAGAGTGTTGCGGTAACGGTCCATGATGCCGCTAGCTAGGCGCATTTGCTCTTCGAATTCTGGATCCCCAGGGTGAGCTGGTAAGTTCTGCCCGCCGACCGAATGAGGAGCAAGCGGTCGCCCTCGACGGCATTCAGTCGCTGTAGGACTTCTTTTGGAAGAATCACTCCTAGCGAATTGCCGAATTCGCGGACTTTAAGCTCCACCATAGTAATTACCAGTGTAATAACAATGGCAGGGAATGTTTAGGGGGATTCCGGCGCGGTTATGCGGCGGGCGTAGTCGGCGAGGCTGGCGATGGCGAGGGCTACAGTCAGCCATCTGAGCGCGGTGACGGCGGGGGCGACGGCGATTCCTGCGAGGTAGCCGATTTGGAAACCGAGGAATACGATTTGCACAAACGTGCTGATCTTGCCCCACGGCGAGGGCGGGAAATTGCGGCGCGCGGTGACAAGATAGAGAACTCCCGCGGCCGCTAGGATCAAGACATCACGGCCCAGTACGACGGCAGCGAGCCACCATTCGATGGCACCGGTTAGCGCGAGCACCAGAAACGTTCCGCTGAGCAGGACTTTATCGGCGATGGGATCGAGATACGCTCCCAGGCGGGAAGATGCCCCGAAGCGGCGGGCGAGGAAGCCGTCGACTACGTCGGTGATGCCGATGATGATGAACAGCGGAATGATGGTGCTGTACCGATGCTGGAACATCAGCAG